>Ga0316221_1001775_pt1 | contig 21512 bp, 28 predicted proteins | sample TBH18007metaG_FD_206003 | JGI IMG/M metagenome (GOLD analysis project Ga0316221, IMG submission 206003) | Freshwater microbial communities from Trout Bog Lake, Wisconsin, USA - TBH18007 | ecosystem: Environmental > Aquatic > Freshwater > Lake > Hypolimnion/Profundal zone | place: USA: Wisconsin... | reverse complement strand
AGCCTCAAGCTTGTAATCTGGCCACTGAGCTTTCGCACGACTGGCAAAAGCCTTTAAGTTAGTAAGATTCATAGAAAGATTTTCTGTGACGAATAGTATTTTTTGTTTGTCATCTTTTACTGCTAAAATCATTCCTGTCAACTCTCCCTGATTATCAACGGTATAGGATAGTGTTTCATCAGTAATCCCATCACGAACCATTGACGCTATCCGTTCTTCTGACATACTCATGAATGTGGTAGTTCCCCTGTTCAACAGGATGAAATCCATTAAATCACGAACTGTCAGGTACTGTTTACTCATGTTGTTGTGGCTTGAGACATCAACGGATTCATAGTATTTTCTTCTTTAATATCCATTGATACATACACTAATGAGCCAGAACCAGTCCATTGGACAAGTGCAAATGTCTTCCAACCTTGCTGGTTGTTAAGAAATGAGAACAATTCATTAGATACTTGGGTATTGATGTCTGGCATATTTGCCAGTCCACTATATGGATATACAGGCGGATTATATGTAATGTTTTTTGTTTGAACACTATCTTCGGTCAGTCGATTATCAGTGACAGGAATTGCACTTAAAGTTATATCTGACGTTATATCATTAAGAACACAACGAATGGAATTAACAGTGTGTGATGTTTTAGGTATATTCGCAACAGCACCAAGTCTTACAAGTGATGTAGCATTTTCCATGCCACCATAAATAGTGTATAATCTATCGTCCTCCGTGATAGCATAGAGTCGTTGAATAGACAGTTCAATCTTAGCAAATGCCTTGACACATTTACCTCCAGTCTGGGTAGTGTCAAAACTAGTCCAACAGCCTAGGATAGTATCATATACTATAATAGCGGGGCCAAAAATAGTATTAACTGCATACAACTCATAATTATCGTATAGTATAGCAGCTGCTAATCCAGCATCTTGAACTATGTTCTTAAATGCTGGAGATATAGGAGCAGAGAACTGACTGTTGCGCCCTTCGTTTTGTAGTTGCTCAATGGCATTGAAAGAACGGATACCAGACAAGTCAATGAACTTTGTGTCACCTACCGAGTCTAATATAGCTCTATCTGATAGACAAGTAGAGTTGAATAAGAATGTTCTGATGAACGTGTATTCACCAAATAGAGTTGGAGCAGTGGGAGAAGTATTCTGAGTTACTGCAAAATTAGCATTAGAAGCTGCAACAAATATTCCACCAGATGACATTGGTCGAATGCAAGATATACCACCAACACCTACAGAGTATGATGTGGTAGTTGCATCTCCGCCTCCCCATTGAGTATATGGAGGATATGAAGGCTTGAGAGTTACTCCCGTGACAGGGTCAACATATGTTACTATGGTGACTTTGTTGTTTGTTGATAATTTGTTAGTAACATTCACCACAAAATCTAAAGGACGTCCTGACACAGAACGATAGATGGATTCTATATCCTGTGATACTACGTATAGAACTCCGTTATTCCACGCCATACAATTACCAATAGGAACATATTCACGAAAGTCCAAGTAATCTCCGTTAGAATCTTTTGCAACTGTTAAGTTCGTAGCATCTGTGTAGACTATCTGCCATTGGGTGAATGACTGTGTAATACGAACAGCAATGTTACCGTACTCGTCTAAGAAAATAAATTGAGGTTGATTGATGTTGTCTTGAACTAAAAGTCCAGGATTGTTACCAGCGTTAGCCCCAGAAACAATAGCTTGTTGTATTCCACCGGAAGGGTTAGATGATGCATATACACTACCAGTATTAGATAGGCGAACGTAATTGGTGGTTCCAACGGGTATTACACAAGTCCAGTAACGAGGAGCCGTTGGAGACATATTAAATCCATCAATTTGTCTCCAGCCAGAATCAGCGTAGTAGCGATAATAGGCACTACCGTTGACAAAGGCTATGATGTAATTGCCGAATGCTACAAGTTCTTGCTTAATACCTAATGGTATTGCAGAATCAACAACTCCGTTCTTTATAGATTCCAATACGTCAAAGCGATTACGAACATTGAATGCTTCACGATATTGATTATACCCTATAGAGTAAGGATTATCTCCTAATTTATATTTAATATTAACTGGTAGACGAGTGTCATCTACCAACAAATTCATTCCTCCAGAGAAAGATGATTGGTTAAATTCCATAAATCTTAGCGTCCTTGTATTCTATATGCATATTTCCAGTCACGTCCAAAACCAACTCGATGGTTCATTTCATCATGAGGATGGGCACAGAGAGACACAACGTCGTCAGTTCCTCTGTTAGCGTCTTCGTGGATTTGAGCTAACATCATAGTTGCTTTCTGCATATAAGCCATTGCAGATTGAACATCACCTTTCTCCTCTGCCCATAACTGGAGAACCTTATTAACTATTACATTGTCATAACCAGTTGCAGGAAATTCATCTGTGTCGTTCTGGAAATGAATCATTGCCCGTTTATACAACACTTCTACCCAACCAAGTAATGGATTGATGTTGGCAGGAAACCATGGAGAGTTTGAAATATCTACTATCTGAAAACGAGCTTGTATCTTGTCGTTTGCAATGTAAGATAGTTGGTTACCGTCCACATCAGACATAATAACATCATAGTTAGATACTATCGTTTTTGTGAATGATGTTACATCAAGATATGCATTAACTGATTGTTTAGTTAGAGAGTCCATTATTACTGTCTCTGACAAGTTTGCAGACCCAATTACTGGCCCAGATACATTAATTGTGATAGGAGGATTCTCCACAGCAGCAACAGAGAATACTAATACAGATTGATTAGTAATGGATGTTTGGAGAGCCTGTGTGTTTTTAACTCTCCAATTTCTCCACTCATCTGTCCAATTAAACTGATTATATCTCGGACGCATCTGAGACAGTTTGATAGCAATGTGAGAATACTGCTCTCTCATTGCGCGAATATGTCCTACATAGTCTGGAAGAGCAACAGTCTGGTTAGCGTTAATCTTAAAGCACTGCTCTTCCAAACAACCAGCCATGTCAGATTGCTGGTATAGTTCAACTGCAGCCTCATTTACAAAACGTAACAGAACCGTTCGTTGGGCAGAATCTGTAGGATTCATACCCATCTTCTTTCCGACTTGAGATAGTATGTAAGATAAGGGCATAACAGTTATAGTTTGTTAGATGTATTCGGTAATACGAATATGGCTCTTTAGCGTTGGTAAGCTATTGAACATATCAGTAGAACCGTCAGTAGAGTTCAATGCACAATCACTAGAAGTGCTTCCATAATATGCAGAATATACAGACGAAATACCAGTTCCCCATGATGCGATAGTATATTTCAAACTGACAGTCATAGGAACACCAGATGTCTGTGATTGTCCAACAGCCCCAGCTACCATGTTTGTCGAGGATATACGAGTGTCTAATAGGGCAGCAATAGCATTAACATTCCCACCCTTACCAGCAAGGTTCATTAACAATTCAACTACAATAGTTGACGTTGCACTTTTAGGTGTGAAAGCTACAGTAGAGAAGCCTAATAGTAGATTGGTGGTAGTAAGAGCAGCAGCTAAAGTTGGACGAGCAGTTGGGGCTGTTGTATAGTTCGTTGCTCCTTTATTAGGAGAGAACGTATCAACAACTTGTAAGATACGCCCGAACGGAACTACTGTATCATTCACACTAACCATTTCAAACGCAGTAGCACCAGCAGTTACACGAGGAACTCTCGAACCATTACCAGCTAACGCTATCTGAGCAGTGGTAGCTTTAACCATGTCATTCGGAGTAAAGAACTCCATAGCTGTTGCACCAGCATTTGTCCGTAACATATCCAATCCATTACCATTCGGCAAGATGTCAGTGATAGGTTGAACTGCTTGTGCCGCTAGTTGACTATGACCAATAGAGTTTAGTGCAATCTTTCCAGTAGTTATAGCGTAGTTTGCAATAACAGGATTACCAAAAGTGCTACCTAACAAGTCACCAGTGGCAGCAGTAGATGCAGAGATAGCAGAAGGAACACCATATAATTTCGAGTAAGACAGTCCTGCGATTTTACTATCTGTGATAGTATTATCCTGTATCATACTGTTCACAATCGAACCAGCACCAATACCTGCAATACTGATAGAAATCCAATTGAGAAACGTAGCATCAGTTGCTCCACCAGCGTTCCAGACATACGTTGAAACTGACGATACAGACTGGCGAATCCAAAGATACCGTTGCCATTTTGTAGTAGTATCTGCAGCAGGAACTACTGGATTTCCTGCAATATCAATGGTGAGAATACACATACCCTTATCTACTTGTGGATATGCAGAGTTAATTAATTGTGCTAGTTGGGCACCAGTGATGTTAGTTGACGAGGTTGGGTCAAATCCGACGATAAAATCATTAGCATTGATAGCAGACATATGAGTATTAGTTGGTTGTTGATACTGACGTTGTTGGAAAGGTTAAGGGTAATAGATAACCTATATTAACTTTTGCGACACTGAATGTAATATTCGGTGTATCAGTGTTCACAAGTGAAGCATCAACTGCATATCTATAATCCTGTTTTCCAAGAACAGATGTGTAGATTTGTATGGCAGTAGACTGACTTGCGATGCCCTGTGATGTATTCCAAACTTCAAAGCGAAAGTTCTTTTTAATTAGCTGTCCAACATACAGGGGGATAGCCTGATTCATATTTGAGCCAGTTGCATCCCATAACATGTATCTAACGATTGTAGTTCCAGTTCTATACGATACACACAGAACATAATTTGGATTGGTAGGAATTAAACTCAAAATTCCAGAGAAAGAGAAGTTATTTGGAGATTCACAGTTGAATGACATCACTATGTCAGAATACCCATTCCAAGTGTTTGCGGCTTGTGTAAAGGCCGGTAGTGTAATAAACGTAGAAGTTCTGTCTAACTTCGTAACACGATTAACATCCAACCACCGTTGTAATTGACGAGGACTGACCCATGCACCAGTATCAGTTAATGGAGGAGGAATAATAGGAGTAGGCATAAATTTATGGATAGCTAACAAGTGTTCCAGTTATATTAGAACCTGTGAGAGAATTTGACTGTATAGCAGTTACTGAATCTAAAAATGTTATTAGCACTTGATTATCAGGGTCATTTAATATTCCATCACCAGCACCACCATATATAGCTGTCATGTGAGAACTATCAATGAGAGTGCAAGTCATATAGTAACCATTGAAATCTTTTCCACCGGCTTTGTCATCAAAATATAAATTTCCTGCATTGATAAAACCAGTTCCGGTTATTAGAACTATATCGGTGGCTATGTCGAATATGTTACTGCCATCAGACTGTCTAACAACATTAGTAATACTAAGTGCTGCGTTGTCTGTTATGGTAAATGATGTGCTATTACTGGTGATGAATGAATCTAATGCTGTAAGCAGTGTATTCACATCACCCTGAATACTGTAGTTAATCACTTTTCCGTCTGTTGTATTGATAGACAGCACTGTTCCAATTACTTGATAATTCTTAATGTAACTGACAAACACACGTTGTCCATCTGGAAAAATGATTATTTGCATACGCTTAGTAGTTTGTCGAGTTCAACCTGTGCATCAAGTCCAGCATCACTGCCTTCGGCACGATGTAATTCGTTCCGTCAAATTTTACTTCCCTGTCCGCTGGCACTACCACAATTTTGGTTTTGCAACTTATCGTGCAACAGAGCGTTAATGCTGTCAGTCCTACCAGCAGCAATGTCCTTGTCGAGAGTTTGGTTTTCATCTTGTTGTATTGCTTGAGGAGTATTCGATGACGCTACCACTGCGAGAATAACCGGCAGTAGCAGCACAATGATTTGTATGATACCACCGGCTATTCCCATAACAGTTATTTCGTAGCTGCAACCGTAGTCGCAGTGGTTGATGTAACAGTAGCAACAGGAGCTTGCTGCTTGTGAATCACACTCCATACGCCAGTCATCACTGCCATGCACGTTCCGATGAACGCTGGGTCAGTCAACTGAGTTGTCAACGAAGCAAGCTGGTCTTGTGTAATCTTACCCTTGCCAACGAGGATACCACCACCGAACGCGAGGAGTGCACGAAGCACGCCTTGAAGCGTATTTGCATTGAGCCAACTGAACATATGTTTCTCTTTCTCTTTAGTTGTTTTTTTGTTTCTCTGTCCCTAACCGACTATCTGCTAACACAACGTCGGGACGTGGTAACTTTGTGCTAGAATTGTCACTGCTCGGACTAGGCATTTCTTTCTCTGGCATTGTGCGAATGTGGTTGTAATACAACGCTGCCTGAATATGGTCAATCTTCTTGTCTCGCTCGTTGTTCTGCTGGAAGTTTTCATAACTTAACCAGCAAAGACCAAGGAGCAAAATGGTATTGATAGCAGTTAATCCACTATTACTTTTTAGCATTTTCTCCATAGTTCCCCCAAGAAAAGCGTCTATGATTATTTTGAACATACACTTGTTAAAGAGTTATTTCTTCCGCAGATTGGTGGGCTTCGTCGCGCTGTTCGTCAGGCAGTTGCTCCAATCGGATTCAAACCCGTTGGTGTCGGTCTGCGTCACGGCGGCGTAGGCCTTGGCGGGCACGTCCACGCCGCTGAAAACATTGCTCGAATAGCTGATGGTGTTCGTCGCGCTGGCCGTCACCACATACACCGTGTAGCTCGCCGCCGTAGGGCACGGGTCGCACGTCAGATTGACCGGAGCCGCCGAGCAGCCAGCCGCCAGCAACGCGAGGAGGAGGGTGAAGGGTTTCATGGTGTCGTTGTCCAAGTCGCTATACCGTTGGTGATGTGCGGATAAACTGTCGCATTAGTGCCGTAAATCATGCCACTATTGAGATAGACTGTATTTGTTCCGTTGTATGAATAGTTTCCAGTTGCCACACCAGAGCCAGAAAGATAAACCAACACGCTTCTGTTTTGTGAGCCGGTATTATAGAGATTTACTCCACTGCCAAGAAACAAGTGCCCACCACTAGCACCAATGCAAAGATTCGTTTGCCCACCGCCTATTACATTGGTTGAGCAATTACTTATTAAGAACGTCGAGTTGGCTAGGTGAACGGTGCCGGTGCCGGCGCCAGCATAAAAAGCACGGAGAGGAGTTCCGTTGACACTGCCAGCGGCGGTTCCAATACATTCAAAGCGAGAATTGTCAACGGTGACATCGCCGTTGACAACAATGTTTGCCGTATCATTTGCTGAATGGAAATAGCAGTTTTTAACAAACAGCTCTCCGGCAATGGTCATATTGAAAATACCGTCCGCAGGGCTGTAACAATCCACTCCCTCTATTCGTGAAAAGACATTAGAGCCATCCATATTGCCCCCTTCTATGCCTTGAGGGGAGTTTATTTTCATGTTTGCAATCGTGCAGTTATTACCCATTCTGAATACGACATTAGTGACGAAGGTTGACAAACCAGAACCTTGTATAGTGCATCCAGTTGAAAGGCTTACAATAGTCCCAACAGAATCATTTGTGAACATCCCCGGCGATAAATAAATTACTGTATTATTTACCCCAAAAGAACACGCCCTAGCCAATGTTTTGAAAGGGGTAAATGCGGTTAATCCATTGTTCAGGTCATTGCCTAATGGCGAGGCATCCACGTAAAAAACATTCGTGGTTTGAAACACTTGTGGCGATACAACAACATTGTTGGTTAAAGGCGTCGTGTTAAAATAAGCTAACATCTGCCCAGCACCAGTCCATGCCGCTGTATTAAGCGTCCCTGCATCTAATTCAAAATCAGAAGAAAAACCTGTCTCATCATTTGTATAAATGCTCAATGTCCACACATAGGGAGCAGCATTGACAATGAAGTTAGGGTCGTTTTGCACTAAATACTCGTTGCCATTAACTTGTTTCCACCAAAGGTAAGCAGATGGTGAATAATTAGTTGTTGGTGTCATTAACACATAGTTTGTATTAAAGGCTGCGGTCGGACATCCAATTACCGTCAGATTTGTCACGCTCTTAAAGTATGCTGGATTTATACTCGTCGTCACCGCGCCGGGGGTGGCGGAGCCAGAACTACCTACAACAGGAGACAATGTTCCATTTACAAGTCCTGCCCCGTAACAAGTAATACCCAAACCAAGAAAAATAACAAGTTGTTTAATCATATTACTTATTATCCTGTTGGTAAGACTTACTCAAAATTCCCCCAGAACCTTGTGTATTGTCATTCCGTTTCAATACTGTAATGGCAATAGTAGTTCCAGCCACAGACATACAATTAACGCGCTGTCCACAATTAGAAACATCAAGCTGTTGTCCTGGCCCAAAACCATTAGCATCTACTGCTGGCGCCCCAGCTAAAATGCCATTAAAATTAGTCTTATCTGTATCGTGTCCGAATGAATAGTAGCAAGGATTAGTTCCTACATTTTGAATGTATCTAGCCGCATATTCTCCATTAGCACCAGATATGGCAGTGAGAATATCTTGTGCAACACCAGCAGCCAGTGTGACAAGCCCAAGAGGGACGTTTATAACGTTCTTTTCAACTGAATTGATTACTCTAACTGACATATAAAATAGTGATTTAGAAGTTAGGGTAGTGTGAGAATAGCTCCCACACTACCCATATTGTTAGTGTGATTAGTAGGTAATCACAACAGTCGCAGACCCCGAACCTTGGTTAGTAACCAACACCCCTTGGTCGAAGTAGTAATTAACTCCACTAAACACTGCAGTGCTATTAGCAGCAGCACCAGCAATGATACGAGTCGGGTAGGTATTCGTAGACGCAGTAACAATGTTAGTAACATCAACAAGAGCAATGTTAGTAACAGATTGAACTGTTCCATAGAAGTTAGTCCAACTAGTGATATAGTTAGTCCCATACGACAAACGATTCGTATAGGCACTATTCACATATGACAGACTATTCGTCGGAGCATCAATCAAAGCCACCAAAGCATTAGTAGCAGTAGTAGCAGTGATTCCAATCTGACGAACAGTGAACGAACCATAGTTTGCTCCAGCACTCAACAAACTATACACGCCATTAGGCGCAATAACAGTTGAAACACTATTAGCAGAAGCAACGAGAGACACGCCCATAAGGACAGAGATAAGGAACTTTTTCATAGTCTTATTTGATTGTATTTGATTATTGTTTAGTTCACAGACACAGCAGGACGGCTACGAGCAATAATCATCGGGAAAGCAAAACGACGTTCAGTCATAATCAACCCATGAGTAAGCTGAGCTTTCAGTTGAAGGTTTTCACCGAAATCGTTAAGTTCGATAGAACCATCAGGATTCGTGATAAGAATCTGGTCAGTCAAGCGAACTTCACCATTCCAGCGGAGAGAATAGAACTTCTCACCAGACATATTCTTCGTCGCGAACTCTTTCGGCGGAGGGCCAACCTTGAGAGTTTTGCAGAAGTTGTCACCAAGCAACCAAGCAATGCTGTAAGGAGCAGAGACAAGAGAAGTGTAATACGGATTCGGTTTCCACTTCTGGTCAATCGGGTCAAAGATTTCAGGGTCAATCGGAAAACCAGCAGTCCAAAGAACATTACCGGCAGGGTCAAGAACATTAACCGTGTTAAAACGAATCGGGTATTTCTTAATCTTGCAAGTGATAGTCCCAAACAATGAACCTTTGAAGTCATTGAACAGCAAGTCAAGGTTAATAGACTTGAGTTGACCTTGAACACCATTGATACCATTAACATCAGGGTCAAAGGTAAAGTTAAACCAATCTTCTGACCCACAGAAGAGAGCATACTTACCTTTCAAACCTTCATTATCTTTGGGCATATTCTTTGCACCAGAGAAGGACGGAGCGCCAAGGTCATCTTGGAGATTCATAATCGCACGATACACATCGCGCAAACGAAGATTCTGAATAACACCAGTATTACCACCAGTGCCACTAACCGTAGCAACCAACCAAGCAGAAGTCTTGGAGTTGGCAGCATTGAGGGTTACATTCCCTGCACCAGTAGGAGCACCACCAACAAGACCAGTCCCACAGAGATACACAAACGAGGAGTTAAACCACATCTGCGTTTCAATGAACTGGTTATTAGAAACAGCAATTTGCTTAACAATGTCGTCAGAGTTAAACTTAATATACTTATCCCAGAAAATCTGAAAGGACGGAAGGAAGTTAAACACAAACGAACCATACTTGTGTTTATAGAGGATGGCAGTTTCATTCGATTCAGAAATCTGATAAATATCCTTATTCGAGGCAACAGTCATCGGATTCGGAAAGAAGAACGAACGACCAACAGGAGAACGCTGAGGAGTAACAGCTTCCATTGTGCTACCCATGTTCTCTTGCCACGGGATAGTTCCATACATCTGGTCGAACTCATTCCAACCAGCGTATTGTTCAATCTCATTATGAACGAGATAGAAGGGAAGTTGTGCGAACCGATTAGTCGGTTCAATGATTGCATTACTAAACTGACCAGGTTGACTGTAAAATGACGGCATAGGACTTAATAAATGTTGATTGTTAAACTGACTCAATGACAAGTTATTCGTAACTTGCAACCGAGTTGATGCCCTTCAACAAACTTTAGTAAGCAAATGCCGTATGCCCTTACAGCTAGGATAGAAGCAACTACCTTATAGCAAGAATCATGCCAATTACATTTAATATCTTAATTGGCATGATATGAGGTATTATTATCCAGGCAATCCATCTAAAGAGAACACAGAAGGAACACCTTTCTCTTTCAGTTTTGATGGAGCAGTTTCAGCAGCATCTGATGTTGGTTCTCCTCTAGCAGCCTCATGCTGTTTGATAGTTGCAATCTGCTGACCATTGCGTGCTTCCCGTAACTCTGCGCCTTGAATAACCATCGCAACCATCATGTCAGATGCAACCTCTACTCCAACACTATTCTTCAGATACGGAGGAAATAGATTTTTGAAGTTTGACTTAATAGTGCTGATTTTCTGTTGTCCTTGCCCTTCAACTTCTACAGAATAGTCAAGCAACTTAGGGTCTTGCACCCAAGCAAAGCGCGCATTACGTTCAATGTTAATCTCTTGCATATCCTGCAACATACGTTGTTTGAATTGTTGAGGATATGTTTGTAACTCAGCCTGACTATTATTTGCAGCTTGGATACAAGCATTGAGGTTAGATGCAATACGAATTTCATCTCTGTCCGTTGCAACACGAGGTTTTGAGTAGATAGGATTATTATTCGCATCGAAACCTGTAATGTCACGAAACTCTTTTCCCGCTTTAATGTCTAATAAAGCCTGCTCCCATGCCTTACCTTCTGTCCGAACAAGATAGTCCTTTACTTGCAACTCTTGGTATTGAGGGGAGAGAGTATAGCCCTGTTCATGCTGGAGATAAGTAGAATCTTTGAGAGAAGACAATTGTTTATTCTCATCTAGCACTTTTGCATATTCCACCTTTGCCTCATTAGACATCTTCTTGAACACTTGACGTTGTTCAGGAGTATATTTTGAATAGTCAAACGTATCAGTCTCATCTTTCTTATCTTTGACAGGAGTGATGGGTTTAATTGTGGGTTTGTCTGCACCCTTAGTTACAATTTTCTCTTCTTTCTTACCTTCAGGAGGAGTTAAAACACTCTTCTTTTCTTCCTTCTTCTCGACCTCCGTTGTAGGTTTAGCCTCTTCTTTTGTCGCTTTAACGACAGGTTCATTCTTAATTTCTGGCTGTTTGATGGCAGCAGGTTCTGGCTTAATCTCAATACCCTTATCAGTAGTGATAGTAGTATTATCTTCCTTACCAATTAACTCGGGAGCAGCTGTGAACGTCATTGCAAGAGCCTCTTTAGTCGGCTCAGTAGGCATTTGAGGGGTAATTCCCTGCCCAACAACTGACGGTTTAATCGTGACTTCTGGCATATCTATTTGTCTTTCTTTTGTTATTTCGTTGACTGTTCAATGAACTTGTTTGTGTTTGTTATTAACGCTACTACTCCGTCTACTGTTCGGATACCATATGCTTGGAGACGGAAAGATACTTCTGGTTCAGCAGTATTACCTGCACCTGCTGAAAGGGCGCGAACGAATGACTGTTTATACTTCTCTAAGTTACTCAACAACTGTCGAGTAGTAGGGTGAGCTAACCAGTCTTGGTGTTGCTGTGCTGCTATTGTTTCGGGTGTTAGTTCCATCTGTTATCCTTTCTTTTGTTGTGTCATTTGTTTAACTTGCTCTGCAGCCTGTTGAACCACAGGGAAAGCATGAATACGTCCTGTCTCAGAAAAATATTCCGGATGGTCAGCTAGATGAGATATGCCAGCACCAACCTGTTGCGCAACTCCCATAGCTTGTTGCATTTGTTGGGCTTGTTGAGAGTTCTGTTGTTGCTTTTGCTGTTGCATAGCAGCAATATATTTAGCAGAACCATCAGGAAACATCTTCTCTAGTAAGTCAGTAAGAAACGGCTCAGCAGCACCAGTATTCTGCATGATAGGCCATGCTTGTTGCATAGCTTGAATTAACTGTTGTTTCTCAATAACATCTGTATCACCAGAAGGCTTAACAGTCCAAGTCCTAGCATAAAGAGCGGCGACTTGAGGAGATACAGTGATAAGTCCAGCCAAAACACGAGACTTAATAATGTCACATTCATATGTATATTGATTCTTAATTGCTATAGAGAATAGTGTAACCTGAACTCCAGACAACTGTTGCTGCTGTTGCATTGATGCTTTAATAGCCGTAGCTGTCTTGCGAGAGTCTTGTTGTCTATTCGACTCAGCAAAATTAACCTGTGACGTTTCTTGTTGATTAGCAGAAACCAACAGATTTATTGCCGTGAACATTTGAGGGTCAGGAGCATCTAACTTCATCTCTTTCAACTTACCATTGATGATAGCTCCAGTCTTAAAATGCACATTCTTCTGCATCAAGAAGTCATCGTTCGGGTCAGTAGTATCTTTTGAGAAATATAATCCAGATGCGCGACGAGCTTGGGTGAGAGTAGCTGACATCAAAGATGACGTTGCGTTTTGAGTATCTTGGTCTAAGAATACCCGTCCCTTAAGATTCGCTATCGTGTCATTCTCACTAATCAGATACGGATATAGGAAATACGGATACATTGTCTCATACTCCTCGTCAGACGGAGGTAGGCCATCCTCAATCTGAGAGATGTGAGAATCTTTCAATGACGGATTCAACTTCTTAACCATCCAAACAGCAGATTGTCCACCAATTGGTGCCTTTAACGCAGCTTGAACTATTGGTGCAGCTTTAGCAGCATCTTTATTAATCTTCCTTCTACCAAGGAATAATGGACGAGGTTTCCGTAACCAGTCATCACATATAATCGGACAGCACCATCCAACTTGAACAATACCCTTCACACGGAACATAACCTTCATAATCTTATACAGACTACGATTGATAGTAGACGTTCCAGAATATACCTGTGATTGCTCATCATTTGGCTCTGACTTTAGCAACTTCTCTACTTGTTCAGAGTTCCACTTCTCTTCTTCGTTCGTTGACTTACGAAGTGAATCAAGCTTAGTCTTTGTAAAGTAATACGACCGTCCAACCATTTCAGTTTTCTGCAAATCCCTAGTATCAGCAATGAATGAGAAGTCTCCATACTGGACATACTCTCTACCTAACTCGCCGGGATTATTCAAATCTTGAACAGTTTCCATTACACCATATCCATTAGCTTGGAACCCATCAATATTAGCATACATGGACAACTGCCAACCATCAAAGCGCAACTTCTCTGTGAGGTCAACTTCTAACAGAGAGAGGTCAAATGATGGGTCAACCCTATCTTTCAAAATCACAGCACGAGGAGACTGTGTGATATATTGAATATAGGAAGACTGCTCCCGACGAATGTTCGTGTCAATGATATGAGCAGGAACATACATTTCATCAGGAGCAATCCGTCCGGCTTTTCTCTCTACCTCAATATCTATTTCTGCATAACGCAACTTACGAGAAGCCAGAGACTTAGCAGTTAAATCAAAAGCAACGTCCTTGAGATTGTTAATCTTAGACACTAACTTTTTATAGTCAGTGCTATTGATATACTCTAAATTCTTATCCGAAGAGGAGTCTGGCATAATCGTAATTTATTGAGTTAGAGAGGCATTCCTTCTGTCGAGAACTCATCAGTAGCGAGCTTCGACTTCTTTTGTGATTTCATTAAGGCTAACCGTTGTTCATTGATAAGGTCAGACAGAAAGTTTAACTCAGGTAGAGTCTTAACTCCATTTACCAAAGCTGAACACTCTTTTTGAAAGGCTTCTGGAACTTTAACAGAACCTTTCTGGTCTGACTGTTCAGCAGTTTCTTGCTGTTCATTCTCACTAGCATCTTCCTCTGGTGATTCTACTTCTTGGTCAATGGGTTCAGTAGCCATAATATTTATTATTTAGCTAGAGGAGTGGGAAGAACAACAGGAACGACAGTCACGGGAGGAAGGAAAGAAGAGGTATCTTTACCAGTCTTTGCATCTTTACCTGTAACTCGATACAAAACTACAACAGTATCACCCTGTTTAATTTTCAACGTATCTTCATTCGAGTTAAGAACTGACACGTTACCTTCAACACTAATATACTTCGACATGAAGTTATTCATCGGTTTCACATCCGAAGGCAAAGGTTGACCACACGCCACACAACATTTCACTTCTGGCACTTTGATAAACGACCGTTCACGAGCATTGTATGTTTCAGGCATAAGTTTAATTTCTTCCTATTAGTTGTTTTCGTTGTTTGTTATATGCAGAAAGTTCTTCCTGCAATTCGGTTAAGTTGTCTAACTCTATATGCTCAGCAGAATATTTCTGTCTATGTGAGTTAGCCCAACTATTAAGGTCGAAGTCTCCAACAACCTTTAAATTCGTATCTTCTTCATCTTTCTTCTCAAACGGCAACACCAAGTCAGATTCAACTCGTGTAGATTTGTAATTCCAAAAACAAAGGTTCACTGCATCAGCACGGTCAGGAGAAGGATAACCCTTAGCTTTCTGTTCAAGTTTTGAGAGTAACTGATGAATATTCTTTGTTGTAATCTTATAATATCTCGTCGAAAGTTGAGTAACTAGAGTCTTGTCATTCATGAGTATAATCTCATTTCTCTCTAGTAATAGCCGAACATTAAAGAACAATTCTGTTCCTCTGTTCGCATATGTTTTTGGTTCCGATGCAGTATTACGAGAGTCTACATACCTCATATTACTCCATCCCTTGCGCTTTAATGACTTAAGCATAGGACCACCCATACCGCAGTAGTCACCAAATATAAGAGCATCTTTGTGGTTAAGATTGTAAAACTTAAACTTCTCTTGTAAGTAAGAAATTGTGTCCTCTGAGTCTTCAAAACGGAAAGCTTCTAGCCCAATTAGCTTATTACAATTCCTCACAGCAAGAACAGTTTCTGCACCGCCATCTGACAAGTCTAACCCTGCAGTATTGTATTCTTCGTGTAGCCAATCTATCTTATTAGTTGTAGCACGATGAACGAATGACGACGGAATAACTACCATCTCATCTGTAGTTCCAAACTCTGCTAGGATGGACGATTTGAATACTACGTTATTCTTCCCACCTGGTAACTTTGACGCAATACGTTCTATCTCAGAACGAGTAATGTGTGCGCACTGGTAAGCAGTGACAAGGTATCGTATTACCTGAGTGGAGTCTAATGATTTAATGTCAGTGAGTGTATTCCTATCAATTGCAGACATACAAGTGTTATAGAAATAACCAGATGGCAACCCCGGTGACGAAGCATCAACACGGTGGGTAAATCCTGTGCAACGTTCGAGAGCAGAAGTAATATCTTCTGGTATGGACTTAGTTTCAGAAGTAAAGATTGCCATCTTCTTACCAGCATCAACTGGATGGTATCCTTCTGCTTTACCAGCCTCATCAGTAGCAAATAACTTAAGTTTCGACGGCATCGGTTGACCTAACTCTCCAATATGCTGGAACTCATAATACCTATAATTTATCTTCCAGAGCTTACCAAACACTGCATTAGCCTTATTACAAAGGCGGTCAATATGGGCACCAGTCTGATTGTCAAGCTGATTACCTGATGAGGAAGTAATAGGACACTCTACCTCTTTATACCTCATACACAGCCACACAGCGCAAGCCGCTATGATATACTTATCCTTCCCTGACGAGTTACACGCCTGAACAACAGCTTGAAAAGGATTCTCTTTCGTATGATTAGGATTAGCAAAATCTATCATAAACTGTATCTGCCAGTCATGTAGTTTCGTAGTCCCATTCAATATATTCTCATCAAGCATTACTAACAATTCTACCGGGTCTTTAATATCTACTCCGTCGAAGTTCTCTACAATATTATTCGCAGGTATTGAGGAAGGGGTCTGCGACGCGCGACGTTCCGCCGCAATATCAGACAATACAAATGTAGGTGCAGGGGGTGCAGTCGGCTCTGCATCTTTCACTGGTAACGAAAAGCCCTCGTTACTAGACCCCTGCGATTCAACTAACGGAGCAGGAACAGATAAACTGCTTCCATCAGTTGAAAGTTTAGCTCCAGAATTAACTTGTTCAATTAACTCCTCGATAGAAAGTTCTTCAGACACAAATAGCCTTCTGACCTTTAATACGGTCTGTTACTTCTCTCACTTGTCTCATCTTCTCATTTATCATAAGAATGTTAAAGTTCTGTCCGCCTAACTGTTTCACTACGTCTTTGCGCCCTTTTGCGTCATCACGAACATAAGTAAGAGCCTTAAATTGTAGGTGAGGGTCATCAGCACCAAGAGCTAAATCTAACAAAGCATCTCTAACGCGCCTTTGCTCATCGCGCGAAAAGTTTAACTCGTCAATTTCTTCGTCTTCTTTACCACAATTCTTCCTATACACAGACGAGCATTGCATCAACCCTGCCTTTACAGCAGCAAGGTCTAATGCTCTATCCTCTGCAATCTCCTCAGGAGTCATATTCTCCTGTTCATATGCAGTTTTAATTGTGGCTAACTCTTGCGTCATAACTTATCTTCCAATACCGTGCCCGGGTAACGGACGTTCCATCAATTCTTCTTCATTCATCCGTTCTAATGATTCTTCCTGTTTTACAGCTTTTGTATAGTTAATCGCGCGTAACACAGCATCCATCTCCTCTTTCGTATGGGTATCTTCGGGAGAGCGAGTAAGGTATGCCTTAGCCGTTGATTTCGTAGACATATCAATAACCTTCATGGGTTTAATCTCTGTCGTATTCGTGTGTAAGATGATGCTCATGAGTGGTATATTAAAGCGCGGAGGGCGGGTTTTGAACAGTCATTTTAGTCACATCGATTAGTATAATCTCTGTTTGTTCTATTGATTCCTTAAACCCAGAAGGACTAAGATTATCTTTATTGTCTGTTTGTTGAGTGGTATTGTTCATAGTGTGCCTGTTTAATCTGTTTCCTAATATTCGTCAACTGTTCATCTATCATATCTATATGTTTCTTAATGATAGCTTTCTTTTTCAATGCTACTAACCTATCTCTTTCCCCTCTCATCATCTCATACTCATCATCTCTCATACTACCCATATCACTAGCAAGAATCATGCCAACTACACTTATCTACTCCCCTGTCTACTCCCGATGTTTTATACTAACATTATATTTAGTTATACTAGAATTGTTAATGGTTATATCATATTACTATTCTATATTGCTAAATTTGAGAGAGGGGTATAGTTCAAGTTCGCCTTTCGCTTTCTGGTTTTCTGTATTAGCCTCTCTTATAGTCATCTATTCGTTATTAGAGCGTGAAATGATAGTTTAGATAATGTAATGCCACTAATAGTAGTGCCCATACTATAATTTGCGCTTATATGATTATCTCTAATATTAGAGTAACTAAAATAAGTTTATCTCCTATAATATAACCTTACATGATAAACAATGATATAAGATTTTTCTTTATTATCAAAATTTATCCAAGTTATATTAACATAATATACAGTAATAAATAAAAATATATTAGTAGAATAATAAGAGAATATAATAAACAACAAGTTATATTGACCATGATAAATAATACTAATAGTGGATGAATATAGGACAGATTAGTGTCTTAAATATGAGACAATATGACACTACGCCAGATATATGTTATGGTATGATATATGCTATGGCACAAACAGTGGATGAATGTTAGACAGTTGGTTAGAATAATACAAAATGGACAATAATATACAGTAAGTTAAATGTCTGATAATCAGCTAGTTGTGAATAATCACTGTCTCTTTTTATACATCGTGACATATTGGCGCAATGTCACTTAACGATAATCATTGGCTTTTGTGCAGATTATGAGTTGGCATAGTGTCTGCTATATGATTGACAGTTCTTTGATAGTTCTAGTGTGAATCAATTATGATTTGCCTGTTGACGCTGGCGTAATCACGCCTTAATGTAAATGCACGTTAAACAGGAGTAAATAGTATGCAAAATAAAACTCTAGAACACACTCCGTTAAACGCACAGATTGCCGTTTCTACTCCGTCACACATTGATTACGTGGCTATTGTATCAGTTAATGCTACTCGCAAAAGTCGAAATGGTCAAACCTTAACGACGAATAAAGGTAAAGTGTCTCTCCTAACGGCGTGCATTGATACCGTGCGTTCTCAACTGGGTTTGTCAGAATATGACGACGAAGGAAGCAAGACTCGTATCGGCATGGAACACGTTGAAGCATTAAAAGTTGCGATTGCTAGTCTAATCAATAGCACGTCAAATGACATTATATCTGTTGCAGAAGAACAAGGCGCGAACATCCGTATTCGCCGTGACTATCTCGCTCCGAAATTCAATGACGATAAAGGGACGATTGCGGTAGAGATTAAATCTAGCATTATGACGACGAAAGAACAATATGCGAATAGTGGCAATTATCGTATGGGGGTTGTAATGTTAGTTGAAGGAACAAAGAAACGTCTTGCGTCTCTCGAATTGAAAGCAGGAACGTCAAATAACGAAGATGCAATCGCTAAGTGTAAGCGTAAAATCGCAAAAGGTGAAACGATACTTGCTACACTTAAAGGTGTTAAGTAAGTAGTTAGAGTAAAAGCACACAAGGGAGTTAATCTCTTGTGTGTTTCTCTCTGTCTACAAACTAAAACAGAATCAGTGTCCGTGAACAGGACACTATTAGAACATACGGTCAATGTAAGATTAGATAATATGGCCCGTCAAATACAGCCAGATGCACTAATTAGACATTGGCGACGACATAATTCTAGCGCGTAGCGCGTAAAGGATAACGCTACAACCATGCCTAGAACTAATCCCGCAAACACTGTGCGAATACTTAATCGCTGACAGTAAAGGCTTGGAGTGTGATTAGATAACGACGACGGCTGGGCGTCGAAAGACATTAAGCCAGTTCCATCTAAATCAATCCGATTATGAATCCGGTAATCTACAAGTAAATAGTCTTACCATCGCAAGATATACAGTTAATAACTGTTGCGCTTTGCGCTAGTGTGGTATAGACTAATCTGCGAGCATCGTAAGTATTGAGAACTAACATACGGAGTTCTCCGTTTAACCTATAGCATGGTTGCATCCTTATAGCGAATAATTATTAAGGGATACCAGATGCGAATACTATTTAGTATGTAAAGTCAACAGGGGTCTGGGCTTTAAGTAGTCCAGACCCTTGCTCTTTACCTACAAATTAACTATGAAAAAAAATCAAAATTACTGACTTGCGCGATGGTTCTGTTAAGTATTACAAATACACCGAATCGAATATGAAACAGTGCCATTTCTTGCCAGTTCAATACTACAAAATTGAAATTGTTAATGAGTAACAATCATTATTTAGCAGTTATATTAACTTGGCACGATTCTTGCTAATGGTGTCTGGGTGTGACGAATCCCTTTCCTTCCATTTTTCATTACCACAATCTTATGACGATAACTCCCGACCAAGTAGTCTCTGCAATATACAGAGTAGAGGGTGGAACTAACACTCACTACCCTTATGGAATTAAGTCTATCCACACGACAAACCCAAAACAAGTTTGTCTTAACACAGTCAACCACGCCTTGCTAGATTACACTCCCCATAAAGTTGACCGTGCATTTATTACTTTCCTTGCCTCTCGTTATTGTCCTGTTAGTGCAGACAGAAAGGGTAATCATAATTGGCAAGTGAATATGATTCAAATCTTACATATCACACAATGAGTCCTTCACGTAAACGTAACTTACAGTTACACAAACAAATTTCTTTGCTACTCTGGCGTATTATGCCAAAAGCAATGAAAGAACTATACAACCATGAAAAATCAAAACAAACCAACATACAAACGTCCAACTCGCGTTGACACAACTCCACAAATCCGTGTTATATCTAATGTTCCTGTGCATTTTTATTCTCCTGTGCAAGTTGAAACAATAGTTCCTGTTGAGCAACGGTTATCTCGTTCTGTCGGGTCAAATATGACTCCACACATGAGCCATAACCCAATGAAATCGCACCACCAATCTTCTGATTGGAATGGTGTTAAGTAAACCATAAACAAACAAAAGAAAGAAACAAATCATATGTTCCATGTAGATTGCACATTTGAAGATACTCGCATCATTGCATCGTCCAATGATGGCAAGATTTACGAAACAACCATTTCAGACAAGCTGGATGGTGATTTTCGTAGCATCACACTCACTGCCAAACAACTTGGTATGATTTTTGCCTTTAATATGGACAATGATGGCGAACCGGAAGGGTTCGAGCAGATGTATAAAGAACTCGAACCTTTGTTTACTGATTGGCCATACAATCTTCGTCCAATTCCCTGAGTAAGCCTATAACTGACTGAAAGGGAACCGCTCACAGACCGGTTGTAAGAATAGTCTGTGCATTGAGTAGAACTGCTAGAATAATTACCCCGTAAGAGTAACAGTTCGCGCGAACTACGGTTAAGAGAGGTTACTCATCTTTAGCAGTTCTATTCAGTGTTCAATTTTGAAGCTTAAGTGCTTCGTAGCATTGTAACCTTGCAAGGTGGGGATGGACACCAGCAATGCTATTATTTATGGTCTCGTGGCGGAAGACAGACGCTAGAAATGTGAATAACAGTAACACCAAGCTCACACTGGTAATGCCAGACTTCAGGTTACTATCCAAGTATCAAATCTTGGCGAGACCAACCATTTATGCCAAAATCAACTCCAACAACCGAACAGAACAACCTAGCACTTAAAGTGCTGATTCATGATTCTCGTGAAGGTTTCGATGCTCGTTTAGTAACTCCAGAACAACGAGACAAACTAACATACAAAGACAACACAACCCGTGCTTGGTGGCTATTGCCAGCTTTCATTGTTAATGACCGTTATTGGTGTGGACGGGATACGTTCTACGGTCACGACATTGTTGTTGACCTAACAACCAAACGCTCCTATACTGGAACTAACGGAGTCTTTCAAGATGACTTTGTATTCTTGTCAGACTATTATGGTTATCCTGACGGTAACTTTTACCTTGTAACGGTATGAACAATCCAACAGTAATCATTG
>Ga0316221_1001773_pt1 | contig 21522 bp, 22 predicted proteins | sample TBH18007metaG_FD_206003 | JGI IMG/M metagenome (GOLD analysis project Ga0316221, IMG submission 206003) | Freshwater microbial communities from Trout Bog Lake, Wisconsin, USA - TBH18007 | ecosystem: Environmental > Aquatic > Freshwater > Lake > Hypolimnion/Profundal zone | place: USA: Wisconsin... | reverse complement strand
ACCTGAGGATTCAACTCAGCACCGCCGGCGACCAACACAACCCCGCCGCCCGCTGGATTCGCCACAAACTGTTCGACGCGACGGAGAAGCTGGCCAATCTGCTGATGCTGGTCCCCGAAGGAAGCCAGGAATGGCACCAACTCAGCCACAATCTGCAATCGGGTTTCCAGCGGGTCAGGGCCAGCTTCTATGCCGCCGCGGCCGACATGGCCGCAGTCCGGATCGACAAAATCATCTCCGAGGCCGAGGTGGTCCTGAAGGACCACGGCGCGGTGCCATTCGGCATTTCCGCCAAGCTGTCGCTGCGCTGGGCTGGGATAGAGGCCCTGTCGACGATCTTGGGGGGCGGCCGGACGATGGATGACGAGCTCAGGCTCAAGTTCTTCCGCGCCAAGGAACTGATCCACCGGGTAACCGAACTGGAGGGCGAACGCTGCCAACTGATCGACTTCACCGGGAACGATCAGGTGGCGTTCGCCCCCGCCGGGATTCATGCCGAGTATCAGACCGAGGTCATCGAGCTGTTAACAAAGAAGCCGCCGACCGAAATCGAGAGCGACCGATGACGGCGCCTCCTATTGATAAGAATTGTTTCCGCCCCTATCGCAGCGGTTCGCTCGCAGGAAGTTTGTTCCATGTTTGATTTTACCGAGGACATGTCTGTCGGCAACGACGCGATCGACGGCAATCATATGGCATTCTTCGAATTGGCAGGCCTGCTCCACCATACGGCGCAGGGTCCGGACCGGGAGCAAGTCGTTCTGAGCATCATCGGCATCCTGGAAGAATACGTCGATGGCCACTTCCTGCGCGAGGAGAGGGCCATGCACAAGGTTCGCTATCCGCGGATTGCCGAGCACCGGCTGAAGCACGGGCATTTCCGGGCGCGCATCAAGGCCATTGCCGAGGTCTATCGGCAGGGAAGCAGAACAGCGGCTGATGATCTTCCGTCGCTGGTCGCGTCATGGCTACGCAATCACATCGCGCAGGATGACCTCCAATATAAAACCTGGATCAATAATTCTTCGGTCGATCCGCGCCCTCTGGTATTCCTGGCGATTGACGCGGAACTTGAGCTTAACGGCAAAGGCCCGCCCAAGCATTAACTGGAATTGCCCTCCGCCCGCACCGCTGCCCAGAGTCCCCCCTTTTGGGATCCGTCGATCGGCAGTTCATTGGACGTATAACTGTTCGCGGGATCGCGGGTATAGGCTAGATACATTGACCTGGAGGTATTGATGACCGAGAGCGACATTCCCGAACTCGAGATCCCCGAATGGACGCCGGCATTGTCGATGGGAAATGCTGTGATCGACGGCGAGCATCGGGATTTCCTGGGCAAGCTCGGCCACGTCGCCGACCTCATCGCACGGGGCGATCGGCGGCAGATCAAGGACGCCATCACGGCCATGGCGGCGGTGTTGAAGGGCCATTTCGAAACCGAAGAGCGTTTCTTCGTCAGCGTCGCCTATCCACAGGCGACCACACACCGAGTCGATCACCTGACTCTGATGAACCTTGTGATCGAAATCGAAGGGGTGGTCGATGATTCCGAGGATTTTTCCACTCCCCGGCTGGCGCTGGCTCATTTTACCCAGTCGGTGATCGACCATTTGACCGAGGCCGACATGGCTTATAAGCCCTACCTCGCCCAACTCGAAAGGTTGGAAGCGCCCGTCGTCGTCTGACGCCGCTTCCTCCGTCTTTGACGAATTTGACCTGCCTCCCCCGCCAAAGCGGCGGCATCGCCGGCGCCTATCCCCGCTCCGCTGCTGATTGCGATACTCACTTGCAAAATGTGGGTATTCCAATTAGACAATCGCGACTATGTCGCATTTGCAGGGGTCGGTCATGCCATCTCGATTTGTCCCAACAAAAAGTCATGCCATGGCGGGGTGGCCCCGGCTGGTGCTTGGCGGTAGCGCGGTGCTCGCGGCCCTGGCGGGAATTGTCGCCGTCGCGACGCCCTACGGCCCCGGCCCGGCTGCCGAGGTGGCACGGCCGGCCGCGCTGATCCGCCAGGGCGACAAAATCGCCATCCCACCGGGGTCGCCCTATCTGGAGCGCATCGTCGTCGCCCCGGTCGAGCGCAAGGAAGCCAGCCTGACGCTGATCCTGCCAGCCGCCGTCGAGGCCGACCCCGCCCGGACCATCAATATCTTGCCGCCGGTAACCGGCAAGGTGGTTGAATTGCTGGTGCAATTGGGTGACCGGGTGACCCAGGGGCAGCCGCTGGCGGTGATCGATTCAGGCGATCTCGGCCAAGCCTATGCCGATCACGACAAGGCGGTCGAGTCCTTCCGCCTGACCAAACTGGTGCTGGAACGGTCGCAGGCGCTGGCCGATGCCGGTGGGGCCCCGATCAAGGATCTGCAGCAGGCCGAAAGCGACTATGCGCAGGCCCAGGCCGAACTGAAGCGGGCCCAGGCGCGGCTCAAGGAAATCGGCGCGGGCTCCGAGGTCAAAGGGCGGCGGGTCCTGGTCATTCGGGCGCCGGTGTCGGGCAGCGTCACCACCCTGTCCATCGCCCCGGGTGCCTATGCCAACGACCCGACCGCCACCATGATGACCATTTCCAATCTCGACGAGGTGTGGGTGACCGCCAATGCGCCCGAAAGCAACGTCAGTTTCCTGATCCAAGGGATGGCGGTGGACGTCACCCTGCCCGCTTATCCCGGCCAATTGCTCCACGGCAAGGTCACCTCGGTGAGCGCAGTTCTCGAGCCCGACACCCGCCGCACCAAGGTCCGCATCTCCTTTTCAAATCTCGATGGCAAACTAAAGCCCAACATGTTCGCCAACGCGACCTTCATCGCGCCACCAGTGTCGGGGCTGTCGGTGCCGACCTCGGCCCTGCTGTTGAACAACGACTCCACCTCGGTCTTTGTCGAAGTCGAACCGCACGTGTTCGAGCGGCGGGTCATCGATCCCGGAGAGGAAAATGGCGGTGTCGCTCAGGTACTGCAGGGGCTGACCGCCGGTGAGAGGATCATCGTCAAGGGTGGGGTTCTGCTCAATGATTGATCTTCTTATCGCTTTCTGCCTTAATCGGCGCGGCCCGGTGTTCATCGTCGCCATCCTGCTGGCGATTTATGGCGTCTATTCCTGGAAGCAGCTGGCGGTTGAAGCCTATCCCGACCTTGGCGACGTCGCGGCTCAGGTCACCACCCAGGTGCCCGGTCTGGCCGCCGAGGAAATCGAGCAGCAGATCACCATTCCGCTGGAGCGGGCCCTCAATGGCGTACCTGGGCTGGCGACCATTCGTTCGAGCAGCACATTCGGGCTGTCGCTGATCACCATGGTGTTTCGCGACGGCATTGAGGACTACTGGGCCCGCCAACGCATCAATGAACGCATTGGCGACGTCGCCTTGCCGGCCGGCGCCCAACCCGGATTGGACCCGGTCATGGGGCCAACCGGCGAGATTTACCGCTATACCTTGGAATCCTCCTCCAAGAACCTGATGGAATTGTCCGAAATCCAACGCTGGCTGGTGCGGCCGGAATTGAAGCAGGTGCCAGGCGTCACCGATGTCGACAATTTCGGCGGTTTCACCAAGCAGTACCAGATCGACATCGATCCGACCGCGCTCCAGCGCTACGGCATCGGCCTGAACGATATCGTCACAGCCATCGGCAACAACAACGCCAATGCCGGCGGCAGTCGGCTGACCCATGGCGAGCAGAGCTTCGTCATCCGCGGCGTCGGCATGGCCTCGACCCTGGCCGATCTCGGCAGCATCGTCGTCACCCAGCGGAACAGCGTGCCGGTGCTGATCCGCGACCTCGGGGTGGTCAAATACGGTTTTCGCGAGCGCGAAGGAATCCTCGGCAAGGATTCCAATCCGGATTCGATCGAGGGAATCGTCCAGCTGCTCAAGTACGAAAATCCGTCCAAGGTGCTGGAGGGCATCCACGCCAAGGTCGACGAACTCAACAAACGCCTCGCCCCCCAAGACGTCCATGTCGTTCCCTATATTGACCGCGACGAGTTGGTCCAGGCGACCGTCAGCAAAGTATCCCACACCGTTATCGAGGGAATTGGCCTGGTCTTCATCGTCCTCATCCTGTTTCTCGGCAGTCCCCGCAGCGCCATGGTCGTCGCGGTGACAATCCCCATCGCCTTGGTGGCGGTGTTCATCCTGATGCAGATGACCAAGATGCCGGCGAACCTGTTTTCGCTCGGCGCCATCGATTTCGGCATCATCGTCGACGGCGCCATCGTGGTGATGGAGGCAATCCTGCGCCGACGCGAGGCCCAACCGTCCCAGAATCTGACGCTGGCCGACGTCCGCGAGACCTCTCACCAGGTGGCGCGGCCCATCCTGTTCGCCACCCTGATCATCATCACCGCCTATTTTCCCCTGTTCGCGTTTGAGCGGGCCGAGGCCAAGCTGTTCTCGCCGATGGCCATCACCGTCGGCTACGCGCTGTTCGGTGCGCTGCTCTGCACCCTGACCCTGATCCCCGGACTGGCCTACCTGGCCTTTCGGCGGGCGCGGCCAACCTTCCACAATCGGCCGCTGGAATGGCTGCAGGCGGGCTATCGCTCGATTCTGACCCGCCTGCTTGACCGGCCGGGGATCGCCTATACTGTCGCCGCTACGGCGCTGGTCGCCGTGATCGGCCTCGGCCTGGCCGTCGGGCGGGAGTTTCTGCCCGACCTCGACGAGGGCGCGCTGTGGCTCCAGGTGCAGATGCCGACCGGACTATCGCTCGAAAAGGCCAGCGAACTGGCCGGAGAATTGCGCCGCGCCGTGCGCGAATTCCCCGAGGTGTCCTATGTTGTTACTCAGATGGGGCGCACCGATGAGGGGGTGGATCCATGGACCCCCTCGCACATCGAGGTGCCGGTCGGCCTCACCCCTTACGACACCTGGCCGCGCGGCGAGACCAAGGAAATGTTCCTGGCCCGGCTGGGCGCCCGGCTAGACCGTCTGCCTGGCATGAGCGTCGGAATCAGCCAGCCAATCATTGACATGGTCAACGACGTGGTCGGCGGTGCGCACAGCCCGCTCGCCATCCGCATTTTCGGCGATGATTTCAACGAGATGCGCCAGCTCGGCGGCCAGATCCTTGAGGTGCTGAACAGCGTCGACGGAACCGCTTCGGCGTCGATTTTCCAGGAGCCGCCAATTCCTCAACTGGTGGTCAAGATCGACCGCGACGCTGTGTCGCGCTACGGCCTCAATGTGTCCGACGTCACCAACCTGATCCAGACTGGAGTGGGCGGGATGCCGGTTTCCCAGGTCTATGTCGGCGACCACCAATATGACGTGACGGTCAAATTTCCGCCAAAGGCCCGAAACAGCCCCGATGCGTTGGGCAAGCTGTTCATGCTCACTCCGGGCGGAGCGCAGATCCTGCTGTCGCAAGTGGCAAGCATCAAGATGCAGAGCGGCGAAAGCACCATCACCCACGAGATGAATCACCGCAATCTGACGGTGCGGATCGACCTGCGGGGGCGTGACCTCGCCTCCTATCTGTCCGAGATCCAGGACAAGATCGCTCGCTCGGTCCATTTCGACCCGGCCAAGTACCGCCTCGAATATGCCGGCCAATTCGAGAATCAGCGGCGCGCCCAGGCGCGGATGGTACTGATCCTCGGCCTGGTGCTGGGGCTGATGGCGATCTTCCTCTACACCGGGCTCGGCAAGCTCCGCCAGGCACTGCTAACGCTGGGAACCGTTCCGTTGGCCGCCGTGGGCGGGCTGATCGCCCTGCTGGTCACCGGCAACACGTTGAATGTCGCGAGCGCCGTCGGTTTCATCGCCCTGTTCGGTGTCGCGGTTCAAAACGGCATCATTATGGTGGCGAACCTCAATCGCGTGCGCGAGGAGGAGGGGCACGCCCTGCGCGACGCCGTGCTGGCCGGCGCCACCGAGCGGTTCCGTCCGGTGTTGATGACGGCCACGGTGGCAACCCTGGGAATGCTGCCGGCCGCCCTGGCGACCGGGGTGGGAAGCGACGTGCAGCGCAGCCTGGCCACCGTGGTGGTGGGTGGGTTGGCGGTGGCGACCTTGCTGACCCTGTTCATCCTGCCGACGCTCTATTTCGTCATCGAGCGCCGGATGGAAAAGCGGGCCGCCAAAGGCGTCGAGAATCTCCCTCTGGCGCAACCAGGTGAATGAGGATGACGATCATGATGTCCAACCCGAGGCCGAACCCCGGCTCCTCGCGCCGGCTGTTTGTCTCGATCGCCGCCACATCGTTGCTGATCGGTTGCGCGGTGGGGCCAGACTTCACCCCACCCCCGCCACCGACCGCCAAGGGCTATACCGCCGAGCCGATGGAGACCGTAACCACATCGGCGGCGGCCCCTGGCGGCGAGGCGCAGCATTTCGATGCGGCCGCCACCATTCCCGCCCAATGGTGGACGCTTTTTCATTCGGCGCCGCTCAACGGTCTGATTGAACAGGCGCTCAAAGCCAATCCGGACCTTCACGCCGCCCAGGCGGCCCTGCGGGTGGCGCAGGAAAACATCAAAGCGCAACAGGGTTTCTTCTTTCCGACGATCCAGGGCGGCTTCGACGGTCAACGGGCAAAAGGTGCGACCATCGGCAGCCAATCGAGCCCAAGCGACAGCTCACCGGTGACCAACCTCTACACCGCCCAATTGTCGATTTCCTATACCCCCGACGTGTGGGGGGCCAACTGGCGTCAGGTCGAATCCCTGGACGCCCAGGCGGACTCGCAGCGGTTCCAGCTTGTCGCCACCCACCTCACGCTCACCTCCAACGTCGTGGTCGCGGCGGTGCAGGAAGCCTCTTTGCGCGGCCAGCTGAATGCGACCAAGGAAATTGTCGCCATCGAGCGGAAAATGCTGACTCTCCTCGACAAGCAATTGGCTATCGGCCAGGTGGCGCGCTTGGACGTCGAGGCGCAGAAGGCGGCGCTGGCCCAGGCCGAGCAGACGCTGCCGCCGTTGTGCAAGCAATTGGCGATTCAGCGCGACGCCTTGACGGCCCTGCTGGGCAAACTACCCGACGAGGAGCCGACGGAAACTTTCGAATTCGATGCCCTGCAACTCCCCCAGACTCTGCCGCTGAGTGTGCCGTCGAAACTGGTGGAGCAGCGCCCGGACATTCGTCAGGCGACCGCCAACCTCCAATTCGCCAGTGCCCAGATCGGAATCGCCGTCGCCAACCGGCTGCCCCTGATCAATCTGACCGCCAACATGGGCAGCAGCGCCTCGCTGGTGGCGGGCAAGGATGCCGGCTACGACACGCCCAAGGTCGGGCTGTTCACGCCGGGGACCGGCTTCTGGACCCTGGCCGGCAGCGTGAGTCAGCCGATTTTCGACGGCTTCACCCTGTTGCACCGCGAGCGGGCGACCCGAGCCACCTACGATCAGGCCGAGGCGCAATATCGCAGCACGGTAATCGCCGCTTTCCAAAATGTCGCCGACACACTAAGGGCCTTGCAGGCCGACGCCGACGGCTTCAAGGCGTCGGTGGCCGCCGATCTGGCCGCGGCGGAAAGCCTCAAGATCACCCGCCGGCAGTTGGAATTGGGCCAGGTTTCCTACGTGGCTTTGCTGACCGCCGAGCAAACCGCATTGCAGGCGCGCGTCGCCCTGGTGCAGGCGCGCGCCAACCGGCTCGCCGACACCGCAGCGCTGTTTCAAGCGCTTGGTGGCGGATGGTGGAATCGCGACGACGTGGCGGCGAACTGACGAAAAATGCGGTCCCAGCCAACCGAGGAGGGAGAAAACGGCAATGTCGAATTGTTGTAGCGGTGCCTGCGAGGGCGAAACTGGCGATCGGCGCTACCGTCGTATCCTCCAGGTCGCCTTGGCCATAAACGCGATTATGTTCGTGGTCGAGGTCGCCGCAGGCCAGTTCGCCCAGTCCGCCGCCCTGCAGGCCGACGCGCTCGACTTCCTCGGTGATGCCGCCAATTTCGGCATCGGGCTGTTCGTGCTCGGCATGGCGTTGCGCCGCCGCGCCACCGCCGCCCTGGTAAAGGGCGGGTGTATGGCGGGATTCGGCCTCTGGGTGCTGGGCAGTACCGCTTGGCATGCCTGGTTCGGCACCCTGCCCAATAGCTCGGTCATGGGCGCGGTGGGTTTGGTCGCTCTTGTCGCCAACGGTACGATCGCAGCGCTGTTGTTTGCCTACAGGCGGGGGGATTCCAACATGCGCTCGGTATGGCTATGCGCCCGCAACGACGCCATTGGCAACGTGGCGGTAATGCTGGCCGCGACAGGGGTATCCACTACCGGGACCAATTGGCCGGACGTCGGGGTCGCCGCCCTGATCGGCGCGCTAAACCTGTTCGGCGCGATCGGTGTCACTGTTCAGGCATCGCTCGAATTGCGCCGGGCACCGCTGGTCGCCCAATAATCGGGACGGGGTCGGGACCGTTACCGTCCCTCGGCGCCCAACCGCTCCACTGCGCTCAGCAACAGCAGGGCGGCCGTGTGGGCCGGCCCCATGCCATCGCTCTCCGCCACCGCCACCCGACGCTTGGCGATGTCGAGAGCTTCACGCCCACCGTAACGTTCGACCAATTCGCGTGCCGCGGCTTCGATGTTGCCCTGCTGCGAGATCATTTCAGCTCTTGCAAGAGTTCGTCGTCGGCAACCGAGGACGTCTCACGGCAGGCCCATTGCTCCTCGGCATATTCGGCGCAACGGTCCCAGGCATACTTGCCGGCCAGACCAGCAGCAACCGCCACACCGATCGATACGACCAGACCACCTCCGACCGCACCTGCGGCACCGGCACTGAACGCAGTCGCCAGCCCAGCGCCGACGGTTTCCTTGCCGATATCGATCACCGCGTCTCGTTGCCCCACTTTGCCGTCCCGCAGCAATTTCGCGTTCTTCGCCAGCGCCGCGGCGCCGCCAACGAGACTGCCGAAAATGCCGATGCCTGGCAGCGACTCCGCAAGGTAGGGTGCGAGTTGAAAGGCCATCTATCCGTCTCCAACGATACCGGTGGACGGCGCGACCGCCATCTTCCGGGCGCGCAAGGTATCGCCCTTTCGGCGCCATGTCCAGAGACCGGCAGCGGCCGGCCGTACGTTCCCATCCTTCTTGCGAGATGGCGATATTATCACCTAAGATGCCCAGGGATTCCCTTGGCGGAATTGATCACCAGGTTGATGGAAATGGTGGAAAGCGCCGTCCGTGAGTTGACCATTAAGAACCTGGCAAAGATGCTGGAATTTCTGGACTCTTTGGTGAAGTCAGCATCGAACACTTCTAAGCTAAATCGCGCCGTCGACGACGCCGAAGTTATTAGGCTGCTCCAGACGCTGAACACCGTCACGGCCTCAATCGCCGAAGAAGTGACGCTCTCTCAGCGAGACAAGCACGCTCTTGATGCCAAGAGATGTATGCTGGACGTCACGCTGCCGAAAATATTTTCGGAACTGGATATTGCCTCGGGTGACATGAACGCCCCGGCGACCGACCGCGATGGCTCGGCGCGACAGCGGGTGGTGGCCGAGATGTGCGTGCAGCAGGCGGAGCACTTCCGCCGACGGGCCTTGAAATTGGAGCGGGAAATGGCCGCTCTCCTGCTGGAACTGGAAACCATCCGCCACCTGCTCAAACGACAGCAGCCTCCAGCCGCCGCCGTCAAATCTCGGGCATTGGCGCGCTAACTATGCGGGACAGAGGACAGAGAGGGCCGCGGGCAATGTCTTGAACGACAACGGCGGCGCCATGGTTTCAACCTCGCCGTCGATCGACACCTTCAGCCCCGCGCCCGCCTCGACCTCGATCCATTTGGTCGTGAACCACGGCAACTCCTCGTTGTTCATCCACCGCCCCAGCACCACCTGGACGCTGAGGCTGATCAGCGAAACGGGGTCGATGCCGCGGGCGACATAGACTGCCAGGGTTCCCTCATCCAGGCGCCCGCGGCGAAGCTGCAGCGGTGCGGAATCGGCGCAGATGTTGTTGGATATCATTAGAAATGGCGTGCAGACCCGGCTCACGCCGGAATCCCAGCGCAATCCGACATCGACCAGCGGGTAGTTTTGTGCCACACCGAGAATTCCGGCGCCAATCGCGTCGAGCATCGAGCCTCGCTTGCGGCGGACGGGATCGCGAGCCCGGATAAATTCGGGCAGCAGGCCGAAGCACGCACGGATCAGAAACATTCTGTCATTGATCAGACCCAGGTCGATTCGCTTGATGGTGCCTGAAGCGAGCGCAGCCGCGGCAAGGTCAGGCCGTAGCGGCACCCCCAATTCCTTGGCGACGTAATTCATCGTGCCCAGCGGCAGGATCCCGATCGCCTTGCCGGTGGGGACCACCTGTGCCAGCGCCCGCGACACGGTACCGTCGCCGCCGCCCAGAATGACGACATCCACCTCCGGGGAGGCGCAGGCGTGCCGGATCGCCTTGCCCAACGCCTTGCCTTCCTCCAACTGGAAGCTGGCGAGATGGCCGTGGCGAAGGAAAGGCTCGGCAACTGCCCACAGCAGCGCCTTGCGCCGGCTTTGCCGTACCGTCCCGGCGGCGGCGTTGATGATGACCACGATGCGCATGCGCTAAAGCCGCCAGCGAATCCCGGTGTTCCGCTCGATCGGCACCTTGACGACGATGTCATGGCATTTGATGCAACGCCCGGCCGGCGGATGCGGCTGCCGTGAGGTTGGCAGGATCGGCGGGCCCAATTTGCGCACCCGCGAGAGATTCTCCAGCACTGCCCCAACCGGAGTCTTGAATTGCGAGCCAGGTGGCGGCCCGCCGACGAACAAATGGCAATTTCGGCAATCGCCGACGTACGGGTGCGGCATTCCGCCGCCCTGCGTCACCGGCGGAATGTGCTGAATGGTCATCAGGCGATAGCGCTGCGGCGGCGCCAGCAGTTTGTCGACCGGCGCCAGGATCGACGGCTCCATGGGCAGCGGCATCCGCCCCAGCACGATCCCATCGGCCCGGCGCGGCGAAGTGAGCGGGCCAAGCTTGTCCCAGGCCAGCCCGATGCCGATCAGCGTCAGCAGCAGCAGGACGACAACCTTGGCCCACGGCCCTTTGCCTCGGGGTTCCTCCGGAATCACGCAGCCTCCCTCGCCCCCTGCCTTACTGTGTCGGGTTCATCCACAGGGCCAGGCCCTCGTCGTCGCGCAGGCGACAGGTGGTGCCGGCGACGAGGATGTCGCGGGCGTACAGTTCGGCGTTGGGCCGGCCCGGATCGAACAGGTATCCGATGCCGCTGACCCGCGCATTCTCGAACGGCGGACAGCCGATCTGGTCGAGATAGGATTGCGGCGCCAGCGAGACCTCTCGCAGGGCACCACTGCCGTCGTTAATCCAGATATGGACCTGGCCCCAGCCGACATCGCTGCCGACGCTCAACACCTGGGTGACGCGGCCGGCGTACTGCAGCGGCTTGGCGGCGATGAAGGGCTGGAGTCCGGGCATGGCCACCGCCACCGCCTGGGGATCCCCCTGGCGTGCCAGGACCTGCACCGATGCCGGCGTGGTACTCGGCGCAGCTGCCGGCGCTCCGCCATCGGAGAAAATCGCCGCCACTACCACCCCCACCAACAGAAAGGCGCCAAGCAGCAGCACGCTCTGGCTCCCCAGCGCGGGACCGGCGCTATCGCGCAGCTTCAGCAGCAATCTGGTCAAGCGGTCCATGATTAGCCGCGGTCGCCGAAGGCTTCCGCCGGCGCCGGCCCGACCAGCAGCCGGATATCGCGCGCGTGCGGAATGGCAGCCTTGATCTGCGCCTTGACCTCCTCGGCGATGGCCGAGCTTTCCCGTATCTTCAGCCGGGGATCGACCCGCAGGCGGACATCGAGATGGATTTCCTCGCCGACGTTACGGCCGCGCAGGGAATAGATGCTGTGGACGGAAGGGTGCGCTTTGGCCACCTGCCACACCGTGGTGAGAACGTCGCCGTCCACCGAGGTGTCCATCAGTCCCTTGACCGATTCGGCGATCAGCTCGATGCCGATCTTCCCCACGAGCAGCGACACCCCGATCGCCGCGAGCGTATCAGCGATGGGAAAGCCCATCACCGAAGCGACTACGCCGACCAGCACCGCCACAGACGACATCGCGTCCGAGCGGTTATCCCAGGCGTTGGCGATGATCGCCGGGCTGTTGTTTTCCGAGCCGACGCAGACCTGATAGCGGTACATCAACTCGTTTGTGACGATGGTCACCGAGGCGCCGACAGCGGCGATCAGGCTCGGAGCCTCCATGTTGCCCGAGATGATCTTGAGGATCGACTCGTACATCAGGAAGATCGCGCCGGCCAGCAGGATCATGCCGACGATCGCCGAGGATATGTACTGGACGTTGCCATAGCCGTAGGGAAACTTCTCGTCGGCCGGCCGATCCGAGACCTTAACGCAGAACATGGTCACCGCGCTGGCCACCACATCCGCGCCGGAATGGAGCGAATCGGCGAGCAGCCCGGCGCTGCCGCTGAGCAGGCCAAGCACCCCCTTGAAAATCGTCTGGCAGATGTTCACATAGAACGCCCACCACACCACTTCCTCACGGCAATCTTTGCAATGGTCGAATTTCATCGGCTTAGATATTCCAAGAGGCTGGCGCCAAGGATACGATAATTTCCGTCCACTCTTTTGCCCTTCAACTCGTCCTGACGCAGCAGCTTGATGACGTCAAGACGCTCCATCCCCAGGATCTCTCCAGCCTCCGCGGTGTTGTAGATGCGGTGGGGCAGGATTTCCTCGGCAAAGGCCTTGTCCACCAGCGCCATGATGCCTTGGGTGAACGTCACGACGGCGGTGCCCTTGAGCAAAGCTTGCCAAATCATCGTTTGCTCTCCTGCACATGGGCCAACGGCAAAAGCTGCTGGAACAATTCAGGGGTAATGATTGGCGTATCGCCGTCATTGCGCAGCTGATAGTATTCCATTTTCTTGAAGCCGGTCACCTTGGCAAGGTAATCCCAGGGCCACTTGGTGATCTCGGCGTTGTATATCGCCAGCGACCCGTTATACTCTTCGCGGCGCTTCTCTATCTTGTCTTCAAAGTCAACCAGTGACGTCATCATCTGCTTATATGTTTCGGCCGACTGGATGTTCGGATACTGCTCGACCACCGCCTTCAACCCGCCCAAAACCGCCGCCAAACTGTCATTGGTAAGCAGCTTGGCCAGCCCACCAGACTGAATCAATTTTTCCAGGCTGGCGGTATCGCCAGCGCCGCCCGATTGGCCGAAGCTTTCGGCCCGCTTGTCGGCGGCATGGGAGAAGATCGCGTGTTCCAGGGCGGCGTGATTGAGCGTCAGCTTGACCAGATTGCCAAAAAGGTTGTCGCGGCGCTGGAGGGCGGCTTCCAGATTGCCGCGCTTGGATAACGCATCCTCCTGCATGACGATGAACTCGTTGTAGCGCAGCAGCAGCGTGGCAACGAACATCAGGACCGACAGGACCGAGGCGACCAGCAGCCAGCGAATAGTGCTGGAATTGACCGGCCGCACTTCGTCCTCGACGACATACAATTTGGCCAGCAGCTCCTCGGATTCCTTGATCCGCTGGAGCGAGCTGCCCTCGATTCCACGATCCGCGACTGCGCTCATCTTACCGGCCACCTTCCTCGCTCAAGCCGCCCCGCGCAAGTTTCACGCCCCACCGCCCTCAAGCTCGTTGGCCTTCTTGAAATAGGGGATCGCCTGCTCGTGCTCGCCCATCTGCTCAAAGGAATAGGCGATGGCGCGATAGACCTTGGCCTCGTTCGGGCGGAGACCCTGGGCGATCTGGAAACTATCGATCGCCTGGGCGAAGCGCCCAAGATTGTCCAGCGCGACGCCAAGGCGGAAGCGAACATTGAAATTGGTCGGGCTTTCCTCCGCCACCTTGCTCAGAACCGGCACCGCAAGCTCGTAACGCTGCGCCTGGACATAGGCGAGGCCGAGCACGGTGGCCAGCTTGATGTCGGCGGCATCGGCCCCATGGGCCTGTTCCAGCATTTCCAGCCCCTTGTCGACCGCCCCGGTCCGGACATAGGCCAGTCCGAGATGAAGCGCGACCTGCGGGGCGGTGTCGCCGGCCGACCAGACTTCCTCCAGCAGCGGCACGGCAGCTTCGTAGCGGCCAGCCTTGGCGTGCTGAATGCCCTTGTCGCGGAAATACGACCGCCGAATGTCGGCATCCACCGAGAACGCCGAGCGGAATCCATCGACCATGCTTCCGCCAAGCTTCTTCGCAACAGACGCGCCGTAATGGGCGTACAAGCCAATATTCGCCAAAGCTTCCGAAGACTTACCCGGCATAACCTACCTCCAACCATGGATTATCTAATGACGTGGCACGCCTCGCAAGGGCCACTGTTTTCATGCGCAGGCACCCCACGAGCCGCCACGTCTCGGGCCAACACCGGAGGCGGCAAGCTTATCAGATCGGGGTCAGGGGTCAATTCGAAACCCTTTCCGATGGGATGACACTCGGTGCACACACCTCTTGCCGAATGTGGACGGGGATCGCCCGGCAGTATTTGCGGCGCACCCTCGACCTGAGCGAAACCTAATATTCCATCCCCACGCAGGACGAGCGACAATGTCCGCAAAGACACAGCCGCAATTGGATCCTTGCGCAGTACGGTTATTTTGGCCTCGGTGCGATTCATCACTTCCTTGGTCACCGCCTGGAATTCTTCGATGTTCGTCACGGGGACATCGTTGACCTTGACGATGATGTCCCCGCCCCGCAGGCCAGACCGCGCCGCCGACAGCGTCACCTCACCCAGCATGACCCCCGCCAGATCCAGCGGATAGCCCAGCTTGCGGGCCAATTCCCGCGTCATCAGCCGTCCGTCCATGCCCTGCCAATGCGCCTCGAACAGCCGCAGCCGGGTGGCCATGTAATTGGCCGCCACCGGGCCGGCATCGACGGGCGCGGCAGTCGTGTCGACCACGGCGGCGGCGGCCAGCATCACCGGCGTCGCCACGGGCGCGAGGGTGGCCACGGTCTGAGCCGGCTTTGCCACCGGAGCGTCGCCGCCGCCATTCGGCTTCCAGCCGCCATTGGCGAGAACCAGGCCAAGGATGCCCAGGACGATCACTGCGGACAGGACTTTGTGATTCATATCCTCGGCCTCTTTGCCGTCACGACGCGAACAGCATCTTGATGGCGATTGCCGCCATCGTCGCCGCGTAGACGCCCTTCAACACCGGTACCGGCAGCACGTGCATCAGCCGCGCGCCCAGAATGCCGCCGAAATAGGCGCCAGGGATCATCAGCAACGCCAGGAAAACCGGCGCCTCCCAATGGATCAGGCCGCTGGTGATGCCGTGGGCGAAGGCCACCAGGGTGCCGGCCACCGAAGCCCAGAATACCAGCACCGAACTGTTGGCGATGGCGTTCTGCAGGCCGATCTTGCCGACATAGCGCTGCAGCGGCACCTCGATGACGCCGCCGCTGATGCCCAGGATACCGCTGATCAACCCCATCGGCAGCCCCAGGACGGCCGAGCGGGCGTGTCCCTCCGGCACATGGAAGTCGAACAGCTTCCTGGTCGGGCCGCCAGCCTTGGCGGCGGGCGACTCGTCGGCCAGGACGTCGTCGAATTCTGTCGTGGACGCAGTCGCGCTCGCGGCCTTGTTGGGCTCCGGGTCTCCATAGGCGATCTCGTGAACGGCCTTAGCCGCCATCGCCAGCGAGAACAGGCCGATCAGGATGCCGACCACCGAATCGCCAATGGCATTGCCGAGGAAATAGCCGATCACCACGCCGGCGATGCCCCACGGGATCAAGGGCACGATCTTGTCCCACTGCACCAGGCCGGCATTGTTGTTGCGCCAAGCCGAGGCGCCATACACCGCGACGTTGGTCAAAAAGGCCACCGGCCGGATCAGATACATGCCGTAGCCGAAGAACACCATCATGCCGGCGACCTGGAGCACGCCACCGCCCATGGTCATCATGCCGCCGGTGATGCCGGCGGCCAGCGCCAGCACGATCAGGCCCAAGGCGTCGGCCAGCGGATAGCCGGCAAATTGCCAGCCGCCTGAGTGATCGGCATCAAGAAAAGGCGTGCCGACCGCTGCGCCGGCGGGACGCGTCTGCGCGACGTTCATCCCCAGCCCCGAGCCCGCCGAACCGCCATTCGCCTGCGACCGCGCCTTGGCCCACCACGACGCCGATCCGGCGGCGTTGACCATCTGCCCTCCGGACGCGGCCGGCGCCAGTGCCGCCACATTGCCCGGCTTGAAGCGCAGCACATCCTGGAAGTGGGCGATCAGCACTTGGCCGGGAATTGTGAAGCCTTCGACCTGTCCGCCCGGTCCGTTGGCCGCGATGTTGATGCCGACCAGCTCACCCTGGGCATTGACCAGCGGGCCGCCATTCTGCTCCCAGCTATAGACCGCGTCGGAACGAAGCAAATGGGTAATCGGGCCGCCGCCAACGTCCAGCGTGGCGTTGGTCGACACCAGAGACCCTTGGCGCACCACGGCAGCGCCCTGGCCGTTGCGGCCGAAGGCGAACACCGCCTGGCCGGGGGCCAAGGTGACGCTGTCGGCCATCTTGAAGAACAGGAAACGCTCGCGGGTCAGCATCTTCAGCAGGACAAGATCGTGGGTCGGCACGCTTTTCACCACCTGGGCGGGAAAGCGACGCACTCCAGTCTGGGTCGAGACCTGGATTTCGACATTGGTCAGATTGGCCACCGAGTGGAGCGTGGTGACCACATAGCCGGCACTGCCGATGATGGCGCCAGCGGCCACCGGTCCGGCATTGACGCCGCCGCCAACCACTCCGACCACCGCTGGCGGCACCGAATAATACAGCCGCTGAAGGTCGGGCGCCGCCACATTGCGGAACAGGAACGCCGACACCGAGGAATCATCGGAGCCCAGCGACTCGTCCTCGTCGTAATTGTTGATCAGGTAGACGCCCCACGCGAAGGTGAGAACGACCAACGCGGACAGGATGGCGGCGGGCCATTTCCACGGCCGTCCGCAGAACACGATGGTGTTCTTGGGAAGCTCTGCGTGTGTCTCGCCAGTTTCTGTCATGTTCATCACTTACGTTCGTGGTGCGAAATAAAAAATATCAACCGGAGATGGCCAATATGTACAAAGTCGATGCTACGAGCAGCATTCCCATCAAGGGCATGGCCCATCGCATGTATTCCTGATGTGTCAAGCCGCCGCCCTTGGGGATCGCCTGCAGCATTTCTGGGTGACGGGCGATGAAGCGATTGTATTGGGTCATCACCATCGAGCCGGAGGTCGCCCCGCTGAGCGCCCCCGAGGAGCCGGCCATCACCCCCAGCGACACCGCCCACCAGGACGCCTGGTTCTCGTAGCCGAGCGACATCGAAGCGGCGATCGGCGCGAAGGCCGCCGCCGCTGTGCCGCCGCCGACGAACAAAGTCACCCCCGCCACCACCCACATCAGCACCACCGCGCGCAATCCGCCGTGCTGTGCGGTAACGCTTTCAATCACCCAGGTCAGCCAATCATGGACCCCAGCGGCCATCAGGCCGCCGACCATGATAAAAAGGCCGATGAAGAACAAGATGTCGTCCCCGCCACAGGCGTGGAACGCTTCCTCGTCCTTGAAGCGGCCGACAACCATCGCCGCCAGACCGGCAACGAAGGCGATCCAGCCCGGTCGCACGTTCAATAGGCCAGCGAAGACGAAGCCGACCATGGCGGCGCCGAAGATCCACAATCCGGCCCACAGCAACCGGGTATCGACAACCGGCGTCACCAGTTCATCCTGGCCAAGCGACACGGCGTAATCGGCTTGGGCGCCCCCCGACATCTTCGCTTCGAAAAACAGCAGCGACCCCGCCAGCAGAACCAGGCAGGGCACCATCATTCCGGCGATGAAATCGTTGAAGTGGAGATTGCCGGCCGAGGCGATGATCATGTTCGGGAAGTCGCCGATCATCGTCGAAGCGCCGCCGAGATTGGCGGCGAAAAGTTCGGCAACAATCAACGGCACCGGATTTATCTCCATCCGGTAGCAGATGTTCAGCGTGATCGGCAGCACCACGACCATGGTCGCGATATTGTTGGTGGTCAGAGAAATCCCGTAGGTCACCAGCGACATCATCACCAGCACCCAGGTCACGTTGCCTTTCGATTGCTCGGCGGTTCCCGCCGCCAGATAGGCGAACACGCCCGAGCGGGCGAGCAGCGTCGAGATCGCCGACATGCCGAAAATCAGCGCCAAAGTCTCAAAGTAAATCGAATCCATGGCCATCCGCAGCGAATAGGTTCCGCTGAGCGCGCCGATCACCACCACCGCCGCCGCGCCGGCCAGGACCGCCACATGGCTGCCGGCCGTCGTGCGATACATCGCCGCGAACGCGGCGATGAAAACCAGGATGGTGAGAATCGCGGCCATCAGTGATCGGCCTCGGCGAGCATGACCTCATCGAAATGCATCGGCTCTTCCACGATCCTGGTGCCTTGGTCATGGGCTTCGTCAGCCGATTCGGCGCTGACATGCAGCGAAGCGACGTGGCGCAGGCTGCGGCAGACCTCAGCCTTGACCGCTTCGCAGAGCAGGTGGGCGCCGTCCACCGTAAGATCCGGCGACACCACGACGATCATGTCGGCCCAGATCTCCTGGCCGACGTAGCGGGCGCGCAGCTGCGCGACCTGCTCGACGCCGTCAACCGACGACGCAGCCTCGATCAACCGGGTGCGCACCGCCTCGCCAACGGTGTGGTCCATCAGGCCGCGATAGGCGTCCATGAAGATGTTCTTGCCCAGCATCAGCAGGTCGATGGTTTCCCACAGCGCCACCGCCGTGTCGATCCACGGCATGTTGAGGTAGTGGGCGCCGATGATGCCGAAGGCCACCGCCAGTGAGGCGGTGGCGTCGCCGTGGTGATGCTTGGCTAGGGTCTTGATGATCGGGCTGTTGGTCTCGATGGCGACGCAACGGGAATAGAAATACATGCCGACATGGACGGCAACCGAGACCAGCGCCGCCCACAGCACGATCAGATGCGGGGTGCGGTGGAATTCCGAACCGAACAGCAGCACGATGGCATGCACCATCAGGTAACCGGTCAGCCCCATGAAGATGACGCTGACCACCATCGACAGGATGAACTCAACCTTGCCGTGGCCGTAGGGATGTTCCTGGTCGAGCGGCTGGCTGGAGATGGTCATGCCGATGACCACCATCAGCGAATTCAGCACGTCCTTGAGTGAATACATCGCGTCGGCCAGCATCGCCTGGGAACCACCAACCAGCCCGACAAACGCCTTCATGACCATCATGACGGCGTTGACCGCCAGCCCGAGCCAGCCGATGCCGCGCGCGCAATTGGCGCAATTACTCTTCCTCATTCCCTACTCCTGGCCCCGGATGGGGAGATCAACGACGGGCGACGATGCCCTTTCCGGGAAGCGTGCGGCCGCGAGGCCCTTTGTTGCCGTTGCCTCGCACCACCTTCAAAATGAACGCGAAGATCGCCGTGGCGAATCCCATCAGGAAGCACACCGCCATCACCACGAACAGCGGCGTGGAGATCCTGACCAACCCCAGCGACACCTCGACCAGGCCAGCGTTGAACGACGCCAGAAATACGACGATGGCGCCAAATACGAGCGATATCAGCAACGTCAACATTACCGGCCTCTTGGCTCGTAACTTCTATACACGCCGTCAGCCCCCGGCCACGTCGCCAAGCTGACGCCAGTATTGCGGCGGTAGCTCCTCGGCCAGCTTCAACGCGCCCCGGCATCCGTCGAAGGTCGGATCGGACACGCATATCACTTCGGCTTCGCCGTAGGGGCGGAGCGCATCACGCAGGTATGGCCCGATGCCGCGGATGCGGGAACCACCGCCGGCGACGATGATGTTCTTCAGCGCCACCGGCTGGTATTCCGGTTGGAAGGTACGCAGCAGGGTTTCGACGCTCTCGACGATTTCCGGCAGCAACGCCTCGCAGGCGGACTTCACTGCGTCGGTGACGTCGACCTTGACCGGCTTACCGGCCGCCCGCAACTCGGCCACCACCGGACCTTGCGGGGCGCCAACGAACGAGAACGCCTCCTTGATCGAGCAGGCGATGTTTAGGTTCATTTGCAGCTCGGGATGACGCTCCAGCAGCACGGTCTGCAGCCGCTCATCGACATAATTGCCGGCCTTGGTCAGCGTCACCTGGTCTTCAGGATTCGGCACCGTGCCCTTGAGGGCGCAGATGTCGGTAGTGCCGGCGCCGATGTCGATGACGATGGCGTTAACCAGCTTGTTCAGCCCGTAGGCGACCATGAACGGCTCGGAGACGACCAGGGCGGTATGCACCACTTCCTGGGCCATCTTCAGCAACAGCCCCTTGTTGGCCCCGGTCGCCCGCGCCGGCACGCCGATGACGGCGTTGATCTCGTCATTAGGACCCGGATTGACTTGCTGGATAACGTGGGCCAGCAAATGGCGGGCGACCAACTGGTCCCGCTCGCCGGTCTCGCTGAGCACGCCATCCTGAAGCGGATAGCGCAGATCGAGATAGGAGCGCATCTCGAACGCCTCGTCGCCAACCACATAGGGCCGCCCCAGCAGCTTCAAGCCGATCACATCCTTGGGGTAGCCGACGACCGATCGCAGCAGGATCTTGTCGCCACGGCTCGACATGACCGCAGTATGGGACGTGCCGAGGTCGATACCCAGGATGAGTTTCCCTTTACCGCTGCCCTCACCGCTATCGCTCATCAGACCGCTCCATTCATGATGCCGACCCCCATTCGGGCGCTCGGCAGGAAAAAGACCTGGCTGTTTTGGGGAGAATCCCCGAACGCCCTAGAACCCCGTGACCTTGTGGATGCCGTCCCTGATGGCGCGGCGACCGCGACCGATTCCCAGGAACAACATCGACCCCACGTCGCCGACGCCATGGACGACCCCGCCGATTCCCGTGACGGCAAGACTGACCACCCCCGACAGCAAATCTTCGACCGGCACCTCCGCCACCGCCCTCGGCTGACCGCAAGGGCTGGCGCACACCTTGCCCGACGCGCAAGCGGGCTCGGCAGCGGGCTCGACCGTGGCGTCACCCGGCGGCGGCGCGGCGGCCGCAAGCATCGAGATCGCCTCGGAATCCGCCAGCAACCGACCGAAGTTGGGCGTCGAAGAAATCTCCTCTTCGGCTCCGGCAATTGGTTCCAGTTCAGATTCAGGTTCCTGCGCCGGTAGCGGCTCGGGCTCTGCAACAGCCTCCGATGGGGCAGGAACTTCGCTGACCAGAATTTGGTCCGCAGGCACTTCAACAGACGGAGCTTCGATCGGCGGACCTTCAACCGACGGAGCTTCGATCGGCGGACCTTCAACCACCGTAGTTTCGACGACCGTAGTTTCGACCACGGTAGCTTCGACCACGGTAGCTTCGACAACCGTAGCTTCGACAACCGTAGCTTCGACCGTAGGTACTTCGACGGCCGGATTTTCGACCGCCAAAACTTCGACCTCCGCAGCGCGGTCGGCGTCCTCAACGACCAGGGCTTCGGGAACCGGAACCTCGGCAAGTACCGGAGGCTCCACTTCCTCCACCGCCAGTTCGGCGACCGCCGGTCCCACCGCTTTCGGATTCGACACCGGCTCCGCAGTAGCCTGCCGCAGGA
>Ga0316221_1001770_pt1 | contig 21541 bp, 21 predicted proteins | sample TBH18007metaG_FD_206003 | JGI IMG/M metagenome (GOLD analysis project Ga0316221, IMG submission 206003) | Freshwater microbial communities from Trout Bog Lake, Wisconsin, USA - TBH18007 | ecosystem: Environmental > Aquatic > Freshwater > Lake > Hypolimnion/Profundal zone | place: USA: Wisconsin... | reverse complement strand
AAAATCTTAACTACAACCAGAACCAGCAAGTCTACTGTAGCACCGTAGAAGGCTTTAACGAAGTCTGGTGGTTCTATGTTTCTGGTACAGGTGACCAAATGAATAGTTATGTTGTCTATAACTATATCGAAAAGAATTGGTACTATGGCTCCATTGGCAGGACTGCTTGGTTAGACACCACGCTCCAAAATAATCCGATTGGCGCTACCTACAACGGGTATCTCTGCAACCAAGAAAGCGGCGTAGATAATAATGAAACAGGCACGGTTCAGCCAATTGATGCTTTTATATCTTCTTCTGAGTTTGATGTTGGGGATGGGGATCATTTTGTATTCATTGACAGAATACTTCCTGATCTTACTTTTTCTGGCTCTACAAGTGGGACAAACCCATTAACCACAATGACTATGTACGCCCTAAATGATTCGGGTTCGGGCGCTACTCAAACATACAATAACAACGTGATGTATACCGCAACATACAACATCACTGAAGAATTTACGGGGCAGGTATATACCCGCATCCGTGGTCGCCAGATGATCTTCAAGATGGAGTCCAATCAGATTGGTACAACATGGCAGTTGGGTGCTCCTCGCTTTAATATCAGACCCGATGGACGCAGATAATGGCTACAAAACCAATCAACCCTGCGCCACCGAACCTGCCCCTTGCGCCCGATGAATATGAGAGGCAGTATGGGGATAAGGTTAATAACGTCTTGCGTTTGTTCTTTAACCAGTTAAATGATGTTTTGACTACGCTGGTTTCAACGTACATCACCAACACATCTATCGTAACAGTAGCTAAACTTCCTACCGCATCTATGACCAATGCAGGAACTAGAACTTTTGTATCGGACGCAACGGCTACGACTTTTGGTTCAACGGTGGTTGGTGGCGGTACAAATACTGTGCCTGTTTACTCGACAGGTACTAGCTGGAAGATAGGTTAAATGGTAAACTTGAACAAATTTAGGGGGTAATCATGGCAGATGGCGGCATAGCAGAAAGCGCATTGTTAAGTTCGGTAATGACTGGTGCAGCAGTTGGCGGCGGCAGTGCTTTGCTTACAGGCGGTGATCCCCTTAAAGGTGCTTTAATGGGTGGTGTAACTGGTGGGGCTATGAGTGGCATTATGCCAGGGGCTTCCGCCGTAACTGGAGATACTGCTGGTGTTGGGATGCCAGAAGCACCACCTAATCCTGATGTTAATGTTCCTGCAACCACGCCACAAGGCGGAAATGCCGTATCCGCTGCTTTGCACAGTGATATGGGTTATGGTGCTGCCGCAAGTCCAGCCGAATTAAATGCTGCTGGGAGCGGTGCTGGCACGGGTATTGGTTCAGGTATTAGTGATATGTGGAACAGTTTATCCACACCTCAAAAAATGTTAGCAGGTGCTGGTGCAGGCATTGGGGCAACCATGTATGCGGATCGCAAAAAATACGGCATTCCCACGCAGAAAAAATATACTGGTGCTTTGAGCCAATTTTCTTATGACCCATCTACTTATGTACCTTATAGAATGGCGGAAGGTGGTATCGCTGCACTTGCTGGTGGTGGCCATTTAGGTAGTTATTCAGATGGTGGGCATTTGCTTAAAGGCCCGGGAGATGGCATGTCTGATAATATTCCTGCGTCTATTGGTGAAAAACAACCTGCACGTTTGGCAGATGGAGAATTTGTTGTACCTGCTGATGTTGTTTCTCACCTGGGAAATGGGTCTACAGATGCTGGTGCAAAGCAGTTGTACCATATGATGAATAAGGTGCGTAAGGCCCGTACTGGCAACCCAAAACAAGGTACGCAAATTAATCCACGCAAATATATGCCAGCATAAGGAGACCTTATGGCAACCGCAGATCAAGTTAACGCAGCATTAGCAAGCATAAAACAAGACCCTGTCGCTAGTAATACGGGTATTGGTGCTAATCTTCAAGGGTTTACACCTAGTGCTTATGTGCCAACACGCTATCAACCAACCTACGATAACCCAATGGGGAATGGTATAGCCTCGCTTTTTGGCAAAGGTTATAGCACTATGTTTGGCCCTAGCAGCCAAAATGGTGGTGCTGCTGGTGGTTACGGTGGTGGCTACAATAATAATCCTGGCATAACTGCTACTAATAATAGCAGTGGTGATCCAAGCTCGTTGACATCTCAATTGGGCGCTGCGTTTAATGGCGGTGTTAATATTGACGCAGCTAAACTTAATAGCTTAATAAGCCAAAATAATTTAACTTCTAGCCAGATACAAGCTCTATTTCCTGGGTTTGACTTATCTAAACTTAATAATACTGGTGTTAATCTTCCCGGTTATACGCCACCTGCAAATACATCAACTGGGATAAATACACTAACCCCAACAAGATATACACCTACGGTAACCCCAACTCCCACACCAACTCCCACACCAACTCCCACACCTACATCTACTGTGGTTAAGCCCGCAGGCACAACAACGCCTACACCTACCCCAACTCCTTCGTATACGCCATATACGGCACAAGATATTGCTAACTACATTGCACAAAACCATATTAATACGCAGGATCCAGCCCAAGTATTGAATGCTATCAAGGCTACGAATGCTGACCCAGCCATTGTTCAAGCAGCGCTACAGAATTTGCCTGCCGCTCAAGCGCAGTATTTATCATCGCCCACACCTACTCCAACACCTTCAAGTTCAGGTATCACAACACTACCTGGGGCAACCAATACAAACTCATCTGTAGCGAGTGCGGTGACCCCAACACCTACTCCAACATCTAGCCCATCGTATACGCCATATACAGATCAAAATATTCAAAATTACATAGCTCAATCAGGCATTAATATTAATGATCCTTCTGCTGTTGCAGCGGCTGTTGCGGCACAACATGCTGACCCTGCTGCTGTGGCTAATGTGATAACAAATATGCAGGCACAACAAGCCGCTTCTGCTGGTATAAGTCCGGGAGACTAAATGAATTTAACTGTGCAATATGCGGATACCAACTACGTCCAGCAGCTTTGGCCTAAAGTAGAACCTTTTATTAGGGAAGCTTTGGACAAGGGTGGGGACTTCCCAGATTGGGCTGCATCGTATACAGTAGAACATGTCCAGTCATATTTAACTGCGGGTCAGTGGCTTTTGTTGGTTGCCGTAGATGATGCAGGTGAGATTCATGGTGCGGCAACCGTGTCGTTTATTAATTACCCATTGCACAGAGTTGCGTTTGTAACTTCTATTGGCGGTAAATTAATATCAAACGACAATACCTTTGAGCAGTTAAAACAAATCTTAAAACAACGTGGCGCAACAAAGATACAAGGATACGGTAGGCCAGCTATCGTGCGTCTTTGGAAACGATACAATTTTGAACCTAGAAACACTTTAGTTGAGGTGCTATTATGAGCAGTGGCGGCGGTGGTACACCCACATCACAAACGATTACCCAATCAAATATACCTGATTGGCTGCAACCACAAGTAGAAACTCTACTAGGTGGGGCTACACAGCAACTATTTAATACAACCCAACAGACAACTACTGATGCAAATGGTAATCCAGTTACTACGCAAAATATAACAGGGGTAAATCCATATAATCCGTATAGCCAAAATCCTTCAGACTATATTGCTGGGTTTAGTCCTTTGCAGCAAGCATCTCAGGCGGGTGCTGGGCAGCTTCAAGTACCTGGGCAAATTGGTACTGGTTCGGATATCACTGCGGCAAGCGCCGCTACTTCCGCTGATGTGGGGCAACGTGGTCTAGGCTATGGGCAAAACGCAGCCGATGTGGGTACTAATTATGCGGCTAGTGCTACTGATCCTAATGCCATAGCACAGTACATGAATCCGTATTTGCAAAATGCGTTGCTACCACAGGAACAATTATTAGCACAACAACAAGCTACACAGGGTCAGCAACAACAAGCACAGGCCGCACAAGCTGGTGCTTTGGGTGGGTCACGTTTTGGTGTCCAACAAGCCGCACAGAATCAAGCTAACCAATTAGCTATGAGTAATCTAGTTGGTCAAGGGTACTCTAATGCGTATAACCAAGCTAACCAAAACCAACAATTTGGTGCTAACCTAAATTTACAAGGTAATCAGGCTGCATTGCAAGGGGTAAATACCGCACTGCAAGGTTTAAATCAAGCTGGTAATATGGGTTCACAGTTGGGTAATTTAGGTGGGCAAGAACTTGCAGCTCAAACAGGTATTCTTGGTTTGCAAAATCAAATGGGTGCGCAACAACAAACCCAGCAACAGAATATTATTAATCAAGCCATTTCAAATTACGCTAATGCGCAACAATATCCAATGCAACAGCTCAATGCCTACAACGCATTGTTGCGTGGTTATGCGATTCCTGGGCAAACTGCTACTCAGTACCAAGCAGCTCCGAGTGCTGTTTCACAATTGGCTGGTTTGGGTACGGCAGGTATTGGAGCGTTAGGTTTATATAACACCATGAGCAAGACGAGTTAATCATGTCTATAGTACAAAAATTACTTTATAAGCCTGAAGCTTTTTCAATCCAAGAATTGCAAAAAGGTGTGCAAGATGGGTCTGTACCTGCGTATATTGGCATACCGCTAATTAAAGATAAATTGCAGCAGCAGAAACAAATGCAGGCAACGCAGACTGCTGGCGCTAATCCTAACCCTCCTACAGTTGCGCAAGGCATTTTGGCTGAAGTGGCTCAACCTGCGGGCATACCTGCACTACCAAGTAACTTACCTGTTGCGACTGGCGCAGGTGGTGGCATTATTGCGTTTGCTGATGGTGGTGAGGCTGATGACGATGAAGAAGATGATGATAGTTCTGATTCTGGAATGAACAAGGAAGAGCGTATGCTTTTCCAAAAACTTAGTGCACCTGCTCAGGAACAAGAAGCTCCTCAAATGGAAGCTGAAGAAGAACCCGAAGACGAAGAAGGTATCGAAAGTTTAGCGGGTATGGCAGGTGTTGCTGCAAAAAATGCACACCATGCGCTTAAAGAAGATATTAACAAGACACCTCCAGAGCAGCATGATGCTTTGTTGCACCATGTGCTTTATAAGGAAAGTCGTGGGCAGCGTTACGACAAGAACGGCAATCTATTGACTTCAGAAAAAGGAGCAATGGGAGAAATGCAAGTCATGCCTGGTACAGTAAAAAGTCCTGGGTTTGGTGTAGAACCCGCACGCAGTAATTCTCCTGAAGAGTTTGCACGTGTTGGGCGTGAGTATTTGGGCGCATTGCATAACCGTTATGGTAACAATGAGTTGGCAGCAATTGCTTACAACTGGGGGCCTGGCAACACAGATAAGTGGTTAGCCTCTGGCGCAGACATGTCCAAGCTACCCAAAGAAACCAAAGACTATATTAAAGGCATACCCGCAGGTAAAGCTGGTGGTGAAGTGCATTTTGATAAAGGCGGATTCCTTGACCGACTAAGTAACTTTTTTATTCCTCCTTATCCTGCACCCCCCGCAGATAATGGTGGCTACCCAGCTAACGTAGACATATCTAAACCCTATATTGGCAATCCACATCTTGCGGCTCAAGGGGCAAGGGCTGGAGCTACTCCCGCTAAACCAGTTGCACCTGTAATATCGCCAGCACAAACTAATAGAAATGCAGTATTTGCACAAACACAAGATACTGAGGATCAAGAAGCTGGGATGCCACAACAACAAAATACTCCAAATTACGATGCAACAACTGAAGCAGAAGATCAAGGATTTGGGCCAATTCAAAATAACCCACCTGGCGCTAACATGGAAGTTAGTCCTGATGATGACTACGTTAAACAGTATGCAGACTATCTAAAGCAGCGCCAAGAAGGTGTTGAGAAGAACTACCAAAACGACAAGTACATGGCACTTCTACAAGCAGGTCTTGGTATGATGGGTGGCACATCTCCATATGCTGCGGCTAATATTGGTCAAGGTGCAAGCCAAGGCGTGTCCTATATGGCTAATGCTAATAGACAACGTGGTGCTGAAGAGAATGCTATATTGTCTGGTAAGCTTGGTCTTACCCGTGCAGACTTATACAATAAGATGCATACTGAGCAAATGAAACAAGCAGCTTTAGCTCGTGGTGACAGAAATGAATACAACCGATTAGTTCTTGCAGAAAATGAAAGAAATCATAACATGCAAGCTATACTAAAAGGGCAAACAGTTCAGAACCAAATGGAAGCAAATAAAATAAAACATAATGCTGCTTTCCAAAAAGGTATGCAATCTTTTGTAGGTAGCCCAGAAGAAACGGCTTTAATAAAAAATCTTAAACGCCAAGGTGGAGAAAATTGGAGATCTAATCCTAAATTGGCTGGGGTACATGCAGCAGCACAAAGAACATATGCCACAAACAACTTAGATTATGACGATAGTGATTCTTCAGTTCCTCATTTTAATGATTTAATGCAATAAAAATGATACTTGATCTACCAAAAATTGGGCAAGTTAGGTTTGACGACAACCTAACTCAGGATCAACTTAGCGATCAATTAGACGCTCTATCTAAAAAATATAATTTTGAACTTCCTAAAGGTGAGTTCACTACTGGCGAAGTATTAAAGCGTGGCGTTATGCGTGGCGCTAAACAGTTGGGGTCTACTCTAACTGATGTTATTCCTGCAATGGGTGCAAGTGCATTGGGCTTTAATGACTATGCCAAGCAACAAATGCAAGAAGCGCAAGATACGCAAAATGAGATAAACAAATACTACTCACCTCAGTACGGCAGTTTAAAAGATGTTAAGGGTATTAGTGACATACCTAAGTTTGTGCTTGAGAATGTTGCCGAGCAAGTGCCTAACATTGCAACATCTTTGATACCTGGGGGTATTGGGGCGGCAGTTGGTCGCCGTCTTGGTGTTGCTGCGGCTGGTCGTGCGGCTATGCCTCTTATTGAGTCAGGTGCTACACCTGCTGAATTAGCTCATGTGGCTGCTACTAAAGGTGCAGAGTATGCGGCACGTGGGCAAAACGCAGGTATATTTTTAGGTTCATACGCCCAGAACGCTCCTGAAGTATTCCAAAACATCTATGACAAAACAGGTGAACTAGCTCCTGGGGCCGCTGCTTTGTTTGGTGCTGGCGCTGCCGCATTAGATTCTGTGCTACCTGCGCATCTAATGAAGAACCTTACTGGCCCTATGAAAATGGGCATAGTAGAAAAAGTATTAGAAAAGTCTGGCATGGACAAAGGATTGCTACGTTCTGTTGCATCCAATATGATTTCGGCAGCGGGCGAAGAGGGCATTACTGAAGGTATGCAAGAAGCCATTAGCATTGCTGCTGAAAACTTTGTAGGTAAAAATCCTCAGATATTTGGTAGTCCTGAGTGGAACCGCATCATGGAGTCTAGTGTCCGTGGTGCAGTAGGTGGTGGTGCGTTTGGCGCAACTACTGGGGCAATTGAGCGTGGGCGTGCAGGTAAAGAGCGTGCCCAGCAATACGAGCAAGCTTTGCAAAAACGAGCAGGCCGTCAATTAACTGCGGAAGCAAATCGTCAAAGCGCAAACATAGACCAGTTTAACAATGAGCAACAACAGATGCAGTTGCCTGGTATGGAGATGGGGCCATACACAACTTTGTTGCCAGAAGGACAGTTTGCAAAACCACCTAAAGTTGTAGAGCCTAAAGAACCCAAAGGCGTGCAAGGTAGTTTGTTTGACGAGCAGGGCGCACCCACCAAGCAAGCTGAAATGACTGTGGCTAAAGCTGACAAAGCTGCGGCTAATCGTGAGCGTCTAGAACAACAACGTCAAGCTGCTGCAACTAAAGAAGCCGCTGCAAAACTTAAAGCCGCTATTGCTGAGATTGCACCAACCAAGATTGACTTGTTGTCGTTGGCTAGACAGCCATCACCTTTGGCACAAACTATTGCCCAGCAAAGAGCTGAGAATGAGAATTTAGCAGCCAAGCGTGGCCCCAAGCCTGTACTGCCCACACAACAACAAGTTGCACCTGCTGCTCCAACAGTTGCACCGCAACAAGCCGCCCCTACTGCGCCAGTGCAAGAACAACCTGCGCCGCCACAAGCTGCACCTGTAGAACAACAAGCTGCTGCACCTGTGGATCAAACTACCGCAGTAGCTTCAGAGCCTACCGTAGTCCAGAAGCCTACACAGCTAACACCACAACAACTTCCCACAACCATAGACGACAATACGTTTAAGGGCCTGGGCATAGGACGTACCGCCACGTTTATTAGAAACAAGTTGATACATGGTAAGGACATTAGTAACCCGGCCGATGCCGCTGAAGTTAAGCGTGTGCTTGAAGCATATGCAGAAAAGACAACAAGTACAAAAGCACGTGAGAATGTAGAAGCATTTTTAGGTCGCCCAGAATTCCAAGGAGTTGAAGATGCTACAAGACCTGACACAACCACAACTGGAACAAGCAATGAGGTGGTTAGCAAACCCACTGGAGGAGCCGCCGGAACAGTTGAACCAACTGAACGAAATGGAAATGTTTCTGCTGAACAGAATGCTCCAAGCGTTAATGCAGGAGAAGTCCGAAAGCCCGCTCCAGTAGAAAAACCACTTAGTAAAAAGGCGCAGAACGATAAAGCAAAAGCTGAAAAAGGTGCAGAAAAAGCAAAACAAGAACACGCAGAATTTATTGAAGAGAACGATAAACGTGTGGATAACTTGCTGACTTCTAAAATTCATGAAGCTGCGGCAAATCAAAACATCGAAGCAAAATATGTAAAAATAAAATCGCATCGTGGTACAGATGTGCATAAGACATTGCGCTTGTCCGCTTTAATTAATGAGTATTTCACAATAAAAGACATTACTCAAAAAGCTCAAGAGCCATTGCAAAAAACTAAAAACGAACAAACACTTAAATCACTACAGGAAGAAATTGCAAAAAATAGTCCAGATGGGGCTGCTTTATTGGCAAATCTAGAACAGCTACCAAATAATAAGCGTGCAGAATTTATGAATAACCTAAACAAATTAGGTATTCAAGAATCAGAGCAACTAGTAAAACAAAAAGTTGAAGAAGCTCGCAAACGCAAAGAAGATGCGGAAGCAGCTATGCCTAAAAAAGAAAAGCCCGTTGCTCGTAAAGGCCGTGGCGTTTCTGCAAAGGATAGGCAAAAGGAAGCAATCCAATACATTTACGACAATTGGTTGCCCGACCCAAAGAATAAAAAAACGTTTAAAGATTTGTTAAACAAAGGGCAAATACTAGGCGCTATGGATATGGCAATAGACTCATTGCCTAACAAAATGACAAAGCTGCAACTTAAAGAAGAGTTGAAACAAATATTAGGTAAAGATATATTTTATGGCCCTGCTTATAAAGGCAAGAATTTAGATGCTACGGGTATTGACCTAGTCAAAAAAGGCAATGTCAATAATATCCTTGACCATTTAATTAAAACGATTGATAACAACGAAATCAAGCAAGTATTGCGTAGATTCAAAGCACTTGGGTTAAATCCCAAGATTGTTATTGGTGAAGTTGGTTTTGGCAAAGCTGGTTCTTATGACCCTGCTACCAACACAATTACGCTTGACCCCGAACATGGGCTAAATGAGCACACTGCAATCCATGAGATTACACACGCTGCAATATCGCATGTGCTCAACAACCGCAACCATCCATTGACCAAAGAATTCTTAAAGTTTTTTGACCAAATACAGAACCAATTAGGTGCTGCTTATGGTGCGCAAGACTTGCAGGAGTTTGCTTCTGAGTTAGTAGGTAACCCCAACTTCCAAGCAGTTCTTAAAACAATCAAAGCCCCCAAAAGCGGTAACATGTTTGAAAGAATCATGCAGTCTATTGCTGAATTCTTTGGATTCCGTAAAGGCCAATCTGCTTATGATGCAGGTCTAAAGTTTATTAATGACGCCATAGATGTTTCACGGGACGTAGAAGCAACGCCATCCGAAAAGATGTTTATGGGCACGAGAGCAGCAATTAATGATGCTTTCAACGCAGTAGGTGAAATTGGCAAAAACATGCCCGACTTAGCCCGTCAGTCAGTTGATAAAGCTAGAAACACATTTTCAAACATTGCGGATAAAAATAGCCCTATGTATGCAGGGCCATCCACAACTAAGTTAGCATTCGGGTTGTTGCGCCTTGATCATTTAAACACTCTCTACAAGAAACAACTTCCTTCAATCCAACGATTGATAGATGCACTTGAGAAACGTAATGGTACGCAAGAGAGACGCATCAAGGAAATCAACAAAAACTACAAGCACTTCACTGATGTCTTTAAGAAACATAAGGCAGCAATGGAGCGCATGAATGACATGGCTTACGATGCTCGCTTGGCAGAAGTGGACATCCTTAACCCTAAATTCCCAACAACAAAAGAAAACGCATCAGAGTTTGCAAGACTAAGAACCATATACCATGCATTACCTAAAGAAGTTCAAGACGTTTATAAGACTATACGCAATTCATATGAAGACTCAATCAATGAGTATGAAAAAATTCTATTAGCCAACGCTACGCCATCACTTGCTGCTCGCATTAAAGCTGAGTTCCAAACTAAACGCCGTGTGCCTGGGTACATACCATTCCTGCGCCGTGGTGATTTTTGGGTAGAGTACGCAGACCCTACTACTGGTGAACGTGCTGCCTCGGCGTTTGAATCTATCCGTGAACGTGATAAGTTCATTAAGGATGTGCTAAAAGGCGCACAGCATAAGTCCTATCAAAATCTACAAAACGCACAGTATCAACAAGGTCTAGTACCACCAACATCTTTCTTGGGACAGATCATGCACGGACTACAACAAAACGGTGCAAGCCAAGAGCAACTCAATAATGTGTACCAATCGTACTTAGCGTTGTTCCCCGCACAATCTTTAGTCAAACAGTTCATGAAGTCCGAGAACGTGCGTGGCATGGAGCGTGACATTGTGCGTGGCTATGGCGACACCATGATCAAGTGGGCAAGAAAGCTTTCTGACTCTGCATATTCTCCAGAGATAGATAAAGCCATTGATGCTATTGGCGCAGAAGCTAGCAATACCAATACCCCTGCCGTATATGCCGCAGCACAAAATGTTTATGATCAACGTGGGTTTATGCACAACCCAACATATAGCGATCTAGTAAGTGGGGCAACCACACTAAGCTATATGGAATACATTGCAGGTAACGCTTCATCTGCACTGGTCAACGTGACCTCATTGCCCATGATGGTATGGCCTATATTGAGTGGCAAGTATGGGTTTGCAGGTGCTACAAGCGCCATGATGAATGCAAGCAAAATTGCTATCAACGGGCTAGACAAGAACGCACGCTATAAGAATTTGTACGAAGCTCTGATGGATCATGGTCAGCTTGAGCATACGATGGCACGTGAGGTATTGGAAGGTCGCAGACAAAGCACAAGTGAATTCACTGGGTTGAAAGCAAAGATGCTGGGTGCTTTGAGTATCCCATTTGCCGCAAGTGAAAAATACAATCGTGCTGTTACCGCCGTGGCTGCTTATGACTTAGCCAAACAAAAAGGCAAGAGCGAAGCACAAGCTATCCGTGAAGCTATTGATACTGTTAAAGATGCACATACATCAGGTATGTCCGTCACTGCGCCAAAGTGGATGCAACACCCACTAGGCAGGGTAGCATTTACATTTAAATCTTTTGCTTGGAATAGTGCATTCGTTATTGGTCGTGCGTTCCATCAAGCATTTAAAGGTGAGACTCCTGTAGTGCGTAAAGCTGCTATGCGTCAACTTATTGGTACATATGGTATGGGCATGGCGTTTGCTGGTGCTAAAGGGTTACCTTTCTACGGAGCAGCTTCAACTTTAGCCAGCATTATCAACGCATTGTTCGGTGACGATGATGAACCTTTTGACTTCAATGAAGAGATGCGTGATTTCTTTGGTGAGTTTGCATACAAAGGCCCAGTTAACTATCTAACTAATTTAGAAATATCTAATCGTGTTGGTCTTGCAACCGATCTAATCTATCGTGATGACCCACGTAGCGTAGCAGATCATGGCCTAACATTAACCATCATTCAACAAGCTCTTGGCCCTGCCGCATCGTATGCAGTCAACGCAGAAAACGCCGCCAAGATGATGGCTGAAGGACATACCGAACGTGCATTTGAAGCCTTGGCTCCTAGCTTTGTGCGTAATGGTATGAAAGGGTTTAGGTACATGACTGAGGGTGCACAGACTCTCAAGGGTGACCCAATTGAATCAGACATCAATGCATACAATGGCCTGATGCAGATAGCTGGCTTTGCACCTGCTGATCTATCTACTATGTACGAAATGTCTAGCGCACGTACCCAGTTCCAAAAAGAAGTGCTGGCACGCAAGACTAAGTTGCTCAATCTTTATGACTTAGCAAGAACGGCTGGTGATACAGATTTGATGAGTAGCACTCAAGACAAGATTACTTCATTCAATGAAGCACATCCGGGTGAGCGTATTACATCAGCTACCTTGCAAAAGTCTGAAACTACACGCAAAGCCAATGAGAAAAACATGATTGACGGAATTGTCTACAACAAGAAGTTGTTGCCCGAAATCAGAGAGAAGTTTTCTGAAGATTGAAAAAAAGCCCCCGACCAGCGGGGGCTAAGTACTTCTAGGAAGTAGAGTGCAACTGACACTAAATTGTATCTTCCTTTCTCCAAACGCGCAAGCCGTAAATATTATTCTCTATAACTTGTTTACAGATCACGCTTAACCTATGGCGCCTGGCTTCCGCTTGTACGTACCTTTGAGTTGCCCTGCGATCTAGGCAAGGGATAAAGAAGGATGTGCCTCCTTTAAACTTGTCCCATTCAATCAGTATCGGTAGATTTAGAATCTTCAGCATTTAGCAATACAGTCTCATTGAAGAAGTCTAGCTTAGTCGAATCAAAGCACAGTGCATTTACTGGGGCTTGCGTATTTGCAAGAGTACCTGCCGTCATGCGCTTTTTCTTCACGCCAAGTAACGCTTTGGATTTGCGATATGGGGCTAAAGACTCCTCGTAGTTCATAAAATTCTTAGCGCAATCCTCCCTGTATGTGCGGTTAACAATGTAAAGATTCTTGGTATCAGGCTCATAGCGTGCAGTCAATGCACCCCTTGGCTCTTTGATCGGGCCATGCTCTAGCCCTGTGCGGTTATCCTTATTGCCGTTAATGACCAATATCTCAGAGAAGTGGCGTTGCAAGAACCCACCTAGGAAATCATCTCCGTCAAACATGTATTCACGTGTCTTGTTCCGTGTATTATTTATTAGGTCTATAGCGTAGTTAAAGACTGGTTTGATTGGTATGTCATGCAGTCCAAGGGTTTTAGCGATTGCCCCGCCTGTGATACTAAGGGATGCCATCAATGCCCAGTACCTCTCAGCGTTTTTAATATTGGCGGCTTGCTCAATACGCAACTGGACTTCTGCCAACTGTGCTTTGACCATTGGTAGTTGGGCAACCAATGCCTGTGCGTATGGTTGTATGGCATGTCCGTAGTTATCCATTAGTTTGCCAAAGTGTTGACGTGCCCATGTTGCGTCATCAAACGGATCGGGCTTAATGTTAATCTCCATTATGCGCTTCAACTCACCATCGGGAAAACCCTTAACAGATAGCAATGCATCGGCAATGACCCTGTTAGATGACGTGATCAAGCCAGTTTGCCACTTGGTGTTATTCATGCGCTCTGCATTCTCATGCTGCTTGTAGCGGTTCTTGCCCCTACCTGATGTCACATCATAGGCTTGTTGCGACATTTGATCAGCGGGCATATTGGTAATCTCATCCAATGTAACCGCAAAGTTTTGCATGACTCCCATCCTGCCCATGCGTGAGTTATACGTATCCTTGGGAGAAAGCAAGAGTTCTTTTGGTCTGCCGTAGATACTGTTGATCGCTTGCAGAATAGTGGTTTTCCCTGATCCTGATTCACGACTAAACAAGTTTAGCAAAAACCCATCAAGCGCCGTAAATTTCATCAGCATAGTGCCAAAGCCCATAAAGAATGCAAAGGCTCTGTCCTCCATGCCTTCTTTGCCGTATACATTAATTGTATCTTTCCATACTTGGAAGTCGCCCTTGGCTTGGAAGAACGGCACATGCGGTAGCGTTGGGCTTGATGGCGGGCTATACACCACTTCTGTTGCACGTATCTCTCTATCGCCAACAATGATGCCTGACTCGTCTTCAATCCATCCAAATTGCTTGTATGCTTTTTCTGCTTGCGAATTCATTTGTAATTCTTCCACCCATTTAGTTACATAATACATAAGCGCATCCTGCTTTTTGCCTAATGCAGTCACACCAAATGATGCAACTGTGCTGATGAATTTCTCTTTGGATAATACGCTGGCTAGCGTCATGATGAACTCACGTACACCATCTTTTGGCAAGTGCAATCTCAGTAGCACTGTTTCACCCAATTCAGGGTCTTGCATACGCTTGACAACATAGAAGTCGTATGGGTACACAATGTCTTCTACTTCTTCACCATCTGCCGTCTTGACTCTTTGGTATATACCACCTACTTTGCCTCTAAAGAACGGATGTGGATACTTCGGTATCACAAACTCTTTTAGTTCTTTGGTCTCAGGCTCTAAGTCCATGACCTTATTGTCTTCTTCAGTAGCCTCAACAATCTCTTTGCCAATCTGAATTGGAGATGTAATCTTTAGTGTGCATCCCTCGCACCCACTTGGATTTAGTTTCTTAAACGTCTCACATGTGTAAGGCCCCTTCGTCTCGTTGGCCTTCTTCTCAGTAGTTGTTGCAGAGTAATCAGGATGCTTGTGCGATATGATATGGATTGCTTTATCCCTATCTATACACTGGTGCGCAATACTTAGCCCCGCTCTCCACAACGGCTCATCAATATCGTGTTGGTTATCGTAGATGCCAACAATCTGTTTACAGCCTGTGCCTTCGACAGATTTAATTAGAATAGTCTTAAACCTAGATTGGCTTGCACCCATCAACGCTAGCGTCACCGCATCCATTGGGCGTTTAAACTCAGCCCTTTCTAACACAGCCAACGCATCTTCGGATGGGGGCAGTAAGTCTTTAATGTTGCTTATGGTCGGAGCAACGTGCAGTACCTCAACCAAGATTGGATTGGTTGGGTCTTTCAAATGGTAAGTCTCAGGCACTCTAAGCACCCGTGCCGCTTCCCCTGTGACTGCGGGGTCAACATCAAACTTGTGTTCTACACATAACTCTTTCAGCCTCTCAGCATGGAGCTTCCATTGCTTCCTCGGCATTGCTTCATCAAGCACCCAGTATATGTGTGCACCAAGCCCTGACTTCACAATAGTTGGGCGAGGCAGTTTTGTTTTCTTACAAAAATCTTTTAGGGCAACAAGCCCTTCACTCAAATCTGCATAAGGCTTTCCAGGCCCGCAATCAAGATCAATGAAAAACGACTTTAGAGATATTGCGTTGTTTGTGGTACGCCCATTCTTCGGGTCACCATATTTAGCTAAAGCAAAGAAAGCATTAAAGTTATACTCAACAAAGTAGTTTGCTTTATAACTTAGTTCTTCAATACTATCTACAAACTTCTGATCAACTATATCTTTTTCATTAACTGTTGCGATCCCGAAAGCGCAGTAATACTCATCAGCTTGTAATGGGGGGAGCACAAGCCTGAGAAACTCGTTTCTCGAAATCATATCCGTCCTTGGTTCGTCTTTTAAATGAGTTGGGCAGGGATGAGACGGAGCACCCTTTTCGGTAGCTAGCCTAGCCCCCTCAAACCGTTACGCTAATTTTGTTATTAGCTTCTGCATTTTCTCTGCGTGTTTACCCGATACAACTACCTGCCCACGAAACCATGAGTAGATAGTTACACGGCTCACTCCAAAGAACTCTGCAACGTCTGTGACTGGGATGTCTCGTTCAATGCAAATTTTACCCAGTTTTACACCAAGCAAATTTTGATTGGCTTCCTTAACTTCCTGCACTGTTAGAAGTGAGTACCCTTTAGGCATGATTAGTCATCCCACTCTTCAAGAATCTTTGACAAGTCTTTCTTGGGTGCTGGCTCTTCTTCCTTCTTAGCAGAGCGTTTGACTGGCTCAACGTCTTCCACTTTAGCTTCAGCCTTTGGTTCTTTAGCCTTGGGTGCTTCCACAGGGGCTTCCAATTTAGGCAATTTAATACCATCAGCCTCAGCAACAGTCATTGTAATAGCGTTCTTAGCTTCCAATGTTTTGCCTTGCTCAATCACAACTTGATGCTCATGAGTCTCAAGCACACGAACAGGTTTGAATGTAATGACAGGCGTTGCGCTATTAGTATCAAAACGCATCTCAGTTGCTACGGCCGTGACTGGTATACCTTTACTGCCTAACATCTTTGCATATGTTTGTAGAGGCCACTTCCCAGGCTCCCCCGCTCCGAAGATAGATTTAGATGGTAATGTGAGTTGCATGACATCGCCCTTGATATCATTAGCCAACACAACTGCAATACGTTGACTGAATCTGCAAGCACGGCTATCACCTTGACCTGAACCTTTGACGTTTTGATCGCAGTCTATGCAACGCTTGGCTTGTGGAATAGAAGACTTTGCATCAGGCACTTCACCATCAGCAGACCAACAATCAGGTGCGGCAGGCTCGCTACCTTCTGAGTAACTCTTCAAGTAAAAAGTTCTCGATACTTTTGGTGCGGCGGCAACGATGACAACATTCATTGAACGATCTTCATTCTTTGAAATCTCTTTGCCATTTGCCATGAGTCTCCACACACCACCTTTGATGGAGATGCGCTTCATACCCATACCACTTGTGCCACCCATTAGGGCTTTAGTGGTCTCGTCTAACTCAATCTCTTTTAAATAGTTTGGTAGTCCCAAATCTAACATGATGTCGTTGCTCATTTATAACTCCTAACGTTTGATAATTACGATGGTTTGTGTTGTGTCCGCATTTAGACCCGGCGGAAGCACATCGGGGTTTTCAGAAAGAAATTGTGCCATGTTCGAGTTATTGATACGTTGTTGCATCAACGAAAAGGCATCGTTCTCTTTAATGAATTTGAAGAAAGATTCCCAATCACTAGTCCAGTAGTTCTTGGTTACCCTTTTAGATATAGTGCCGTAAGCAGTGCGCATTGTGGTAACGCCTTGCTCTTTGCATAACTCAAGTAGTTCCTTGGCTATGACATCTTGTTTTTCTTTTAGCTCGCTAACTTCTTTTTCAAGCTCCTTGCGTTTATCTCTAATTTTAGTATAGATTTTTGCTAATCTCTCTGCTGTTGCTTCTTCAGTTACTTCAGTCATGGTGCACTCCTTTTTGTTTGTATCTCAAATATATAGGCATTACTTTACTTTGTCAAGTATCTCCTAAAATATTTTTATATAAATCTATCAGCCTAGTATGAATGTCTACTTTTTCTGATAACATTTTGTAAACTTTTTTCTCAACGGGACTTCCCTCTAGGTGAACGACAGTACATGGGTTACGTTGCCCAGCCCTATGCACACGTGCATTAGCTTGTAGATAAGTCTCTATTGATGTGATTGGCCCCCACCATACAACAACATTAGCGGCGTGAAGTGTAACTCCATGCGCAGCGGCCTGTGGTTGAATGACAAGCACCTGTGGATTTTTTTCTGTTTGGAATTTTGAAAATATTTCTGTGCGTTTAGTTGCCGATACACCTCCATGAATTGTTTCGTTAGGGATTTGATTTTTGGTTAGTTCTTCTGCGATGATGTCGATAGCATGTTTAAATGGTGCAAAGATAATTACTTTGTGGCTTGCTTCTTCGATGACTTCGAGTAACGCACTCATGCGATTCTTTGCGTCAAACGCAACTGTTTCACCGCTATCGCTATATACTGCCCCGCATGATAGTTGCAATAACTTGTTTAGATTAGCCGCCGCATTTACTGTGGTTATCTCCTCACCCGCCGCAACTGTGGTCATCTGTTTGCGTATGGCTTCGTAGTACTTCATCTGCTGTGTAGTCAAAGGTACATGCCTAGTCACGTACGTCATTTCTGGTAAATCCAAGCACTCCTCCTTTGTAAAACGTATTGCAGGTTGTAGCACATCATGAAGTATTTTTTCTGATGTAGGCTTGGGTATCCACTTGAACGTGGTTATCTTCATCATGACCATGTCCCTAAACGCACCATAGAATTTAGGCACACCTGATGGGTTAATAATTTTTGCCAACCCATACGCATCAGTAGGCGACTGAGATGCAGGAGTTCCTGTAAGCATCCACACCCATGTGTCAGGCTTGATGATTGAATTAAGAACCTTAAACCTCTTGGTGCTTACATTCTTATATGCGTTAGCCTCATCAATGACAATGAGATCAAACTGTTGGCTTATGACTTCGTCTTTGATAATCTCTAACCCATCATAGTTGCATATCACAAACTCAGCTTGACTGCGCACTGCCTCAATGCGTTTTTCTTTTGAGTAACTGTGAGCGATAGCACATGTGCGATGCATTGCAAACTTAAAGAGGTCAGCCTCCCATGCAGACTGCATGATGGATAGTGGGCACAACACAAGAACTTTCTTGATGACACCCTTGTTCATCAAGTAGTCCACCGCCCATATCACAGACGATGTTTTACCTGTGCCTTGTTCGTTAAAACAAAATGCACGGCGATGTAACGTGAGGAAAGATGCTGTGGTCTTCTGATGGTCAAAGGGTTTATATATCCCTGTCCATTGGTAGTCCATTTCAATAGGCGATGGAACATTCTTGATACGCATGTTTTTTAATACTTGCGCCTCTTCCAACCCCCACTTCACTAGCACCTCGTTTTGCCCAACCACTTTTGATTTTGGTATCACCGCAGTTATGCGGTTAGGGTCACGTACTTTAATTAATAACGCTTTGTTGTCAATAATTTGCACTTTATTTTCTTTTCATCTTGCGTTCTTTAACGCTTATCTCCGACACTAAGTTGCCCTTTGAGTCCCGCTTGAACGAACGATTGCCAAACTCGCTTTGCACAAATGCACCTTGCTTGTTGCTACCACCCTTGTCCAATGCAAGTTTATGAGCAACATCTTTTTTGTCACCCTTTTTGACTTTGCCTTCTTTCAAAAACTTATACCGCAACTTGTTGCGTTCTTCACGATGTTTAACTTGTTCCGGTGTATCTTCGTATTGAGCTGCTTCAGCATATTTACGGCCTGTCTTTTTAGTTGTTCCCATGATTACCTCGTTAAGGTTTAATGATATCTACCATTTTCTCAGCTTCCAAGATCAATTGCAACATCTGCAAAAAGTCGCTATTCTCAATAGCACCTTTAATGGTTAGTTTTACTCCATTAAGGCTCTCTAGTTTGTGCACATCTTGTCTATAATTTTTTGTTTTATAGTCGAATACATTTAGTGTAATTTCAGCTTGTAAATCATTACCTGATTCATTTTTTATACTAAATGTCATTTCGTTTTGGTTACCATTATTTCGGTCATTGGTGTATCGCAAATCATGGAATATACCTGCACCTTCAATGCCTGAATCACTCAGTTTTACATCAATCATTTGTAGTACCCCTTGCCGTTATGTGCGCAATCTTTAACTGGACACCAACCTTTGCACGTAAAGTTAGGTCTTGGATTCCATACATCAAGTTCTATTGATTTTTCTAACCTGTTTGTATCCGTAATCCAGTTCTGCCAATAAATACCCGAATCTTTTACATCGTAGTCCGCTTTGACAAAGTCATTTGCAATGACGAACAGCAACCCCGCCTTGATCTTCTTGACCTGTGGGTAATGCTTGAACACGGCAAGGGACATGATCTCCAACTGCTTTGTGTCCGCATACTTGCTTGTACGACCAGTCTTGTAGTCCACCACAAAAGCACGATCATCTTGCAAGGTAATCAAGTCCACGATACCACGCCACCAAACATCTTTTGAGAAGAAACTACATGGCTCCAGGCTGCGAGTCAATCCTAGCTTATTCTCACAAAGATGTTGTCCTGTCCTCTTACGGAGTAGCTCAAGAAGCTCACGTGTAAATTCAAAGCGTTGTGGCAACGGCTTGCCATCCCTGATGAACTCTTCAGCCGCCGTATGAAACTCAGTCCCATAGTTCTTCTGATCGCTTTCAGGGTCAACCACATCTTTCTTTACACGCAAGCGGTAGTACTTGTGCGGGCACTGCTTGTACAAGTCAAGGCTCGAATACGACCACGTGTACTTAATCTTTTGCTCTTCGCTCATATTTTCTTTTCGATGTTATAGATGCAATGCCATCATCCAAGTTCTTACGATAATCCATCATTGCATCTGCTAGGTCATAAGCGGTTTGCACAGTATTAGGACGTTGCCCTTCATGGGAGATTAGCCCACACATTGCAAACATCGCCATTAAATCTCTCATGTGTTCATCATTCTCATCCATTCTTGTTCTTTCTATTTTTACTCATGCGTTCTACTTTTTGTTGGTGCATCTTATCGTCAATGCAGATTTCTTGTGTAGTGAATCTATGTTCATTGGCGCACTCTCTTCTGCGTACTGGTGTCTTAGTGTACTTTACAATACTCCACGCACCACATTTAGGACAATTCATTTTTTCTCCGCAAGCACACGTTCAAGGCGTTTCATCAACACGGCAATGTCTTCTTCCAACTTCTTGCAGTTAGGGCATTTTGTTGTATGATCTTTCCATCTTGGTTCTTTGTTTGATGCATTTAGAAACATCCTGTGTTGGCTAGCTTTTGCTATGCGTTCAAACTCTTCGTCTTCTTCAGTCATGTGTTGCGCTCCTTCAGCTTGGCTTCAATGGCTCTGGCGTATGAATAAATACTGAAACCAACACCACCGTCAACTGACATGGGTGTATTGCGAATTTTGTCAATTTCCTCATCAGTGAGTCCTACCCATGTGCGTTGTGGTGGAATCATATAAAGAGAATCAAATACATATTTGTCTGCTGGTTTTGTAAATGTAAGTGACGGAACATTGTCATGACCCCAAACCATCCACGCCACAGGCTTAACTTGCTCTTGTTTTGGTTGTTGTAGTTCTTCATTAGGGCATTTGCAAGTTCTTGTATTGCCTACATACCAACATTCGCCACAATCTTCGCAACAAAACTTAAACATTATTTTTCTCCTTTAGGTATTTTTCGTAGTCGTTCATTAAAGATACTGCCGTTTTTCTATCCCAGTTTGATGGGTAATACGCAACAACAAATTGCGCCTTTTCCTCATCCGTCAGTCCTACCCATGTGCGTTGCTCATCTTTTGTTTCTAGTGCTTCTTTTATTGCTTCAATAGCACTCATGCGTTTGTCGTAATCAAAATCAGTCAGAGCTTCTAGTGCAGTTTGTAATGCTTCTTTAGTCATTTCGCATCCTCCCAAATCCATCCCAACAATTCAGTTGTGTTTTTGATTTGTTCATCAGTTGGCTTTTGATACATTCCAAATTTTGTTGTAGGCCCACCCCCATACAAACACCAATAACCAACTGGTTCAGGAGGTTTGTAAAAAGTAATTTCTTTGTTAGTCATTCTTGTCCCCTTGCTCGGATTGCACCAGCACATTCGCTTGCTCCCTCACCCATGAATTCATATCTACCTTGTATGTCTATCCATGATAAGTAAA
>Ga0316221_1001769_pt1 | contig 21547 bp, 10 predicted proteins | sample TBH18007metaG_FD_206003 | JGI IMG/M metagenome (GOLD analysis project Ga0316221, IMG submission 206003) | Freshwater microbial communities from Trout Bog Lake, Wisconsin, USA - TBH18007 | ecosystem: Environmental > Aquatic > Freshwater > Lake > Hypolimnion/Profundal zone | place: USA: Wisconsin... | reverse complement strand
TTAAAATTGTTTTATAGATCAGGTTCAAATTTTTATGCTATAAGACAAATTGGCCCAACATTAAAACCAATTGATATAACCACCACAACGTCTTTAAGTACAGATATTTTTGGTACAACTTTTACAGGTGTAAGTAGTATTAATTTTAAAAATGATTTCATCTACTACAACAAATCATTCCTTAAAGATTTTATAGTTAATGACTCTAATGTAGTGCAAGACGTACCACAGAATACCGTTTTATATTACAACTATCAAAGCCAATTTAATTTCTTAACAGGTGCAACAGCTGTTGTCAATTTCTTTAAAACTAAAAACGTTTTAAGTAACGATTATTATATAAATGATCAGTTACCATTTGTAGATAATGATGCTGTACAAAGAAATTACACATCTATTTTATCAAAACAAAATAGTGAAACGTTTAATGGAGATCTACAATTAGGTTATAACTACTATACTTCAGAATACCTATTTTTACCTGATAAAGCAACTTTATTCACATTACCTGAAACATTATTCCCATACAGTGTAATTAATATTGACAATAGTAACCTGGTTAACATCGGTGCATATGGTGGTTTAACACCAGTATATTCAGATAAAGTAGTAAAGAAGCTAAACGAAAATGAAAACGCAGTTAACTACAATGAAGCTAACGGCACGTACTTATATACATGGTTATATACAGACTCTGCACAATTAACATCTTATTGGTTAGATAGATATTATTACCCACAACTTACTACAGTTAATAGTGCATATACCGGTACAAACAATCAAGTGTTTAATTACACTTCAAGTTTATCCACATTTTTAGCACAGAATAGTATATCACATAATTATTCTTATTATGATATAAGAAGTTCATTAACATTTGAACCGTCGGCTTCGTATTATTATTCTAGAATTGGTAATAACTATGTTGAAAAGGTTGTTAATACTTTTGATGTTTCAGTTTCAGCATTTCAGTTATATAACAGTAACAACGTATATCAAGGTACTGCAAATAATGTAATTTTTGATGGTACAAAATACGGCGTGTTTAATATAAACAATAGTCCAGGTAATTCATTCACTTTATCATTTGATTTTAATACTCAAAATCTTGCAAATGTAGAGTCAAATTTAATTGTAGGTAATAACTTTGATGAGGGTGTTAGTTTATATGCTGGTGGGTTAGAAAATATTTTCACCCCAGGTTATTTTATCACATCTTTAACCGGTGTAGACTTTTTTGATACATCAAATAATAATACATTTTCAGTAAATGTTAGTTCATATGTTCAAGCCCCTGTACATGTTATAGATGTTATTAATACTGGGTTTGATCATTTCATAAAAGTATTTTATTTAAATTTAAGCAATGGTAATCCAGGGTTTTTAGAGTTTAGTGTGTATGACAAGATATTTAACAAATACGAATTCCCTCAATTAAGCAATATATACGGTAGTAAATTCGGTTATAACAATTTATACAGTAAACAGTACGTTGGTAACAATGAAGTTCAGTATTTGATAAAATACACTATTGATAACCCAGGTGTACTTTTACCATTTGGTAGAGTATATAGATTTGATTATATTAACTGTACTTATTTAGGTTATATTAATATACCTCTCAGTTACTTACCAGGCTTTAACAGTTTTGTTACATTTAATGGTAGTGTTTCTACACTATCTGGCTACGATGGTAATATATTAGACGGAGATGGTATAGGTGTATCAAAATGGAACAACGTCGTATACTTTAAAAACCTAAGTGCGGGTACAGAATACCCATCACTTTGCACTAGTGGTGGTATATTTGATGTTGCTATACTACAAGACAAGTTTTATATTCAAACAAATGGTTATGTTTCTGAGTATGATCAATTTAAAACTTTATACAACACTTACTACACAAGTTCAAATGTTGTTTCTGGGTTGAAGGTAGATTTTATTAATGAAGGATTTGAAACCAAACTGTTAAGTTTTGGTGCTGATGCAAATGGTCATATTATTGTAGATAAATTTAACTTAGCTACATCAAACTTTGAAAGCACATACAATACCGGTAAATTAGCAGACCCAATATATTACGGTGAATTTTTATATCCAAAACAAGGTACGTATAACTTATTAAGATCAACAGGCATGGTTAATGGTAACTTTGTAAGTGGTGGTATTGAAAACAGTTATACATATTCAACTCCTATTATAGATTCATTAACATCAATGTTCATTGATGCAGAAATAGGTGTATATTCTGGCAACTCAACCAGCAGTAGCATATTATCTGGTGAATTTAACATAGGTGGTGGTGAAATACCTTCAGATTTCATTGTTAATTTAGTAAACGATTCAAACGGCACTGTATTATCAACATTGACCGGTGATGGATCGTTAACAACGATGACGGTTACGGTTACAAACATTGTTCCAGGTAACCCATACACATTTCAAGTATTAAGAACTGAACCATATGACTGCCCAGTTAACATGTCATTGGAAATTATTAACGGTAGTTTTGTAAATGGCTCATTTAGAAATGCTAATATACCACAAGCATTATTACCAATAGGGGAAAATGTTTACCCAGGCACTTTACAAGCTTATAACACAAATAGTTTAACAGAAAAATACGGTTATTTCCAATATGTAAGATCAGGTTCATTATCAGCTAACTTCTTACCATACGGTTATTGGTTAGCATGTTGGGATACAGCTAATATAAACGGTATACCTAACATTAATATAATACCAACCGGTTATAACATATATAGCTCACCTACATCACCTTTAATTAGTTTAAGTACCTACTCAATACAGAATTTCTTAGATCCATATCTATTAGAATTTTTAAGTACGACCCCACCGTCTAGTACATTATCGGGTGTTGCATTCCAAGCACCTACAAACTTTAGCACAATTAACAATGTAAATGGATTTGATCAAGGTAATTTTATTGCAAGATTAGATCTATTCTCTGGTAATGATTATCTAAGCAAACAAACACAAATATTACCATTTACAATAACAAACAATTCATCACAAATAACATTAGTGCTTGATATTACTGATGGTAGTTTAAACATTTACAATAATGCAGAATTAATACAAACAATTGCATTATCTGCAAACGCATATTTTACAAGTTACTACCTATATAACAATTTTGGTATTGGTATGCCTTATATTAACAATAAGGCAGCGTCCACCATAGGTGAAAATTATGTAAATTATCCAAACAATTATTCGTTAGATAACTTTGTAGTTTATAACTATGCATTAGACCCAGATCAAGTAAAATTCAATTACTTAAAGAACCAAACAATTAATCCTATTAATTTTGATATTACTTCTGGTACAAGAAATAATACAGACACAGTGGCATCTTATAATAAGATGATTATACCAGGTAGAAAGAACAACAATACGGTTATCTATATTAAAAATGCTTACTTGGATAAAGCTGGTCAAGATAATTTAACTGCACAATTATTACCAAAACTTAAAAACATAATTCCTATAAACATTGACGATTTATACATTGAATATGTTGATTATGATTTTATACCTTCATTTACACCATATACAGCTCCGGTAGCGTTACCACCTATTGTACCTTCACCAACACCTCCTTTCTCACCAACACCTACACCTACTATAACACCTTCAATGACACCTTCCCACACCACCACACCTTCTCTTACACCTACACCTTCTAAGACACCAGGTGGTTCAGTTTCACCTACCCCATCTCCAACACCTTCAACATCAATTCCAGGATATTCTATTGACGTTTATTCGTCACCAACTGTTGGTGGTAATGTATCAGTAAACGGTAGCTCATTAGCTCATCACGTACACACCACAGTTGCTCCTGGCGTTGCAGTAACAATACAAGCTTACCCAGGTAATAGTAGTTTACAGTTTAACGGTTGGATAGACCCACAAGGTGTATTACCAAACTTAACTGATAACCCTATTACCACATATAACATTTCACAAAATGCTACTATTTACGCTTCATTCGGTTCAATACCTCCAGGCGTATCTCCTACACCAGCTCCTTCACCTCAACCTACCTATCAAGTAGTGGTTAACACAGATGGTACACCAGGTGCAAGTGCATTCTTAAGAATTGGTTCATTGGATTATGCAAGTGCTTACTTATCAAACGGCACTTACAACTTATACGCTACAGCCCCCGCAGGTTATGTATTTAGTAACTGGTCCGGTGCTACAGTAGGTAATGCAGCAAATCCAAACACAACAATTACAGTATCTAACGCTCCATTAACTGTTCAAGCCAATTTTGCATTGATACCTTCACCAACACCAACACCAACAATGTCACCAACACCAACACCATCAACTTCAATTCCAGGATATTCAGTAACAGTAAACTCATCACCAACAGATGGTGGTAAGGTTAATATTAACGGTGGCACTTTAGGAACAACAGAAAGCACGACAGTTGCTCCAGGCGTTAGCGTTACAATTCAAGCTTATCCAAAGGACGGTACAGTTCAATTTAACGGTTGGATTGACCCATACGGTTTATTATCTGATACGTCAGCTAACCCTGCTACAACAAGCGGCGTTAATCAAAATGTAACATTTACAGCTACATTCGGTGCAGTGCCTCCAGGGGTATCACCAACACCTGCTCCATCTCCAGCCGCTACATATAACGTAGTAGTTAATACAGACGGTACACCAGGTGCAAGTGCTTATATTAGAATTGGTGCATTAGATTATACAAATACATACCTTGCTAATGGCACATACAACTTATACGCTTCACCAAGCCCAACAGGCTACGTATTTAGTAATTGGTCTGGTGCAACAGTTGGTAACTCTGCTAACCCAACAACAACAATTACAGTTGCAGGTGCTCCATTAACGGTACAAGCTAATTATATAGCAGTTCCATCATCAACACCAACTAATACACCAACCAATACACCAACAAGTACACCTTCACCAAGCTTGTTGGTTTCAAGAACACCTACACCAACACCTTCAGCAACTTTACAACCATCTTCAACACCAGCACCAACTTCAACACCAACTTCCACGCCAACACCAACACCGACACCTAGCCAATTAGGTGCATTAACGGTAACAGTAAATAATGCTACAGTAAGCGGTAGTATTACAAATAACAGCTGTGCTAATGCAGTAACAAATAATGTTAGCGTTACATCAGTAACAGGTGGCTCTGGTAGTTACAGTTATGCATGGACAATAGATAATGGTAGTATTAACATAACATACCCAAGCAGTTCTACCACTGACTTCAGTGCATTTGTTTGCTGCCCTGCTTGCGGTGATCAAAATCAAGTAGGTAATGCTACAATAACAGTAACTGATAACAATACAGGTCAAACAGGTACAGCAGTTGTAGAAGTATTATTAGGCAATACAAAGAGCAACAATTGTGTATGTTTCTAATATAAAAAATTAAAATAAATACTATAAATGCTTTTTACATCTAACAATACAAATAACGTTATCGTATATAACAGTATAACTAATACGTTAAATGATCAAAAGTATGACAATACTCAGCCGTTTTCTTTTTTAGAGTTTTTAAACCAAACTCAAACTTTAACGAATAATTACATAATTCAATTTTCTGATTATCAAATATATCTTAAAAAATGGAATACAGTTTCCACAGTTAGTTATCAAGATTATGATACAACTGTAAGATATGAATTTATTGAGTTTTTAAAAACAATTGCACTCAATTATACAACAGCAGAAGAAAAGAGATATCTTTCAAATATAGACTTTAATAATAATGATGATTTGGAAATAGCTGTACCATTTTTTACAACAAAAGTAAAGCAAGTATTATTATATTTTGCAAATAAGAGAGACAATTACGTAATAGATTTACAATTAGCACAGAGTAAAGGTTCTGTAGCAGGTATTACTAATTACATTAAAACCACAGTAATTGAAACATTATTTGGAAATGATATTATACCACCAATCACTTCCTCTCAACCTCTATCCACGGTTAGTACGCAGTTACAGGTTGAAGTAGAAGAAGGTTACGATATTTACAACAATTATTTTGATTTAGATCCTTTCCAACCTCCTTCATTTTATGAAGCTACGGGTAGGAGAGAAAAATATTTTACTTCAAATACAAACACTAAAGATCCTAATCTGTTTTTAAATCTAGACCAGTCTATTATTAATCTTATAAATTCAGAAAGACCAGTTTTACAGCAGCTACAAAGTTTAGTTGTTAATGTTGATACTCCAAACATTAATTTATTACAACCAAAAGATTTTCAAGACTACGATACCATTTCTAGAAATAATTTAACTCTGTTATTGAATGCACAGTTAATACAAAAATTCACAGGCACTGATTTCTATTATTTGAGTAGCAATTCTCTTGGACAAACAGTTTCAGGTTTATTATTTGAGTCAACTTCACCATACGCAAACCTACTTAATGTTTATAACCCCACAACATTAACGGTTCCGGAGTCATCAGCTTTATATGAAAGAGATGTTGGATTGTTCTTTAAACCAACACATCAAAGCATTTTACAGTTACAGACTCCATTTACATTTGAAACTAGAACAGATATAAGTTTAAGTTCAGTTTACATATTCCCAGACCCATACTCATACGGTAATATAGTTGGATTAACTAAGATAGATCATGATTCGCCTTTCACCTATATACAACAAGGTGATAAGATTCAGAGAAACATTTCATCTAATAACGCTTTAGGTAACTCATATGTAACTAAGAATGACTTCACATTTGAAAGTTATCATTCTGCTGAACAAAATTCGACAGCAAGCTTTTTACAAGATTTATATAACGTGGGGGTAGCTACTAGTTACTACTCTGACATATACGGTAATTTATTTGTTGGGTTAAAACAACAGAATACAAATTACATACAAACGTTTGGTAATAACATTACCAACAACGTATCAATGTATGGGTTATCGTCTTATACAAACATACCTTATCTTAGTAGTATACAAACCATTTTAAATGATGGCACATTTTACGGTACCGGTACTCAAAGTATAGTAGCTAATGAGAGTACACCAGTATCTTCAATATACAACACTAGAAATAGTGCTGGTAACTTTGTAGTTTACAATATTGTAGATAATACGGTTAATACTTTATCAAGCCAGTTTACAAACGTGTTTGATAAGTTCCCATTACAGGAGACGGAACTTAATTACAACCTAAATTCCGTTGAAGTTTATGGTACCACTTTCGTATTTACAACTTCATCATATGTTGTAATAGATCAAGTAAATTTTGATCCTATAAACGGTGAGTTTAACCAATCTGGCTTAGTTCCATTAGTTCTCAATTCTTCAGTAAATAACCAAGCTAGCAACGTTTATTTGAATGGTAACAACCTATTCATAACAACATTATCTGCAACAAGTTCACCTTTAGTATCTTCAAATAATACAAGGCCATTCTATCTTTCTCTTTACAGCTATAACATTAATACAGGTCTTATTACAGAATACGAGTTTAATAGCCCAACTGATAACACATTTAGTTATAATCTTAATACTCTAGTTAATGTTACTAATATAAACTTAATTTACAATAAAAAGCAGGCCTTGTTTAATGCTGTTATAACTTTAAAGGATTTAAACAATAACCTATTCATACACAGTGTATTTTATAGGATAAGTAACAGTGAAGTTAGCTTAGTACAGCAAAAGTTTTTTGGCTCCTCTAACGTAAATATAACAGTAAACTTCTATGATGGAAGCTACAACAGTAATATATTAACTAATCCAATTTTAAGTACTCCAACTATTGTTCCTTCAATAGGTTCAATTATATTCTAATGCAACCAACTCTATACAGTTTTAATACATACACAGTTAATTTAACTTCAAACACCCCTACAACTAATGGTACGTATAACTTTTACGGTATTATTAAAGGTGTTACAAGAGTTAACCTTAACTATAATAATTTAAACTTTACGGTTAAACCATATAAGGTTGTAATTAACTGGGTTAATCAAGATCCAGTAGTCATTAATAATGTTTGGTTTAATAATGTAATAGACCCAACGTTAACCACCTTTCTACCTAACTCAGCTTATTCATATACAGTATTAGCACCAACTTTAACCACACCAGTCAATGTAAACTCATCATTAAAAATTTATTATGAAAACGGTGTTATTAATACGTTTAACATCTCATTATTACAAACACCGGATAATGTAATAGATTTAGATTTAGATATATTAGATGTACAAAACACTGACATCCCATTTGGTACAATTTACAACATTCAATCAAATAGAGACAATGTTGTGTACAACGCTAACGATTTAATAAATCAGTATTAAGTGTAATTTACTGTAATGTTTTGTACTTGGAAGTAAGTATCACCTGAATAACCGATACCCATCTTAGCGGAGTTTGGTAAAGAGAATGGTACGTTAATATTGAAAGTTGCTAACTTAACATATGTTTCATTATTAAGTGAGTAAACATCTATTTCTGTAAAGTTTTTTCTTACGCATATTCTTACCGTTTGATATGCATTAGCGGTCGGCACTGGACCTAATGGGCCATATAAATTAGGGTTTATAGGGTACACATATTGAGAGCCTACAAATGTATAACTAGGTGAAACTCTTAAACCAATTGAATTAGCAACAGCAGAAGCATTACCAGTTGTAAATGCTGGAATGGAATTTATTTGACTAAAAAATCCTTGTATATCAAAACCTAAAATAGCAAATACACCATTAACCCCTACCCCAGCTGAAGATACAGCTCCTAAACCTGCTCCTGAACCACCCCCTGAAATTGAATTGTAGCTACCATCTATAAAGAATACTGAAAATCCGTTATTATTAGCTGGATCAAACCCACCCGTATTCATCGTATAAGTAAAACTAACTGTAAAGTCATTTACAGTTGTAAAAGGCTGATTTAATAAAATGTTGCTACAATTTAACGGTAATGACATATATTTACTTAATAATTGAATTGTAAGTTAATTGCTCTGCGTAAAACACTATTTGATCAAATGCATACATTGCAATATAATCTGCTGGATCGCTTTTTGGTGGGTTAATAATGCTAATATCGTATAACAAATTGGTTGTATATACGTCAATGTTATTACCTGTAATGTTATTAACAAAAGAGTAAGCACCAATATTATAGATTATGTTTGATACGAATTTTTTGTATAAATTAAAATTAGATAATAGATATACAATATCTGAGTTTGTTGAGGAGAATACTAATTTTCTAGCCATTTCATTTGTAACTAACCCACTTGTATCTAATTGAATAATGGTTGAGTTAGCTTCATTATCAAGAATAACCAATTTAAAATCTTCTGTCAATACGTATAACTGATCGTAAAGTTGATAATATGCTAAACAAACTGGAACTGAATTAGAAAATAGTATTTGATTCTTATAAGAGTTTATAAGATTATAATTTAAATCGTAAAAGAATATTGTACATAATGTAGCATCATATACAAATATAGTTGATGCAGAAGACCCAATTAGTACTGGGTTTACTAATTGACCTTGAGTTTCATTTGTAGAATTTGATAAGTTAAATTTATAACCTAAAGCTCTATCTTGTTGTAAAACTGCTGTTATATCATATGTATAGATTGCTTTATTACCGTTATCACATACATAAAAATTAGTTCCATTGTTTGATACACTTGTTATGTTACCGAATGTTAAAGAGCCGTATTCTGGTGTGTTTGTCTCTATATAGCTTGAAGAGAATACAAGGGTAAATGTTGAGAAAGTGTCTACGTTATATACGATTAAAGAACCTGAATTTGCAAATATAAACGTATTGTTATTACTATACTGATTAGGTATGTAAGCTATTAAACTATCACGTGTAATTGCTGGGTTAATTGCAGATAGCGGTGTAGGGTAAGTAAAGTTATTAACTTGAGAGTTAATTAAAGTAAACCCGTTAAATATTGGCTCAGCTCTTGCTACATTAGTATTGTTATATGGTAAATTTGATGAAGCCATAAAACAAGCCCTATATGTATCCAAGTAATTAACATATAGTTTGTTTAATTTATTGTCAATTGAATTACTGTTAATAAACTCATTTGGTTCAAATATAAAGTCTGTTAATGAATAAGTTAGAGTGAAGTTTTGTGTAGGTAATCTATTAAAAAATAAATCAGATAACACTAAATTTGTATAGATTTTATCTACATTAGTGAGTTTTACATCTTGTGTGTATATACCCGCATATGCTACGTTATCTACTACGTTATAAAAACCAACATATGGGTTACCAGTTAAGGTAAAAACGCCTGTATTGGCCCATGCAAATTTTTTAATTGGATTCATATGTTAATAATTAACCTTTCCCACTTGCCAGTACGTTTTACCGCCTATAGTTACTGAAGCTTGATTTTGGTAACTTTTATCTAAAGTTATATCAGTTGGCGTATTTTGATTAGCATTTACACTTGTACCATCCCATGCTGAAATGTTTAAAAGCGACGCTACTTCATCAATTCTTACCGCAAAACCAACACCTCCATCATTTCCAGCAAATATTAAACCTATAATTTTCCAAACACCACCTATTTTACCATATAACATCGATCCTGAATCTCCACTATAAACCGGCAGCGTTGGATTGGGATAAATTGTACCTAGTGTCATTACATTGTTAAATAAAATTGGGGTTTGATTGGCTGTACCGTCAGAATTGTAACCTGTGTAACCAGCTATATTAACTGCTGTTGATGTATTACAAACTTGTATAACACATTGGCTATAATTATCAGGGCCAACTGGTCCTAAAGTTCTACCTGATCTAAAAATAGGTGTACTAACAGTAATAGAATTAATTTCAGATGTGGTAGCAAATGGAGGGGCAGAATTAATAGAACCGCCTAACGGCTTGTAACTATTGGTTGTTAATAAACTATTATCTAAATTAACAACTGCACAATCTACATAATTAACACCAGTTGATGTCAATGGATAAGCTCTGTTTGTATTTCCAATTTTATCAGATAGGTTATTTACAACACCACTATCTAATGAACTGTTTTGATACATTGGTATATTACTGTAATTAGCGTAAGATGGGCCAAATGGGTCTCCAGCAAAAAATGTACAAACGTTTACTGTGCCGCCTGGATCACCAGCAACGTGATTATTTGTTAAACCAACCAATTTACCAGTAATATTATCCACAACTATACCACCTAAAGTTGCAGCACTGTAATACTGTTGTCCGTTTATAACTGGAGCATTACCTGCCATTGAAAGTCCTCCCACTAGTGGTCTTGTTGTTGTTCTATTGTAACTAATAGGTGGAGTTGAGGTAGATGGTATTGTTGAACTAAAATTTATCGGATTGCAAGAATAACATTGTGTACAAATATAACCTGTATTAGCCCAAGTAATTCCGGGAAATGGCGGTGGGGTGTAACCTAAAGGAAAACAAGGAGCAATTGAATAACCTGTGGTTGGGTCTAAATTAGGTTGAGTGGTGTAATAAACTTCAGCACCTCCACAAATAGTTACAGGACCAAAACTTACAGGTGTTGTAGTATAGTTGGTTACCCATAAGTTACAGGGCATACAACCTGGTCCACCATATACAATTGAAATGTTAGGATTTGTAGTAGTTGGTGTATAACCAGGATCACAACAAATTTGTATAGAATAATTATCAGGTATAGGGACATCATAAGGTCCTAAGTTCTGTGGTATTATATTGCTATTAGAAACTGTACCACCGCAAAAAGTTATTGGGCCAAAATCTTGATTTGGTAATGTAGTTGCTAAAAGCCACGATACACAGTTAGGTTGACCGTTTGGGTTAGAATTAATAATGCTATCTGTACCGTAAGGTATAACATTATCTGCCAAAACATTATTATTAGGGCTTGCAGCAGATAAACATAAAGTAGCTACTTTAGCGGTATCTTTTGCAACATAAACGTCAGTTATATAATCAGTACCACCTATATTAATACTAGATGGTATAGTTGTTTCTGTAGATAAGGCACTTAAAGGTAATTTTTGAGATACACCAAATCTTATACATTTATCTTCTATATACGTGTTACCTATTTGTTTACAACCATAACCTACCTGCGTAACATTATACTTGTTTTCTTGAAATAAACCAAGTATTGTACTTTTAACTAATTCATGTTGTTCTAGGTCCATATTATTGATAAGTTCTAAATACTACTGCGGGGCTTCCAGATGGTGGGGTAGGTACTGGTGGGGAATTAGGAGGTGAGTTAGGAGGAGAATTTGGTGGTGAGTTAGGAGGAGAATTTGGTGGTGAGTTAGGGGGAGAATTTGGTGGTGAGTTAGGCGGTGAAGATGCTGGAGGCGATATTAATGGTGAGGATGTTGGTGTTAAGAATGGAGTAACTGAAGGAGTTGGGGTAATTGGAGCAGACGATAGTGTTGGTGTTATAGATGGTGTAGGTGTTATGGATGGGGTTTTAGAAGGTGTAAATGAAGGTGCTGCTGAATAAGATTGTGTCAATGATGGTGTTAATGAAGGGGTGTATGATGGTGTTATAGAAGGTGTCAACGAAGGTGATGCACCGAAAGATGGTGTAACTGAAGGTGTTACAGAAGCTGAAGCACCAAAAGATGGGGTAATTGATGGTGTGGGTGTTGGGCTTGGTAATATAACTGGTGATGGGCCTGGTGGTACTACTATTGGAGTTAAAGAAAGGGACGGTGTTATAGATGGGGTAGTTGAAGGTGTTATTGAAGGTGTTGGTGCAATGTAATGTATATTAGCATCTTCAATATAATAAAATAATGCAATACCGCTAGAACCTGCAATATAACTTGCATTTCCTGCTGGAGGGTTAGTAGTTGTTAATATAGTAGAACCATATGGTATTGCAAATATGGTATCGTTTGTAGTTGATACTTCATTTACAATAGTCAACCCTAAATTTGTTTGAATACCAAATCTTGCTAGTGATTTAAATTGAGCATTCTTATCACTATAATATTGTTCAGCTGTTGTAAACTGAGACTGATTACCAGATACTGCTAATTGAATGACTGTGTTTCTTCCTGTAACTGTTGTCTGATAAGAATTATATCTCGTTAAAAAAATAGGGTTATTAAATTGGCCACTCTTTTGTATATCATTATTGGTGGTTAATATAATCTGATCATTTATAAGGTTATATACATTAATTGCAGAAGTATAAGAACTTACTGAACTATAACCTGCTGAAGTAAAATACGTTAATGTTGTATTATAAACACCTGGATATGTGTAACTATGATAAGCTGTTAAATCTGTTGACGTTGTACCATCACCGAAGTTCCATATAACTTGCTTATCTGAGATATAGTTAGGAACACTATTAAAACTAGCTACAAACCTAAATTGCTCAAAGGGTAACGAATAACCTGACATAGGCAGTACCTGTATTCCTTGCCTATTGTATACATTAAAATTTAGATTCGCCACATTTATATTTATGTAATAGTTTAACGAACTAAACTATCCATTATAACTTGATAGAGAAGCAAAGTAATAGGTAGATAAGCTAGGTACAGATGACATTGGTATCCATGTCGTAGATGGTTCATCCCAAGTATAAGATCTACAACTAGTTACACCTTGAACGTTAGTATAATAACCGTTATCTGGGTAAGCAGAAGGTGGTACCCACCAACATGTTGTTTCATCTATAATAAAAGAAGGGTAATTTATTGGCTTTGGTGGTATAAATGCATCTCTTACAGGATCATAAGAATAACCAATACCAGCATAATTATATCTAAAACCTGATAAACCATCAGCAGACATTGGAGTTGAATGCGTGCTATATATTGGTTCGTATATAGTGGTTAAACCACTCACTTCTGTACTATAAACTGTTGTAGGTATAGATGTAATTAAAACTGTATAAGTTGAGGAAACATAATGTTTACCACCTCTTGTGTTGTAGCTTGTTTGCAGCCAAGTACCTGTTAAACCTAATATTCCTGTAAGAAAATCGTGGCCACTAACTGCATCATTATCAGATACAACCAATACTTGTTGTACAATGTTATTATTATCTACTTGTGCAAAATGTGCCATATAATGTATTTAGGTTAAAATGATATAGTACCAGAGCTTGTAAAAATAATTCTCCATAAACCACCTGAATTTATAACTGATAAAGCTCCAGATGTGGTAGGAGCTCTATAACCGTTACTATATACTATAATAACAACCCCTGAGCCTCCTGATGTTCCAGGGCCGCCACCACCGTATCCACCACCACCACCGCCACCGGTACCACCACTACCAGCTGTTGGTGGTATTACAGTTGCACCATTAAAGTAACCACCATTACCACCTCCACCAATACCACCATAACCTGGGGTATCTACTACAGTAGATTGAAATACACCACCACCACCACCACCTGCATAATATTGATTAATACCTGAGTAATTGTTTATAGATCCATTACCACCATTACCGCCTGTATAACTGCCACCTCCTCCACCTGATGAACTAGCACCGCCTCCTCCCCCACCTGATGAACTAGCACCGCCTCCGGCACTGTTACCACCAGCATTACCTGCTCCAGCTCCAGTAGCTGAACCACCTGTTGAACCGGCTGTTTCACCACCCCCACCACCACCTGAACCACCATTGTTACCGTTTTGAGCACCAGCACCATCTGATCTATTACCACCACCACCACCACCATCTGGCACACCCCCATATGCACTAAAAGAACTGTTACCACCGTAACCACCCTTTGTACCTGGATATGACCCTGACGATCCACCACCACCTATTGTAACTGTATAATTAGTGCCCCCTGTAACTGATATACCACCTACTGTTGTAAAGCCACCAGCACCACCACCACCTGCATGGTTAGCACCTCCCCCACCACCGCCCGAAACAATTAACGCGGTAACATTAGGGGTTGCTCCTGGGGGTGAAGGAGAGGGTGTTACTGAAGGAGTTCTAGTTGGTGTTGAAGTTATAGTAGGTGTTAATGATGGGGTTAAAGTTGATGTAGGTGTTAAAGATGCAGTAGGTGTTAAAGATGCAGTAGGTGTTTGAGTTCTTGTAGGTGTTTGAGATGGGGTTAAAGAAGCTGTTGGCGTTAAAGATGCAGTAGGTGTTTGAGTTCTTGTAGGTGTTTGAGATGGGGTTAAAGAAGCTGTTGGCGTTAAAGATGCAGTAGGTGTTAAAGATGCAGTAGGTGTTTGAGAAGGTGTTTGTGTAGCTGTAGGTGTTAAAGAAGCTGTTGGAGTTAACGACGCTGTAGGAGTTAAAGAAGCGGTAGGTGTTTGAGAAGGTGTTAATGAAGCAGTAGGAGTTAAAGAAGCGGTAGGTGTTTGAGAAGGTGTTAATGAAGCTGTTGGTGTTAATGAAGCGGTGGGGGTTAAACTAGCTGTAGGGGTTACTGTCGGTGTAACAGATGCTGTAGATGTTACTGTGGGTGTTAAAGATGCAGTTGGTGTTAAAGATGATGTAGGAGTTACTGATGGTGTAACGCTATTCGTAGGAGTTACTGAATTTGTAGGAGTAATTGATGCGGTAGGTGTTACAGAAGCTGTAGGAGTTAAACTAGCTGTAGGAGTTAAACTAGCTGTAGGTGTAAGTGATGGTGTGGTGGAAGGAGTGTTGGTGGGTGTTATAGAAGCTGTAGGAGTTACAGAGGCTGTACCTGTTGGAGTTATTGATGGTGTGGTAGAAGGAGTTACAGAAGCTGTTGGAGTAATTGAAGGAGTTGTTGTAGGTGTAATACTTTGTGATAAAGTAACTGATGGTGTTAGAGAAGGTGTAACTGAAGATGTTACAGTTGGTGTAACGGTATTTGTAGGAGTTAATGTTGGTGTTATAGATGCTGTTGGAGTTACTGAGTTAGTAGCTGAAGGAGATGGTTGAGGTGTTAATGATGGAGTAACACTGCTTGTAGGGGTTATTGAAGCGGTTGGAGTAACTGTAGGTGTTATAGACGCTGTAGGTGTAACTGTTGGTGTTATTGAAGCAGTAGGTGTTATTGAAGGGGTTACAGATGCGGTGGGGGTTATAGAAGCTGTAGGAGTTACTGAAGGGGTAACACTAACTGTTGAAGTTGGAGTTATGGTTGCGGTGGGGGTTACAGTAGCTGTAGGAGTAACTGTAGGGGTAACGCTAGCTGTAGGTGTTATAGTAGCTGTAGGAGTAATGGTAGGAGTTACTGAAGCTGTTGGTGTTACTGTTGCAGTTATAGAAACTGAAGGGGTAACTGTCGGAGTTATAGAAGATGTTACTGTAGGAGTTACCGAAGCTGTAGGAGTTAAACTAGCTGTAGGTGTTATACTAGCTGTTGGAGTAACTGAAGGTGTTACTGAATTTGTTGGTGTGACTGATACAGTAGCCGTATTTGTAGGAGTTATAGATGCTGTCGGGGTAACTGAACTGGTTGGTGTTAAAGATGGTGTAGCTGTAACACTAGCGGTAGGAGTAACAGATGGAGTTAAGCTAGCTGTTGGAGTAACTGAAACTGAAGGCGTTGCAGATGCTCCTAAAGAAGGGGTAGGGGTTGAACTAGGAGTGGGTGATGGTGTTGTAGTTGGTGTGACGCTAGCAGTAGGAGTAACTGATGGGGTTAAACTAGCTGTAGGTGTTACTGAAACTGTTGCAGTTAAAGTTACTGTAGGTGTTAATGAAGGGGTAACTGAACTTGTGGGGGTTAAAGAAGGGGTTGGTGTTAATGAAGCTGTAGGTGTTAATGAAGCGGTAGGTGTTAAAGAACTTGTTGGAGTAAGGGAAACCGTTACAGTTAAAGAAGGTGTATGTGATGGGGTAACTGAAGGCGTTACACTAGCAGAAGGTGTACTGCTGACTGTATTTGATGGGGTAACTGAAACTGATGGAGGTATTGAAGTTGAAGCTGTTGGAGATGGTGTAGAAGATGGTGTTAATGAAGCACTTATAGTAATTGATGGAGTTACTGAAGATGTAATTGATGGTGTTATAGATGGGGTGCTTGTAATTGATGGTGTTATAGATGGCGTTGGTGTTATTGATGCAGTAATTGATGGTGTTGGTGTTATTGATGCCGTTACTGATGGTGTTGGCGTTGCTGAAGGATTTATGGTATGTGTAGGCGTTACACTTGGTGTTTGAGATGGTGTAGTAGAAGGGGTGGTTGTTGCAGTAGGAGTTATAGATGGTGGTATAAAAGATGGTGATACCGAAGGCGTTACACTTAAAGATAGTGATAATGAAGGTGTTAAGCTAGGAGACGGTGTTATTGAAACCGATGGGGTAACAGAGGGTGTTACTATAATAGGCGGAGTATATACACCCCCCTCTAACATTGTCAGTCTTTGAATACCTATAGGCATTTATTATATTTATGAAAAAAATAAGGTTGTCAAAGATGCAACTTTATTATTATTAAGAAGGCATTGCTGATGCAGGTAAGAAATCACTACCATCAGATAATAACGTATACATAGTACTTAAAGTTAGATATTCTGTCATTATATACAGTTCTGAATCATCAAATAATGGTATTTGCCACCAAGTCATTCCATCATAAGGCCCACCTATATAAGCTGCAGATACAGGTCTTACAACATGTTCATTAACAACTAAAGATCTAATTGAATAGGAAGGCTTATCTGGACTAAAACCACCAAACCCATAAAATGGTATTATATAAGATGAAGATAGAGGTTGTGCACCTGATGTAGATGACGATGATGTCATACCAGAATTTTGACCTTTAGGTGGGAAATACAATGCTAACTTTGTATCAGTCCATACTCTAAAATCTCTATTCTGATATGCTGCTATAAAATTATTACAGAAATCTACTGCAGCAGAAGTTGGTTCAAATTTAACGTTAAAAGCGCTAAGATAATAATAGGCCATATAGATATTTATTATTTAAGTTACCATTTATCAATAGGACATTTTGCACCTGACATACGTGCTTTTGTTTCCATAAAACAACCGCATCTAGCACATCTCTTCTGTTCTTTAATGTAAGCATCACATGTATTGCAAATCTGTAATCTACCGTTTTTTACATCATCATAAACCATTGCTTTACCTGATTTTAAGAATTGTAAAGCAGTGTCCTTTAACGTTACAGCTAAATTACCAGCCATTTCCACGGTAGAAGGTAATTGCTGTGCCGGCGTTTGTGTGCTATCTATTGCAGAAAGATTAACTGTTTCCGTATTCATTAATTTTAATTATGTATAAAAATTGAATTTTAAATCAACTCTACATTATTTATAAATTAAAATATAACCCATACTGTTGGTAACACCACTTGGATTACCACCTACACCGTTATTACCCCAAGCAGAACCTGCATATGCATCCGTATCATAGTGATTTTGTACATGCTGATTTCTACAGTTAATATTATGGTAACCTTGAGAGCTGCTATAGGAATAACAGTTACCACTACCTGTTGTTGTGGTACCGGTTATAGTACCTTGATTACAGGTCTTTGATCCCCCACCACCGCCACCTGCACCCCCGCCACCACCTCCACCACCATCGTTAGAGCCGCAATCTTGACCACCACCACCATTACTTCTTGGCGCACTACCGCCATTGTTTTGATAACCACCGTTTTGTCCTCCAGAAGGAAAACCAGGGTAACTAGGACCAGCTCCACCTGCACCACCACCACCGCCACCACCTGATGCAATTACGTACATTGGTGGGTTACTTGCGTTAGTAATTAAAGAACAACCACCACCACCGCCACCACCACCCGATGAACCGTTTGAACCAGCAGCACCGCCATTACCACCTACAAAAGCGTAACCACCGGGTCCAGCACCACCACCACCACCACCACCACCATTACCTGAAGCGTTATCAGCACCTGCCCCACCTTGTGTACCCACCACTGCATAAAATGTATCATTATTGTTAAATGTTTCTGATATATTACTTAATTTACTACCATAACCACCTGAACCACCTGGTGTACCACCATCATAACCACCTCTACCACCTCTTGCACCACGTAAATCAAATCTTATTATATTTCTACCACCAGATATATTTTTAAATGTATATACTGTATTGGTGGTAGTTATTAATAATGAACCTTGTGTTGCAAAGTTCCATGAAGTGTAACCATTTAGAGCAGGTGATATTGAATATGCGTAGTTTGGAGGCGTTACGGTAACTGAAGGTGTAGGTGTATGTGAAGGTGTTAAAGTAGGTGTTACTGAAGGTGTAATAGTTGCTGAAATAGATGGATGTGGTGCAGTTTGTGGCCATAATAGAATATAGCTTCCTACATAAGGGTTAGCATTTCCACCGTTATTACCCCAAGCAGCACCGCCATAACCATCTGTATCATAGTGATTTTGTATATGTTGATTTCTACAGTTAATGTTATGGTAACCTTGTGAACCGTTATAAGAATAACAATTACCACTACCTGTTGTTGTTGTACCTGTTATAGTACCAAAATTACAGGTCTTAGAACCACCATTGCCTGCGCCACCACCACCGCCACCACCACCACCACCATCATTGCTAGTACCACAAGCTTGACCACCTCCACCACCACTTGCTGGAGCACCACCACTATTGTTTTGATAAAGACCATTTTGGTTACCTGCTGGAAAACCAGGAGCATAGCCACCACTACCACCACCACCACCACCACCACCACCTGATGCAACTATATATGCACCAGTTTGATTAATTTTAATTACTGCAGCGCCACCACCACCACCACCTGAACCTGATGAACCTACACCACCTGCTACACCACCGACACCACCGTTAGCTACGTTAGATAAACTTGCACCTCCTGCACCACCACCGGTATTAGTTTGGTTATCTGCACCATTGCTACCATTAGAACCTAATTGACATACAATAGCTGTACCGGTACCATAATTAAGTAACCCTGTAATTTTAGAACCATTACCGCCAGTACCACCTACTGCACCACCATCTGCACCACCATTACCACCTATACCACCCCTGAGTTCATAATTTAAATTAACATTCCAACCAGTATTATTAGTAATAGTATAGGCTTGAGATACACTTGCACCTTCATTTACATTAATAACAATAGGACCTTGAGTATTAAAATTCCAAGTAGTAGCACCATTTAAAGCAGGTGATATGCTGAAATTAGAAAAGTTTTGCGTTGAAGGAGTTACTGTAGGTGTAACTGATGGTGTTCTACTTACAGTAGGTGTAAGAGAAGGAGTGACTGATGGTGTTAATGATGGGTAAGGTTGAGTCGTTAAATAGAATAAAGCATATGCATCGTAGTATTCATTATTAGTGCCTTGTGTACCCCAAGAATTACCAGCGTAACCAAGTGTGTCATAATGGTTTTGATAATGTTGATTTCTACAGTTAATGTTATGATAGCCTTGTGAACCGTTATAAGAATAACAGTTACCTTGAGTGGTTGTTGTTGTACCGGTAAATGTACCTTCATTACAGGTTTTTATACCACCACTACCTCCTGCGCCACCACCACCACCGCCACCACCACCGTCATTACTACCACAATTTTGACCAGCTCCACCAGCACCTTGTGGGCCTGAACCTGAATGGTTTTGATATCCTGCATTTTGACTACCAGCTGGTTGTCCTGGACCGTATCCGCAGCATCCAGCACCGCCACCACCACCACCACCTGGGCCCCAGTAATTGCTTCCGTTAAAACTTATAAATGTCGCACCACCACCACCACCACCTGCACCTGATGCACCAATAGTACCTGTTGCACCACCAGTGCCTCCGTTTGAATAACTACCGTAACTTGAACCACCTACACCACCACCATAACCAGCAACGTTACTTTGTCCATCACCACCATTACCACCTAAATTTACGTAAATGACATTACCATTATTAAAACTATTTTGTCCATTAACTCTTGAACCTATACCACCATTACCACCTGCTGAACCACCATCATAACCACCATGACCACCAGTACCACCTCTCATATCCCAATTTAAACTATAAGTAGCACCGGAATTATTTGTTATAGTATATGTTTGACCTATAACAGCTCCATTTTGATGGTTGTTTAATACTAAAGGACCTTGAGTTGTAAAATTCCATGTCGTGTAACCGTTAAGTGCTGGTGAAATAGTAGCTGTATATACAATAATACTAGGAGTGGGTGTTACTGAAGGGGTAATTGATTTTGTAGGCGTTGGAGTTACTGAAGCAACTACTATAGACAAACCATATAAGTTTGCCAAGTATGTTTCAACTTGAGCAATTTCAGACCAGCTCAATGTTCTATTATATACTAAAATATCAGCTACTTGACAGTCAGAGGCTTCCCCACCTGCAACGCCAGTATTAATACATAATTGATCATAACTTGGGCTACCGGGTGGATTAGATGTCTGATCTTGCCCGTTAGCATATAACAATGAATTTTGATCAGTTGTTAATCCCCAATTATTACCATATACGTTGTTATATGGGCTCGTTATCCAACCATTGTGATATGCAATACCATTGTAACCGTTCCAGAAAC
>Ga0316221_1001762_pt1 | contig 21630 bp, 31 predicted proteins | sample TBH18007metaG_FD_206003 | JGI IMG/M metagenome (GOLD analysis project Ga0316221, IMG submission 206003) | Freshwater microbial communities from Trout Bog Lake, Wisconsin, USA - TBH18007 | ecosystem: Environmental > Aquatic > Freshwater > Lake > Hypolimnion/Profundal zone | place: USA: Wisconsin... | reverse complement strand
GCGCATAATGCGAAATTTGCTAAAAAAGTAGGTATCCCTCGCTCTGTCGGTGAGGATTTTGTAAAGGCCGATAAGGGCAAATCTTTTAAAAAAGGTGGCGATATGAAAATGAAAGAAACAATGGGTCCACGCAATATGTCGAAAGACGTAGAAGCTGGTTCAAACAAGCATCGTAAATTTGGTCAATCTGATGTTCAAAAGCGCGGTTTAACCCGTGGCATGAACTTAGGTGATACTGGCAAGACCGAGCCAATTGAATCTGAAGGCAACATGAAGTCTTTTGAATCTTCAATGAAAAAAGGCGGAAAAGTTAAAAAGATGGCTGCTGGCGGAATGACTAAGTTCCCAGTAGAAAAAGGCGAAATGGCTCCTTCTAAAAAGGGTATCAAACCATTTGGTCAACATCCAGATCAAGAACGCGGTATGACTCGTGGCACTAATGTCAAAATGGCTGGTAACGATATTGGCAATGGCGCTCCTGTTAATACCAAGAAAAAAGGTGGTATGGTTAAGAAGATGGCTTCTGGCGGTACTGCATCATCCCGTGCTGATGGTATTGCACAAAAGGGAAAAACCCGCGGTAAATATTGCTAATAAAGGAAATATTATGAAAATGGATCACCCACCAATCTCTAAAGATATGCAAGCTGAAGAGCATATGATTCACCCAGAGCATATTGAAAAGCATCATGGCGGCGACGGACACGCTCAACACCACGAGCATTTCAAGAAACACGCTGCTGGTCACAAATTGCACCACGAACACGTTAAAGAAATGTGTGGCGGTGGTTACGCTAAGGGCAAAAAGTAATGATGGCGAGCCGTGGAATGGGTGCTATTGCCCCTTCCAAAATGCCTAAGAAAAAGATTATCCAGCGTACGGATAATCCGAATGATGTTGAACTTTTTGCTAAAGGAGGATTGGCGCAACAGGCGGCAATCGCAATTTCTATGAAAAAAGAAGGTAAAAAACCAAAAAGCATGGCTACTGGCGGATCTGCAAAGCCCGGACTTTACGCAAACATCCATAAAAAGCAGGCTCGTATAGCAGCTGGATCTGGTGAACATATGAGAAAACCCGGCAGCAAGGGCGCTCCTACCAAAGATGCATTTATTCAGTCTGCTAAAACAGCGAAGAAAAAATAATCATGGCTACCAATAAGTTTATACAAAAAGCAATTAAACATCCCGGAGCTTTGCGTAAAGAATTAGGCGTTAAGGAAGGCAAAACTATTCCTGCTAAGAAACTAGCTGCTGCTGCAAAAAAGCCCGGCAAGTTAGGGCAGAGAGCTAGATTGGCTGAAACCCTTAAAGGCATGAAGAAAAAATAATGGCATCTTTCGCTTATGTACATTGCAAACCAGATGGCCATCCCTTTTATGTAGGGAAGGGTTCATTGCGTCGTGCAAAATATTTAGGCGAAAGAAATGCGCATCATCAGTCCATAGTAAAAAAATATGAAAAAAGTAATATTTTAATTGGAATGATGGAATGCTCCACAGATTCTATAGCATTTGAATTAGAAAAAGGAATTATTAAATGTTTAAAAAATTCTGGTATTAATTTATCAAATTTTACGGATGGTGGAGAAGGCGGACTAAATCCTTCTATTGAAACAAGAAAAAAAATTTCTGAATCTGCAAAGAAACGTGGCGTATCTCAAGCTTGCCATAAAGCAAGAATTATTGCAAAAACAGGAAAACCGCTTACAGAAGAACATAAAAATTTGCTTAGAATTAAACAAACAGGTAGAATTTTTTCAGAAGAACATAGAAAAAATATAAGTATTTCTGCCAAAAAACGTGGTATGGAAGCCGCTCACAAAGCTTTGGCTTTAAAAAGAGCTAAAAAGGAATGTGAATAATGGCATATACAAGCGGTAATTCTACTTTTAATTTAGATTTAACTGAATTGGTGGAAGAGGCATTCGAAAGATGTGGCTCGCAGTTACGCACTGGATATGATCTTCGCACCGCAAAAAGGTCTATCAACCTATTAACGATTGAGTGGGCTAACCGCGGCATCAACTTTTGGACAGTAGAAGAAATCTCTATTCCTTTAGTATATGGCCAAGCTATATACCCAGTCGGTGCTGATACGATTGATATCCTAGATTTGGTGACTCGCACCAATAATTCTCAGGCTAACAATCAGCAAGATATCAACCTAAATCGCATTTCAGAGTCTACTTATTCTACGATTCCCAATAAGCTGACCTATGGTCGTCCTATTCAAGTTTGGTACAACCGTCAAACCGGTAACTCTAATATTTATACAGGGGTAACTTTGGCGGCTACTTTGACCCCATCAGCAACTACGATTACCCTGAGTTCAACCTTTAATATGCGGTCTACTGGTTTTATCCAGATTGATAATGAGATCATTGGATATGTCAATATTTCAGGAAACCAGCTTTTAAACTGCTATCGTGGACAGTACAATACTACAGCCGCGTCACATAACGTCGGAGCAGCGATTTACGACCAGCAATTACCAAGCTTGGCAGTATGGCCTACCCCAGACAATGGAACGCCGTATACGCTCGTTTATTGGCGTATGAGACGGGTTCAGGATTCTGGAACAGGTGTATATGTTCAAGATATTCCATTTAGATGGATTAACTGCTTGGTAGCTGGACTGGCTTATTACTTGTCTATGAAATTGCCCGGCATGGATATGCAGCGCGCACTTGGTTTAAAGTCTGAGTATATGGAACAGTTGCAACAGGCTATTGAAGAAGATAGAGAAGATGTATCAATTAGATTTGTGCCGCGCAACTTGTTTTACGCGAGGTAAGTATGCCAACTAAGTATGCTAGTGGCAAACACAGTATTGCGGAATGCGATAGATGTGGTCAAAGATATAAGTTAGTTGAGTTAAAAAAGCTAACTATTAAGACCAAATTGGTCAGCATTAAAGTTTGTCCTGAGTGTTGGGATCCAGATCAGCCACAGTTACAACTTGGCTTGTATCCAGTAAACGACCCTCAAGCAGTGCGGGAACCAAGACCTGATATTAGTTATTACGCATCTGGTCCTAATGGTTTACAAACGCAGCAGGGAGGCGGAACAAGCATTACACAGTCTGGGTATCCAGAAGGCGGTAGTAGAGTTATACAGTGGGGATGGTATCCTGTAGGTGGTTCTAGTGGGTATGATAGAAGTCTTACCCCGAACTATTTGGTTGGAAAAGGCAATATTAATTCAGTAACAATTACGACAACGTAGGAGTAAAAATGGCAATGCAAAGACAACGTGGTGTTAAAACTGACGAACCTTTTAACCCAAAAAATGTAGAAGACAATATGAAAAAAGGTGGAAAAGTTATGGAAAAAGAATCCAAAAAAGCAGACATGAAAATGGACAAAATGGTCGCTGACAAAGAGATCAAAAAAGCCATGAAAGAACACGATGCTCAAGAGCATCCCGGCAAACATACCAAGCTCAAGCTTAAAAAGGGCGGTATGGATGTTAAGAAAATGGCTAAGGGTGGTGTAACCCAATCTAACCTACGCAGCATGGGTCGCAATATGGCTCGCGTTGCTAACCAGAAGTCTAGCTCAAGAGGTCGTTAATATGGCAATCGCAAAAAATGTAAAGCCAACAACCAAGAATTCTTCAAAAATGGTAGTTGGTAAAAATCGTGATGACAAACCAGCAAGCGATTATGCCCGCCCACACACAATGGCAGGCAAAGTAATTGATGGTACAGAAGTTATGGAAATGGGCGACTATGCAACCGAGAAGTCAGCCAAGACCGCTAACATTAAAGACCCATTACCACCAAGCGCAGTAAGCTGGGGTAAAGGCACAACCAAAGAAGATGGTCTTGAAACACGTGGTAATGGTGCAGCAACTAAAGGTCGTATTGCTCGCGGACCAATGGCTTAAGGGTAAACCCTAATGAATTACGAGACGCTTTTTAACAATATTCAAACTTATGCTCAAACCAATGAGCCTACGTTTGTTGCCAACATTCCGTTCTTTGTTGAACAAGCTGAAACTCGTATTTATAACTCGGTTCAAATCCCGTCATTACGAAAAAATGTAACAGGAAATTTAAGCTCTGGAAACCAGTATTTAACTTTGCCGTTTGACTGGCTTTCCACTTATTCTGTTGCAGTAATTGATAGCAATAGCAATTACAACTATCTTATTAACAAAGATGTTAACTTTATCCGCGAAGCATATCCCAACAACGGTTCTACTAGTTGGAGTTTACCTAAGTACTACGCTATTTTTGGCAGCTCTACTATTAATGTTAATGAGCTAACTGCAATTGTGGGACCAACCCCAGATTCTGCATACAACGTAGAATTGCATTATTTTTACTATCCAGTATCAATTGTTCAGGGTGTTGTTGCTACTCTATCCGCATCCTTTACTGCTGGTACTTTGTATAGTCCCGGCTTGTATCAAAACGTTCCATTAACAGGTGGATCGGGATCGGGCGCAACTTGTGACATTTTGGTCAATAGCTCTGGTAACGTAGCAACGGTTACTTTACAAAATGGTGGTAGCTTCTATCAGGCAGCAGATGTTTTGAGCGTTGATACTACTAATATTGGTGGATCAGGATCTGGATTCTCTATTACTGTAGCTACCGTAAACAACCCATTAGGTCAAAGCTGGCTTGGTGACAATTATGACCCAGTCCTATTTTATGGATCCATGCGCGAAGCTATGCTATTCCAAAAACAGGAACAAGACATCATTAAATATTACGAAGATAAGTACCAAGAAGCGCTTGCTGAGATGAAACGCCTTGGTGATGGTCTGGAGAGGGGTGATGCTTACCGCGATGGACAGACCCGTTTAACCCCATTGAATAAGCTATAAGATGCCAATCGTTCAAGGTCAAACCACCGTATTTAAAGCCAACATTTTGTCCGGTTTGGAGAACTTTACCTTAACTTCGCCTTATACCTACAAAATTGCACTTTATACCGCAAACGCTAATTTAAATAATGCGACCACAGCTTATGACTCAAGCAATGAAGTTGTATCGCCCGGATACACTGCTGGCGGTCAGACTTTAACAATTTCCAATCCACCTACGCAAGATACAACCAATAATACGGCTTATATCTCATTTAATAACGTAACATGGACTGGAAGCATTACCGCACGGGGCGCGCTAGTTTATAATAGCAATACTGGGGCGGCGTGTTTTATTTTGAATTTTGGTAGCGATATTACCAGTTCAAGTACATTTACCGTTACCTTCCCAACGGCAACATCAACAACAGCAGTACTGACAATTAGTTAAGGAGTTTTAAATGGAAAAAGCAAATCTAGGAGATATCAGTACCGCTACGGTTACTCGTGGTGCTGGCTCTGATGAGACTATTGGTATGCAAGGCTTCTATGAAGTTACTTGTTACGACCAAAACGGAGATATTAAATGGCAAGACAAAGCACCAAACTTGGTAACAGCTGGAGGTAAAAGTGCTTTATTTGATTACTATTTTGGTCTCACTGGTACTGGCGGCGGCACTGCTGCTGGCGCTAACTATCTTGGATTAGTAAGCTCTGCCTCTGCAACTGCAAACTATTTCCAATCTGACACAATGGCTTCTCATGCCGGCTGGTATGAGCCACCTGCAACTGTTGCAGCAGCTCGTCAAGCTCCAAACTGGACTGCATCTACCAATAATGGTTCTGCTTCACCAAACAACATTGTCTCTAAAGCCGCTAACGCTCTGACATTTAGCATTTTGTCTAGCGCAACTATTTTTGGATGCTTTATTAACTCTGGAACTGCAGCAGCTTCTACTGTTAGCTCTACTGCTGGTGTGTTATATAGCGCTGGTAACTTTACCGCTGGAAGTAAAATTGTTTCAAGCGGTGATTCGTTAGCCATTACTTATACTACAACCGCTACTAGCTAAGGAGCCGTAAATGGCTCTTGTATTAGCTGATCGTGTCCAACAAACTGGCACAGCCAATACTACTGTAAGCTTTAGTCTTACGGGGGCTGTGACCGGTTTTCAATCCTTTACCGTAATTGGTAATGGAAATACTACTTATTATACTGCCACAGATGCGACAGGTAATTGGGAAGTAGGGATTGGCACATATGCAACTGGCGGAACATTAACTAGAACCACAATCCTGTCTTCTTCTAATTCTGGAAGCTCGGTTACATTTACAGGCACAGTTAATGTATTTGTAACCTATCCTTCTGAAGCATCTATTCTTGGCGGTGCTGGTCAAGCTATTCAAGTCAACCAAACAAATGCAACACAAAGTTATACTATTGCTACGGGAACAAATGGATTCTCTGTTGGTCCAATTAATACCGCCTCTGGTGTATCAATCACTATTAGTAGTGGGCAAAGATGGGTAATAATTTAATATGACATCTATTATTAAAGCTGATAACGGTTCTATTTCTGGAGTTAGTGGAATTGTACAAATTGCCGATTCTTCAGGAAACCTTGCTTTTCAAACACAAGGAACTACAAATACCATTACTGTTCCTAATGCAACTGGAACTATTGTCGTTGGTTATTCTGCTTCTTACTTAATTGTTGCTGGCGGTGGTGGAGGTGGTTCTGCTTCAGGTGGCGGTGGCGGTGCTGGTGGATTACTAAGCGGCACAACAACTTTATCTTCGGGTACAACTTATTCTTTTGTTGTAGGAAGCGGTGGAAATGGTGGTGCGTCTGGCGGTTTAAATACTGGTTCAAGCGGAACAAATAGCACAGGTTTTGGTCTATCTGCAATAGCTGGTGGTGGAGGCGGTGGATTTGCAGCAAATGGATTATCAGGTGGGTCAGGTGGTGGTGGTGGATACGCTTCTGGAACTGCTGGCTCTGGCACATCAGGACAAGGCTATGCTGGTGCTAACGGAATAACTCAAAATCCCGGTGGTGGTGGCGGTTCAAGCGCTATTGGCGGTTCACCTTCTACAACCGTTCCCGGTAACGGTGGTAATGGAACATCTAGCTCAATTACTGGTTCAGCCGTAACATACGCTGGCGGTGGTGGCGGTGGTGGTAATAATACTTATGACGGATTAACTTACGGCACAGGCGGTTCTGGTGGCGGTGGAAATGGTGGTACTTATTCTTCCGCTGGTACTGCTGGAACAGCTAATACTGGTGGCGGTGGTGGCGGTGGTGGATTTATTAATTCAACATACTATGCTGGTGGAAATGGCGGATCAGGAGTGGTAATAATATCTGTACCAACATCAAGCTACACAGGCACAACCACAGGAAGCCCAACTGTCACTACATCAGGAAGCAATACCATTTTACAATTCAACTCTAGCGGTTCATATACAGCATAAAAAGGAAATCATGTCACATTACGCAAAAGTAGTAGACGGCAAAGTAACACAAGTAATTGTGGCTGAAGCCGACTTTTTTAATCATTTTGTAGATACAAGCCCCGGTTCTTGGATTCAGACTTCTTACAACACTCGTGGAAATAAGCATTACAATCCCACAACTGGCGTAGAAGATACTGCAACCACACCAGCTTTGCGTGGAAATTATGCTGGTATTGGCTATACATACGACCAAGCTAATGATGTTTTCTATGCTCCACAGCCTTATGCAAGCTGGACATTGGACAACGCAACTTGGTCTTGGAAAGCTCCTGTAGCTGTTCCTGAAGATGGAAAAGCTTATAAATGGGAAGAAGCTACAACTTCTTGGGTTGAGGTAGCGTAATGTCTGTAATTATTAATGGTACTAATGGTATTAGCCCTGCTACATGGACTACTGCTGGTAGACCATCAAGCCCTGTTGCTGGTCAGCAAGGATATAACACTACTTTAAATCAATTTGAAATTTATTCAGGTATTGCTTGGGTAGCAATAACCAGTCAAGCATATACAGCAACTTATTTAGTTGTTGCTGGTGGCGGTGGTGGGGGAAGTGGATTTAGCGGTGGCGGTGGTAGTGGAGGTTTTATAACCAATTCCGTAAATTTAACTCCTTCAACTGTATACACAATTACTGTTGGGGCTGGTGGTGCTGGTGCAGCAGCTAATAGTCCTGCTAGTGGAACAAGTGGTGCAAACTCTATTATCACTTCCATTGCAACAGCGACAGGCGGTGGATATGGTGGAGGCCCATCAACCAATGGAAATAATGGAGGCTCAGGCGGAGGCGGAGGTTCAAATTCCGTTGGTTCTTTTGGTGTTGGTGGAAGTGGTACAAGCGGACAAGGTTTTGCTGGCGGTAATGGTTGTTTAACTGCTCCTAATTATGGTGCTGGTGGTGGCGGAGGTTCTAGTGCAGTAGGTGTTGTAGGAACGGGAACTACTGGCGGAAATGGTGGTTCTGGTACGGCATCTTCTATTACAGGCTCATCTGTTACTTATGCTGGTGGCGGTGGAGGCGGTTTATTTTCGGGTGGTACGGCTGGAACTGGCGGTGCTGGAGGCGGTGGTGCTGGCGGTGCAACAACTGCTGGAACTGCTGGAACTGCTAATACAGGCGGAGGTGGAGGTGGCGGTGGATATTCAACCAATTATGCTGGTGGAGGCGCTGGAGGTTCAGGAGTAGTAATTCTTTCTATTCCAACTGCAAATTACACAGGCACAACCACAGGAAGCCCAACTGTTACAACATCAGGAAGCAATACAATATTAACATTTACATCTAGTGGTACATATACGGCTTAATTATGTTTGGGATAACAGCATTTGCTCAAGCCCCGTTTGCCACATTAGGCGGGAATAGCTATTCAGTTGCCATATCTGAAGCAATTACGCTTAATGATATTAATGCGGTAATAGCATCTTTTGCATCTTCTATATCCGAAAATATTACATTTGCGGACGCTATTTCTGCTACTGCCAGCTTTGCCAGTCAAATATCTGAAGCTATTAATTTAGCTGATGTTGAATCTGTAACTGCCACATTTGCTGCATCTATTACAGAAAATACAATTACTGACTTTGATATTGAAGCCGTAATAGCAACATTTAACGCAAGAATTACAGAAGCCATTACTGCTGAAACTGATAGTGAAACGGTAATTGCTACAACATCTGCGGCAATATCTGAGGCTATTACCCTTACAAACGCACAAACAGTAACTGCAGCTTTTGCATCTTCTATTAGCGAAAATATTGGTATAACAGATATTAATGCGGTTCATGCAATACTTGCATCTGCAATATCTGAGAACGCTGGTTCGTATTCTGAAATGGAGTCAGCGGTTGCTAACTTTGCTGGAAAAGTATTTGAGAATGTAAGCTTTGCAGATTTAGCAAAATCAGCCTTTGCTTTCTTTGGATCTGTAAATGAAGCAATTACCTTAGCAGATTCTCAATCTCCAGCGCTTACCTATCATGTAACCATTACCGAAAATTCAGCTTTTGGCAATAATCAAACGGTAACGGCTAACTTTACCGCCCAGCAACTTGAGGTTCTCACTATTTTGGACTCGCTTTTAAGCGGAGGATGGATTAAAATAAACAATAGCCAACCTTTAGGATGGTCTGCTATTGCCAATCCGCAAGGTAGTGGTTGGACAATAATTAGCAACTCTGAAACCCCAAACTGGACAATCATTAACGATTCCCAATAAGGACTTAAATGACAACAACGTATTCGCCATCACTAAGATTATCCTTAATTGGTACTGGAGACCAATCTGGTACTTGGGGAAACACGACCAATTCCAATCTGGGAACCCTATTAGAACAGGCTATTACTGGCGTGGTAGCGATTTCTTTGACTGGCTTAAGCTCATATACCTTAACAAATTTAAACGGCGTATCGGACGATGCCCGTAATCAGACATTGGTTTTTAATGGTAGCCCATCTACAACAGTAAGTATTATTGCTCCATTACAAAATAAGTGGTACATCATTACCAATAGTACCAGCCAAAATTTAACCATTTCAGCATCTGGCGGTGCAATATCTTTGACCATTTTGCCAAATACCACTGCACAGTGCTATTGCGATGCATACAATGTTAGCGGAACAGGCTCAGGATTTTATTCAGCGCAAACATCTTCTGCTGGTAATTTCACTGTAAATGGAACTTTAAGTGCTACCGGGGCAACTGATACAGGAAATTTAACGGTAGGTGGTAACGCAAGCATTGGCGGCAATTTAATTGTTTCAGGTTCTATAACAGGAGGAACTGGAAAAATTGTACAAACCCAATCAGCTTCTTTTACCGCTGGTTCTGCAACAAATAATACAAGTCCAACAGCTACAGGATTTACTCTTAGCATTACACCAACTTCAACATCAAGCAAGATTTTAGTATTATATAGCGGACCATTCTACAACCCATCAGGTTCTGGCGGAGTTTCATCAGGTAATGCATACTTAACTATGTATCGCAATTCTACTAATTTAGCTGGTGGTACAAATTTCATGGCAGATTTATTGTCAGATAATAGCAACCTATATGCTTCCTGTTCAATTAATTATTTAGATTCACCATCTACAACCAGCGCTATTACTTATCAACCATACATTTGGTGCGACAGCGGTACTGGTGCAGGTATTTTTGGTTTTTGCTATATGACATTATTGGAGATTTTATAATGGCTGCAACAGTCTACGAAGCATTAGTAGCGTTAACTCCAACTGCAAAATTTAGCGTTGTTGGAAATACTTATTCTGGAATTCAATGGTTTTCTTCTAATATTCAAAAACCTACTGAAGAAGCCGTGACCGCAGAACAAGCCGCATTAGATGCTCAAGCCCCATTGACTGCTTGCAAAAATCAAGCTTCTGCATTGTTATCCGCAACTGACTGGACATCTATTGCTGATGTGGCTAATCCTGCTGTAAGCAATCCATATCTGATGAATCAATCAGAGTTTTTATCTTATCGCAGCCAAGTTCGTGCTTTGGCAGTTAATCCAGTAGCAAATCCTGTATTTCCTACAGTCCCAACAGAAAAGTGGAGTTCATAAATGGCACAAATTACCATCTCAGGAGATACTAGTGGTGCGCTGACTTTAGCGGCGGCAGCTATTGCTGGTTCTGCTGTTATTACTTTTCCTACCGTAACAGGTAACGCATTAGCTTCTACCGCAGTATCATCATCATCAACCAATACTGTAACCAATAAGGTTGCCGTAAATATTGGTGGCACAGTATATTACCTTTTAGCATCAACATCAGGAACCTAATATGGCAACTACAATAACCGCTGGAATTACCACCTCAACAGCACTGAACATTACCACTGATACAAGTGGTGTTCTTAATTTTCAAACCGCCGGTAGTGTATCTGCTATGACAATCAGTAGTACTGGTGTTTCAATACCGGGCGCTTTGATTGCAAATACAGCAACTATAACTTCAGCCACTATAGCTTCAGCCACTATAGGAACTATAACTTCAGCAACTATTTCTTCTGCTACAGTGGCTAATTTAGCAATTGGATCAGGCAGCGTTACAACTGCGCTTGGTCAAGGAAATGCTTCTACATTAAAGAATCGCATTATCAATGGTGCGATGGTTATTGACCAAAGAAATAGTGGTGCTAGTGTTACTCCTACGAACGGACAATATTCTTTAGACAGATGGTATTTCTTTGTTTCTCAATCGTCAAAACTTACTGCACAACAAAGCTCTACTGCACCTGCTGGTTTTAATAATTCTTTATTAATCACATCATCTTCTGCCTATTCTATTGGCTCTGGTGATTTCTTTTCATTTCAGCAAAAGATTGAAGGTTACAATGTTGGGGATTTAAACTGGGGAACAGCTAATGCAAAGAATGTAACTTTGTCTTTTTGGGTTCAATCTAGTTTAACAGGCACATTTGGCGGTGCTTTTGGAAACGGAGCTGCCAACAGGTCTTATCCATTTACTTATTCAATTCCAGTAGCAAACACATGGACTCAAATTAGCATAACTATTGCTGGTGATACCACAGGAACTTGGGCTACAAACAATACTGCTGGATTGGCAGTTTATTTTAGTCTTGGGACAGGCTCAACATTAAGCGGAACTGCTGGTGCATGGGCTGCTGGAAATTATCAAAATGCAACAGGCGCAACATCCGTAGTAGGAACAAACGGAGCAACCTTCTACATTACTGGTGTTCAACTAGAAGTAGGAAGTAGTGCTACTGGATTTGAATATAGACAGTATGGTCAAGAGTTTGCACTATGCCAACGCTATTATGAAGTATGTTCTACAACTTATTTACAAGCTGCACAAGCTGGTGGTGGTTCTAATATTGTTACTGGACAATATCGTGTTACCAAGCGAGCAACACCAACATTAACATTAACTCAAGTAGTTGGTTCAGGTGGCGGTCAATTTTCTAATACAGTAGATAACTGGTCTGCTTCTGCGGCTGTAGATGGTAATGGTCGTATTGGTTGGTCGGCAACTTCTTCTGCGGAGCTATAGTCATGTATAAACTTTATAATCAAGGTGTTGAACCCTGCGTAATTCGCTTATCAGATGGAGCATTTATCCCATTTGACCCAGCAAATTCTGACTACCAAGCCTATTTAAAATGGGTAAATGAGGGAAATATCGCCCAACTAGCCGATGAGGTAAAAGCATAATGAAAAAGCATATTAAAAAAGCCTTGCAATGGGCGCTAAGTAAATTTGAACCAGATCCTGCTGAAGTTGCAGCTTGGCCCTTCCCTGCTCCTGAACCAATTAAAAATAAACGTGTTAGCGTTCCTAAAGCCACTACTCGTAAAACAGTAGAAACCCGTTTTGTTCCTGCTAAAAAGAAAGCAGTCAAGAAAGCTACTAAACGACTTAAAGCTTTAGAAAAATAACATGGAATGGCTAAGACATCTTGTTACTGGTAAAGATAACGAAACCCATGATGTAGCTCGGTGGTCTTGGGTTACGACTACTATTGCCGTAATCATAGGTGGATGCTGGGATGCTGTTCACAATGGAAACATAGATTTGATGAATTTTGCTCAAGCCATTGGCATTTTGTCAGGCGCTCATGGTGCAGCAGTAATGATGAAGCGTGATACAGAACCGGCTGGAACTGGAGATAAGTAATGCCATACAAAGATCCAGCTAAAAACGCAGAATGCAAAAACAATAGATACACGGAGCCTCAATAATGTGGACTATTTTGTCTGGAGTTTTTAATACTTATGCAGCCCCAATCAAAATTGGTTTATATATTGTACTTGTATGCGGCATCTTTTTTGCTGGCTGGCATACTAGGGATCGTGACTTTACTATTTACAAAGATGAGATCCGTATTACAGCAGAAAAACAACAAGCAGAAAACGAGTCGATTAAGAAACAACAAGAATTAGTTAATAAAGGAATACAAGATGAATATGATGCGAAGCTTGCTCTTTTGCGCCAGTATTATGCTAACGGGGTGCGGAACAACAATGGTGCCAGTACAGTGTCCGGCATTTCCTCAACCGCCAAGCTCTCTGATGCAATCGCCGCCTACAATCAACTTGCTTCAGATTGCGCAGCCACAACCCTCCAAGTAGTTACGCTCCAGCAGTGGGTTAATGAGCAGTTAGGTGTTAAATGAGTAAAGAGCAGTTAGCCGCTTGGGTGACTTTGGTTGCCACTTTTACTTTATGTGTAACGGTAGTAGCTATGGTAAGCGTATTTATGATGGGGTTTTTTGACCCTCAAGTAGATAACAATAAGTTATTTGAGATAGTCGGACCGGCTTTCCAAACCATTGTAGGCGGCTTTATTGGATTAATTACAGGTATTAAAATAGGTTCAGACGAATGAAACCAGAACAATTAACAGCGCTTGGTATTGATGCAGCAAAATGGTATACCCCAATTATTGATATGTTTGCACGGTATAACATTAATACAATTCAACGCCAAGCATCTTTTATAGGACAGTGCCAACATGAGTCAAACAATTTCAGAACTTTGGAAGAGAACCTTCATTACTCTGCCGATGGACTTATGCGTACATGGTCCTCAAGATTTCCTAGTCGAGATGTGGCTGAACAATTTGCAGAAAATCCAGAAAAAATCGCTAACAAAGTATATGCAGGACGCTTGGGCAATACCGAAGATAGTGATGGCTGGAAGTACCACGGGAGAGGTATTATCCAACTTACTGGACGGGATAATTACAGAAACTGTGGAGCAGCCTTGGGCATGGATTTAATCAATCATCCTGAGCTTTTATCACAACCAAACGGAGCATCATTGTCTGCTGGCTGGTTTTGGAATAAGCACGGTTTAAACGATTTAGCAGATAAACAAGATTACAAAACCATGACTGAACGCATTAATGGTGGAACACTAGGATTAGATGATCGTATTACAAAAATAAACAAAGCCTTAGAAATATTGGGATAATATGCCATTACAAAAGCTTGCTTTTCGTCCCGGATTGTATCGTGAAGGTACCGCATATTCCAGCGAAGGCGGTTGGCATGATGGTGATAAGGTGCGCTTTCGCAGTGGTTTGCCTGAAAAAATTGGGGGATGGACTCAGGTTAGCCCAACGCAATTTAATGGAATAGCTAGATCGTTATGGACTTGGGTAGACCTATCAAGTAACGTTTATATTGGTGTTGGAACCAATTCAAAATATTATATTTATAGCGGTGGTTTTTATAATGACATCACTCCGTTATTAACAAACTCTAACGGATCAACTACCACTACATTAACGGCTAGTTCAATATCAACTACTGCTAGTTCAACCGCAGTCACAATTACTGATACCGTTAGCGGAATCCAGCCTAATGTTGGAGATTTTGTCATCATTAGTTCGACTGCCCCAGTAGGTGGTCTGACTATTAGTGGAGAATATTCTGTCACTAAAGTTATTAGTGTTACTCAATATCAAATTACCTCAAGTGTAGCTGCTTCTTCTACAGCATCTGGCGGGGGAACCATTACAGTTCAGTATGAATATCCAACTGGCAATATTACTTATGCTGCAAGTAATGGATGGGGTTCTGGAGGCTTTTCTCCAACTATTCCTGTATCTTTAAGCAATAATCCATTTTTAGCAACCGCTGGAAGCACAACGGTTACAGTAACTCAAGCTAATCATGGATACTTATATACTGCTGGCAATTTTACAGTCGGGCAGCAATATACAATTGTTTCTATTGGATCAACTGACTTTACTGCAATTGGTGCATCTGCAAATACAATCGGTACTATATTTACCGCAACGGGCATTGGCTCTGGCAGCGGAACGGCATCTATTTCATGGGTAGCTTTTTTGGGGGCTGCTGATGTTGTTTCTGTACAACCAAGCTATAACTTTTCTTCTGGGTCATTTAACCTTTCTGATTCAAATGGTATTAAATTTTATGGTCATGATTCAAAACCAGCGGTTCCAGCAACATTATTAAATAGCACTTTTTTATTAACCTATGTTGATGCTAATACTTATACTATTGAACTTGCAGCTCCAGCTACATATGGCGGAATTGGTGGCGGATCAAGCGTAGTAGCTTATCCTGAATATGGTATTCGTCCTTGGGGTTCTGCTGCGTCCTCTGGTGGGGTTTATTCACAACTTCGTTTGTGGACAAATGACAATTTTGGGCAAGATCTTGTATTAGCTCCTCGTGGTGGACCAATTTATTATTGGCAAGACTCTACTGGAGTAGGTACAAGAGCGGTTGCTTTGTCATCTTTAGCCAACTCTACTGCTAGTACAATTACTTCTTTATCTTTTGCAAGCGGTTCATCCACTGCAATTGCATCTGCTCCTGCTGGTATTTACCCTTACTCATATGTAACTGGGGTAGGTATTGCATCGGGAACTTATGTTTCTTCTTCTTATGTAATTGGCTCTACTTCTGTTCCTTTATCTATTCCATCGACAGCGGCATCTAGTGGAAATTACAATATATCTTATGCGGGACAATATGTACCAGTATCTACTTTACAAGTTATCACGTCTGCTATTCAAGAATTCGTCATTGCGTTTGGCTCTAACTCCTACAATGGTGGAACTTACAGTGCTACCTTTAACCCTATGCTTGTACGCTGGTCGGATCAAGCGAATGCTTATCAATGGATACCGCAAGTTACCAACCAATCTGGGGAGTTTGCTCTAAGTAATGGCTCATACATTATGGGCGCTAGAGCAACCCGTCAAGAGATTTTAATTTGGACGAATACCGCACTTTACACAATGCAGTATGTAGGCTATCCATATGTATGGTCTTTCCAGCTTTTGATGGATAACATATCTGTTATGTCTCCAAATTGCATGGTTACTGTTAACAATATTACTTATTGGATGGGAACCAGCAAATTCTACAAATACGATGGTACTGTTCATACTTTGCCTTCAGCCTTGCGTCAGTATGTATTTGATGATTTAAATATCAATCAAGCATTCCAAGTGTTTGCGGGCGCTAACGAAGGATATAATGAAATTTGGTGGTTCTATGTTAGTAACGAAAGTATCAACAATTCTATTGACAAGTATGTCATCTATAACTATTTAGACAATGCTTGGTCTTATGGAACTTTTGAAACAGTGCAAGTTGCAGCAGGATCTTTTGTGACTGGTAAACAGTATGTTATTAGTAACGCTGGCACAACGAACTTCATGGCTATTGGCGCTCCAAATAATAATGTAGGAACCTATTTTATTGCTACAGGGGCTGGTACAGGAACAGGAACAGCTTGGGCAATGAATGGTAGAAGCGCATGGATTCAGAATAATATTGAATCCAATCCTGTGGCGGCTGATTACAATAGCCGTCTTTTATTCCACGAAAGCGGGGTAGATGATAATGCTACCTCTCAAACACAGCCAATATACGCATATGTTCAGTCTTCCGATTTTGGAATTATGGCTTCAGATCAAAATAATTCTGGTCAGCACTTTGGTTTTGTATGGCGTTTATTGCCGGACGTAAATTTTAACGGGTCTAACGTAGCCAATCCGCAAGTTACAATGGCTTTATATCCCCGTTTAAACAGCGGATCAGCATATGGTTCTACCGATTTAAATAAAGTGGTTAGTTCACAAGTTTATGCGCCAGTAACCCCCAATGAATACACAATTCAACAGTTTACCGGTGAAGTCTATACCCGTTTGCGTGGCAGACAAATGGCGTTTAAATGCTATTCAGACACCATAGGAACAGCGTGGCAGCTCGGTACAACCCGCTATGACGTAAAACAGGACGGAAGAAGATGATTGAACCCACTGTTATTCCTACAAAAGCACCCAACTTGCCTGTGGCTGGGATGATGTACGATCAATCTTTTGAAAATCAAATACTTAACGCACTGCGCTTATATTTTGTGCAGATTGACAACTTTAGCAGGGCAACTTCTACGGTTCGATACGGCACAACCGCAAACAGACCCGCAGTAGGTGAAACTATAGGACAAATGTATTTTGATACTACTCTTGGTATACCTATTTGGTATAACGGCACTAAATGGGTAAATTCTAGTGGTGCAAGCGTTTAAACAATGGTAAAATGAGCAAAATTCTATCTAAGGAATCTATATGAGCAGTAATGGTGGCGGAGGCAGTAACTTACTAGATATGGGGCTAATGGTAGCCGCAGGCGTAGCCGCCCCTGAATTGGCTCCAGAATTAATGGAAGGTGGCTCATTAGGTATTACTGGATTAACCAGTGAAACTGCCGCTACAGCCTTAGCCGGAGCTGGAACTGGCGCACTGGCTGGTGCCATTACTGGTAAGGATCCTCTAACGACTGCTACTATGGGAGGAATTGGTGGCGCACTATCTGGTGCCTTGGCTCCAGCAGCAGATGCAATTAATCCCGCAACCGGATTACCAGTTAGCTCTGGATCTGGTTTAACTTCAGGAAGTGTTGCAGGAGATATAATTCCTCAAACACCGTCTGCAATAGCCGCTTCTACCCCAGTAACTACAACACAAATGATAGCCGCTGCTGCACCTAATACTTTAAGTTCATTGACAGCTAAACCTGCTGGAGCGTACACTCCTCCCGGATCCATTTATACTGGCGGTAATTTACAGAAGTTTAAATACGATCCTAATAATTACCAACCTGATGTAGTAGTTCCCCCAAATCCTCTGTACCACGCTCAATATGCAGAAGGCGGTATTGCAGGGTTAAATACAGGCGGTTATGTGGGATCAACCTCTCCAATGGTCGCTGGTTATGCTGCTGGTGGAAAATCAAATTCATCTAATATGGATATGATTGAAAAGTATATGTCTGATTATCAATCTGATCCTGCTTCTGTAAAATCTGCTGCTCAAAATGGCGATTACAATGCAATGATTGCATTAAATAAAATTAACAATACACCAAATCAAAACTATGCATTAGGTGGCGGTATTAGTGATTTAGGTTCTTACTCTGATGGCGGTCGTTTGCTTAAAGGTCCGGGGGATGGAATGTCTGATGACATACCAGCCAAGATTGGCGGCAAACAAGAGGCACGTTTGGCTGATGGTGAGTTTGTTGTTCCAGCGGATGTGGTATCTCATTTAGGCAATGGTTCTACTGATGCTGGTGCAAAGCACTTATATAAAATGATGGATAAGGTACGCCATGCACGAACAGGGCGTAAGACTCAAGCTAAACAGATTAAAGCGGAAAAATATTTACCAGCATGACACAACTAATCTACGAGGATGTAGACGCACTACAGTTCCTCCCAGAGTTTGAAAAGTTATTTCCTCTGCATTATGAAGAGTTATGTGTCACAAAAGAATTTCCGTTAGAGCCTGATATTGAAGCATATCAAGCTTTAGCAAAAGCTAGAATGTTGCGGTGTGTTACTTGCCGAGCAGATGGTGAATTGGTTGGTTATATAGTGTTTACCATTAGTAGGCATATGCATTACAGATCTTGCGTTACTGCTTTTGAGGATTTGTATTTTGTAAGAAAAGATTATCGCAAGGGTAGGGTAGGAATTAAGTTATTTCAGTATGCTGAAAAAGTGCTTCGCCAGTTTGGTATTAATCGAATTGTGATGCACACCAAGGTACATTTAGACAATTCTAGATTGTTTGAGTATTTGGGTTATAAATGGACAGATAAAGTATTTACTAAGATATTAGGATAGATTATGAATTATTCACGTCGCCAACTATATGCACTGGGAGAGCCTCTTGGTGATTCTGTTACTCGCAAAAAAGCTGGCGGTGGAATGATTTATGGCGGTGGTGGTGGACCTTCTCCTGCTCCTGCTTCTACCGCTCCTACTCAAACTACTGTTCAAAATACCAACATTCCAGACTATGCTCAACCTTATGTTGAGACAATGTTGGGTGCAACGCAGCAACAACTATTTAATACCAATACCGATGCTAATGGTAATGTGCAAATTACCGGAATTAAACCGTATCAACCATATAGCACAAATCCATCTGACTATGTAGCTGGATTTAGTCCTTTACAACAACAAGCACAACAAGGGATTGCAAACCTTCAAGTTCCCGGTCAATATAACTCTGCTACGGGAGCCGCAGCAACCGGCACTGTGCAAGCTTTAGGTGCTGGTCAAAACTTACAAAGTCAATTGACCAATCCTAATGCAATGTCGCAGTACATGAATCCGTATTTGCAAAATACACTTGCCCCTTCTATGCAGTTGTTAAATCAACAATATGGACAACAAGCAGCTCAAGAACAAGGTGCCGCTACTGGCGCTGGTGCATTTGGTGGTAGTCGTGAAGCATTGCAACAAGGATTAAATCAACAGAATCAAATGCTGGCACAAAACCAATTGGTTGGCAATGCTTATAGCCAAGCCTATCAAAACGCTCAAGGTCAAGCAACTAATGTGGCTAATCTTGGATTACAGGGCGCACAAGCAGGAATTCAAGGTGCTGGTCAGCTCGCCAACATTGGCGGTCAACAACTTGGCGCACAGCAAAACATATTACAAGCACAAACTGCAGCCGGCGCAGCTCAACAGGCTCAACAACAACAAATCATCAACCAAGCTATTCAAAACTATGCTGTGGCACAACAGTATCCACAACAACAGCTTGCATTTATGAATGCTCAGTTGCGTGGTTTACCATTACAATCCTCAACCGTTCAACAATATCAAGCAGCCCCAAGCGCTATTTCTCAAGCAGCAGGTTTGGGAACCGCTGGTATTGCAGGATTAGGTTTATATAACGCTATGAGTAATTCAACTTCATCCGATATTCGTGTTAAAGAAAACATTGAACTCATTGGATTACTGCCTAATGGATTAAATATTTACGAATTTGAATACAAACCAGAGTTTAAACATAAATCTGGTTCTGGTCGTTATCGTGGAGTTATGGCTGACGAAGTTGAGCAAATCATGCCGCAAGCTGTTGTTACTGATAGCAATGGCTACAAGTATGTTCATTACGATATGCTTGGCATTCAGATGGAGCAAGTATGATTAATAGCCTAATGAGCCGTATGAATGCGGCTGATAATTTGTCCGTTCAACAGCTTCATCAGGCCGTAGCAGATGGAACCTTGCCAGCATATGTTGGCGTTCCAATGATTCAAGATAAGATGAAGCAACAGCAACAAGCTATGGCTATGCAGCAGCCACAACAACAGCTACCTATTGCTGACCAGATAATGGCTGCTTCTGCACCGCGTCGTATGCCACGCAGAGAAGTAATGCCGCAAGAAAATCAAGTAGAGTCTGAAGTTGCACAAGCTCCAGAGCAAGGTATTGAGGCTGCACAAAGTAATTTACCAACACAAATGGCTCAAGGCGGAATATTAAGTTTTGCCGATGGAGGAATGGATGACCAAACAGAAGACGATGAACTGGAACAGCTTTATGGATCCGGATCAGATAATGACCTTATACAAGCAATCGCTGCTCGCGGTAGAGGATCTGACATACATCCCTCTGCTGCTATCCAAATGCGACCTGAATCCGAAGGCATTGGATTTGGAAAAGGACACAAGTACCACGACGCTGTAGCCAAAGAAGCCGAGCGTCAGGGATTAGATCCTGCTATTGCGCTTCATGCTTTATATCGTGAAACTGGTGGATTAAAAGATCCAGAAAAAGCTCGTTCTAAAGCAGGCGCTATTGGTGTTATGCAATTGATGCCAGCTACCGCAAAATCTTTAGGCGTAGATCCAACTGACCCATACCAAAATATTCAAGGTGGTGTTACTTATTTAAAGCAAATGCAAGATAAGTATCAAAATCCACAATTAACTTTAATGGCTTATAACGCTGGTCCCGGACGTGTTGATAAAGCATTGCGTTCACCACAAGGTTTGGCATCTTTGCCATCAGAAACTCGCAATTATAGCGAAGGTGGTATTGCTCACTTTGCTGGAAAGAAAGATAGTTTAGTGCAAGAAATGCAGGATTCAGATCCTATGCAAGCTCCAGATATGACTGGAGATGATGCTTTAGCATCTAACTCAACTATTTTAAATAATTTGCGTCAAGAATTAAGACCACAGCCAAAGGCTTTGGTTACACCTGATGCCAAGCCAGCACCTGTTGCAGCTCCGGCTACAGATGTTGCCCCTGCGGCAACTCCAACTCCTGCTCCAGCCCCAGCTCCGGTTCCTGCTCCTGTACCTGCTCCACCAGAGCCAGCGCCTGCTGGAATATCAGCATTTCAATATCCTATGGTAGCAAAGATGTTAGCCAATATTGCAGAGAGTAGGGCTGAGGCTAAGAAAGACAGAGAAACAAATAAATATCTTGCTTTGATGCAAGCTGGTTTTGGCATGATGGGCGGCACATCTCC
>Ga0316221_1001754_pt1 | contig 21686 bp, 10 predicted proteins | sample TBH18007metaG_FD_206003 | JGI IMG/M metagenome (GOLD analysis project Ga0316221, IMG submission 206003) | Freshwater microbial communities from Trout Bog Lake, Wisconsin, USA - TBH18007 | ecosystem: Environmental > Aquatic > Freshwater > Lake > Hypolimnion/Profundal zone | place: USA: Wisconsin... | reverse complement strand
AGCGGATGTACAGTTTGACAGCCAATATTCCGGCGGAAAAAACCCGTAAAGTGTATCTCCCAAAATCAACGGCATGGATCGATTTCTGGACTGGGCAAACTATTGAAGGGGGACAAACTGTTGAAGCTCAGGCTCCGATAGAGACAATTCCGCTGTATGTCAGGGCCGGCTCAATCGTTCCGATGGGAGCGTTTCTGCAATATGCCACCGAAAAGCCTGCCAACGTGATCGAATTGCGCATCTACCCGGGGGCAGATGGTGAATTTGTACTTTATGAAGATGAGAACGATAACTACAATTATGAACAGGGGAAATATGCAACTATCCGGTTCACCTGGAGCGACAAAACAAGGACACTGGATATTTCGGATCAGAATGGGTCCTTTAACGGAATGCTGAAAGAAAGAAAATTCAACATCGTATTGGTTAATCCGGAAAACGGAACAGGTGTGGGAATAACTGCAACTATTGATAAATCAGTTCAGTACACCGGAAAACATATTCATGTCAAACTTTAAAATCGGGGTTTATTGGTCAATACAGATTATTTTTACTTTTTTTCACCTCGTAATGTAGGGCAATGGCAGCCTCCATTTGTCAATCTATTGAAACTAATTAACAATGAATCTTACTAACGACGAAATTTACAGTCTGATTGCAAAATCATTCTCCGGTGAATTAACAGGGGAAGAACTGGCACAGTTAAATGCCTGGAAGAGTTCTGACAGGTCAAACCTTTCAGAATACAATGATTTTCTGGACATCTGGAATCATTCCAACCGTTTGGCAATGCCATCGCCATTTGATCTTCCCGGTTCACTAAATACGACCCGCAAAATAGCGGGAATTGACAGGGGACAGGTCAGGTGGTTAACCATGTTTGTTCGGGTTGCTGCTGTTTTGGTTCTTGCAATTCTTTTCTCATCGATATACAACTTGTATCTTGCCCCAAAATCGGGACAAAAAACAGAAGCTCTCACCTATCAGCAGGTAAAAGCTAGTTTCGGGATGCAGTCGCGTGTTGAGCTGGCTGACGGATCGGTAGTATATCTCAATTCCGGAAGCACACTTAGGTTTCCAACCTCCTTCAATGGAATGAAAACCAGGAAGGTAGAACTTTCGGGCGAAGGTCATTTCTCGGTTAATAAAAACAGCAATCAACCTTTTATCGTGGATATCCGAAAAATGCAGATCAGGGTGGTAGGAACAACATTCGATGTTGATGCTTATCCTAATAATTCTGATTTTACCATTGCGCTCGTTGAAGGGAGTATCAAATTGCAGCAGAATTCAGGAAATGAGGTAAAAGAGCTTTTGGAGATGAAGCCAAACCAGGTTGCAACTTACCAACAAACGGAAAACTCACTGAGCATTAAAACCGAAAATGATATAAATAAATATACAGCCTGGACTGAAGGGAAGATTGTGTTCTCGAATGATCCGGTAAATGTTGTAACCCGGAAGCTGGGCAATTGGTATAATGTTGATATCGTGACTACTGACACCAAACTAAATAAATATCGTTTTACAGGAACATTTATTGACGAACCTCTCGAACAGGTTTTAAACATTCTCAACCTAACCTCAAAAATGGAATACAAAGTGATTCCGGCACGAAAGCTGGCAGACAATTCCTATTCAAAGCGCAAGATTATTTTAAAATCGAGATAAACAACTGGTAAACCTTTAAATCTGCATGCCTATGGCGTAACATTTTTAATAAAAAAAACAGGAAAGTGTTGGAAGCACTCCCCTGTTTAAATTTCCGTAATGCCTGAAATTCAGGCTAACAAAAATTAATTATTAATAAAAATCGATCAAATTTATGAAAAAAAAATTCAAAGACAGAGAAATTCCGTCCCGGAATTTCCTAAAAAAAATGTTTTTTATTATGAGACTAACCCTAATTTTTCTAATCACCTCAACACTAAGCTTATTAGCAGTAGGGAGTTATTCGCAAAATACGCGGGTATCACTTGATTTAAAGAGTGTTTCGGTTAAAGAAGCACTCAAGGCAATAGAAAACACGAGCGAATTCTTCTTTATCTACAACAACGAACTGATTGATGTTGACCGGAAAATTGATCTATCCGTCAAAAATGAAAAAATCAGTGATGTCCTTTCCAATATTTTTGAAGGAAAGGGCGTTGAAGTGATCGTAATTGACCGTAAAATTATTTTGTCTCCGTCCTCAATGGGGGAACAACCTCTGAAAAGTGTTTCAGGGATTGTGAAGGACAGCAATGGGCAGCCAATACCGGGAGTTGCCGTTGTTGTAAAGGGGACAACGATTGGAATTACCACCGATATTGAAGGTCACTTTCAATTAAACCTTCCCGATTTAGATAAAAATATTTTGGTTTTTTCGTTTGTGGGAATGGTTTCACAAGAGCTAAAAGTTGGAAATCAGACAAATCTTAACATCGTCCTTTCAGATGAGAATAAAAACCTCGAGGAAGTTATTGTGGTCGGGTATGGTGTTCAAAAGAAAAAATTAGTTACCGGGGCCACTTCCCAAATCAAAGGGGAAGAACTTGCAAAACTCAACACTACCAATGCCTTGCAGGCAATGCAGGGACAAGCTGCTGGGGTTAACATTACCTCTACCTCAGGTCAGCCTGGCGGCGGTTTCAAAGTTAACATTCGTGGGGTTGGAACCATTGGAAATTCAAGTCCGCTTTATGTGGTGGATGGTGTTATTACAAACGATATTACCTATTTGAACAATTCGGATATTGCCTCGGTTGATATTTTAAAAGATGCTGCATCGTGCGCAATCTATGGTATCAATGGCGCAAATGGGGTTGTGTTGATTACGACTAAAAACGGGAGTTCCGTCAGTAAAAAGGGGGGACAAATTTCATTCGATGCCTATTACGGAACTCAAAATGCTGCACGGAAAGTAGATTTATTGAATGCAGAACAATACGCTACTATACAAAATGAAGCCGCCATTAATTCAGGCAAAGCACCTCTTTTCACACAGGCGCAAATTAACGCGTTAGCGCAGGGGAGCAAAGAGTTGCAGGCTCACGGAACGAAATGGTTAGACCAAATGTTGTTTTCCGGGGTACCGATTCAAAATTACAATTTAGCTGCCAACGGGGGAAATGATCTTTCAACCTATTCTTTAGGCCTGTCCTACACTCAGCAGGGTGGGATGATTGGCGGCTCCGACCTTTCAAATTACAAACGTTACAACTTCCGTTCCAATTCAGAACGTAAACTGTATGAAGGGGCCTTGAAGATTGGTGAGCACCTGACCTTTTCTTTTATTGATCAAAAAGGGGTTGCAGATGGTGGATTATATTCAGGTAATATTATTCGCAGTGCTTTTGGGACAAGTCCGCTATTGGCCATGTACGATGCAACAGGAAATTATTTGAATAGCATGAATTCGACCATTTATAATGGAGGACCCTGGAATAATACCGAAGCGAACCCTTACGCATCAATGAAATATAATAATCAAAACAACACCAAGACACAAAAATTGATTGGCGACGTGTACGCAGAACTTGAGCCGATTAAAAATTTAAAAATAAAATCAACTTTCGGCATCAATTATTCTTCTTCGGCAAATCACAGCTATAAACCAGCTTATGGTAATTTATCAATCTACGCTTTCAACCTTTATGAACAAATTGGTCAGGGCGGATCGCAGGGATATACCTGGAACTGGGATAATACGATCAACTATAAATTTAATGTCAGGGATCACAAATTTGACGTTTTGGCTGGTAGCGCACTCCGCAAATACCAGGGATCGTGGATAAACGGATCGAATACAGGCTCTACTTTATTCAGCACATTCGATCGTGGTTACCTGAGTAACTCAACTGTAACAAGCTATGCGATGAGTAGCCCTTCAACGATTACTCGACTTCCGGGAGAAACTGACGCAGCATACAATGCAAGATATGCTGCTGCTGCCCAACTTCTTACTCATGGCATATCGTTGTCGGGGAATGCAACTGCAGTGTACGCCCAATCCTCTTTTCTCGGTCGTCTAAATTACAGCTATAAAGAGACCTATTTAGCTACTGCAACTTTCCGTGCTGACGGTTCCACAATGTTTGCCAAAGGACATCAGTGGGGTTATTTTCCATCACTATCTGCCGGTTGGGTAGCGAGTAACGAATCGTTTATGGAATCGGCCAAAAGCTGGCTGGACTTCCTGAAAGTACGTGCAAGCTGGGGTGCGAACGGGAATGATGGCATCTCTGCTTTTAATTACCTCTCTTTAATCGCCTTGTCAAACGCCCAATATAATTTTGGCAGTGATAATACAACCCTGACCCAGGGTTCATACCCTTCCACAATTGGGGTTGAAAAAACTAAATGGGAATCTTCGTATCAAACCAATATTGGTATTGATGCCCGCTTTTTGAACAATAAATTAACCGCAACTATCGATGTGTACAATAAATTAACCAAGGATTGGTTAGTTGCAGCCCCTTTGTTAGCAACAGCGGGTGTTTCAAAAAATCCATACATTAATGGTGGCGATGTTACCAACAAGGGAGTCGAACTACAATTATCATACAACGGCAAGATCGGTAAAGATTTCAACTTTACTGTTTCCGGCTCGTATGCCTATAATAAAAACGAGGTAAATAATATCCCAACCGCTGATGGCATTATTCACGGTAGTACAAACAGTTTATTTGTCAATGGGCCAGAATTCTTCCGCGCTGCTGCCGGAAATCCCATCGGTTATTTCTGGGGATACAAAACTGCCGGTATATTCCAAAATGAGGCAGAAGTTCAGGCTTGGAAAAGTAAAAACGGAACTGTGATTCAACCAACAGCTCACCCGGGAGATCTGAAATATGTAGATTTGAATGGCGATGGCACAATTACAGCCGCCGACAAAACAAATATAGGAGACCCGAATCCGCATCATGTGTTTGGATTGAGATTGGCGTGCAACTACAAAAACTTCGATCTTTCTGTAACAACCAATGGTGTTGCCGGTAACAAAATTGTTCAGTCTTATCGCGATCCCGGCCAATATGGCAATTGGACTTCAGATATTTTGAGCCGGTGGCATGGTGAGGGAACTTCAAATACGATGCCCCGCGTGACTCAAAACGGTCTTAACTGGACAGAGTTTTCTGATCTTTATGTCCATGATGGGAGCTATTTAAGAGTTTCAAATATTACACTAGGATACGATTTCGCGAAACTTGCAAGATGGAAAAACCTGAAACAGTGCCGCTTATACATAGCTGTGGAAAATCTGATTACGTTTACTAAATATAGTGGTATGGACCCCGAAGTTGGTGCTTCTGCTCCTGATGCCAGTGGTGCGTATTATTTTGGACAAGGTGTTGATAATGGATTTTATCCACGCCCTAGAATTTTTATGACCGGTGTTAACATTATTTTCTAATTTAAAAAAACATAATCATGAAAAGATATAACGTTATAATTATTGCACTTCTTGCAATGATATCATTCAATTCGTGTAAGAAATTTCTTACAACCGAATTAACTGATCCCACGCAAACGAATACCTCTTATTATAAAACACCCAATCAAGCATTTACTGCCCTGGTAGGATGTTATAATGGATTAAACTTAATCTGGAACAGTGCGGCAATCCCTGCTGAGCTGGAAGTTTTTTCGGATAACTGTTTCGGGGGCACAGGCTCTTCTGACGGATATGGATGGGAGATGATCGATGAATTTAATAAAGCCATTTCACCTTCAGATGTCTCCATGCATGGTGGTGCGTGGAAAGGTTATTATCAGGCTATCTATCGCTGTAATATGTTACTTCAAAATTTGGATCAGGTTTCATGGGGCGATAGTATTGCTTTGAAGAAACAATACACTGCGGAAGCCAAATTTATCCGTGCTTTCTGTTATTTCGATATGGCCCGCCTGTGGGAAAAAGTCCCTTTGATTACAACACCTACCAGTGCCAATGTACCGCAATCCGATCCGGCACTGACTTACGCACAAATCATGAGCGATCTGCGTTATGCTTCGGATAGCCTTCCTTCAAACGTGTACACAAGTGTAGCCAGCGGAAGGGTGACCAAATGGGCTGCCGAATCTTTGCTGGCCCGCGCTTATTTGTTCTATTCCGGCTATTATGGAACAACTACCATTGGAAAAGAAACAGCCACTACTGCATTAGCTGCCGTAGAAGATGTGATTGCCCATGGCGGACACGGGTTGGTCAGCGATTTCAACACCTTGTGGCCGGCAGCCTCAATCGGTAAAAGTGTCTCATATGCAGGCGAAACAAATCAGGAAGTGGTATTTGCAATTAAATATTCTTCGACCCAGGATTATAATGGAAACATCACGGGGAATAGCTGGATGGTAATGGAAGGAATCCGCGAACAAAGCATTTATCCTTACCAGTACGGATGGGGTGGATGTACAGTGGATCCTAAACTTTGGAATGCTTTTCCCGCAACTGATGCACGCCGTTTTGCTTCAATAATTTCTATCGTTGACGAGAATCTTGCATTCACCAAGTCTGGCAACAATCGGGAATATACGGGATATTACCTGAAAAAATATAGCCCGTTATGCGATAAGAATGGGGTTTCTATTGTTACCGATTTTATGATTGGACAATACCAGGACTATTTCGCCATTCGTTATTCAGATGTATTGCTTATGGCTGCTGAATTGGGCAGTCCAAATGCCGTGAATTATTTCAATCAGGTGCATCAGCGGTCAAATCCTGCAGATGCTGCGGTTACTTCTATATCTAAGACAGATATTTTAGCAGAACGCAGATTGGAATTTGTAGGAGAAGGTATCCGTTACTGGGATTTATTACGCCAGGGTGCTGCAACCGCCGCTTCTACAATTGCAGCTAACACAACTGTCTCCTTCTTTAATGATGGTACCTCTACCCCGCCAACAGCCGCGCAATTACAGGCAAATATTACTGCTACTCGTGGGTTTCAGCAAATACCTAACGATCAGATTACCCTATCATCAGGTGTATTGAAACAAAATGTTGGTTGGTAATAATCATTTAATTAAATAAAGATATACAGATATGAAAAATAGATTTAAAATATTATATCCATTATTGGGGATTATACTGCTGTTTTTAGCCTGTACTCCAAATAAATACCAACTTGGTGGACTGATGAATAAAAGTGATTTAAAGTTCACCGTTAATCCGTCGACTGCCAATCCAAACAACATTATTTTGACAAGTTTAACTCCCAATGTTGCTCCCATGTGGGTTACCCCTTACGGACAATCTCTACGCGTAAAAGATACCGTGAATATCCCTTTCCCCGGAACTTACAAATTTGTGTACGGGGTGGAAAGTGCCGGTGGGTTTGTTCAGGCGGATACAGCTATCGTAGTTGTTAACACATTGGATCAGAATGCAGTAAGCACTCCAATGTGGGTTAATCTTGCCGGCGGTTATGGAAAATCGAAAACATGGGTGTTAGATTTAGATGCCAACGGTATAAGCAAATATTTTTACGGACCGGTCTACTATGCCGGGCCAGACTATAGTTGGGAATGGGACGCCGGATGGGCAAGTTGGATTATGCCGGCGGCCGATTATGGAACCATGACTTTTGATTTAATTGGCGATGCACATTTCAAATCAAATAATAAACAGCTCCCTTTAGGATCGGCCTCAGGTAAATTTATGTTGTATCCGAATACAAATCAGTTGGCAACTTTTGGTGCAACACTTATACATGACTCGAACCAAGGTGGTCGTGTTGTAAACTGGAATACGAAAATGCTTATTAAATCACTTGATGCCAATACTATGCAGATTATTGAAGTAGCAGATAACGGAACACTTTGGTTAATCTACAACTATATTTCGCTGGATTATTACAATACACATTAGAGCGATATATTGGATTAAAATAACTATGGGAAGATTGTAAAAACTCTTCCCATAGTTTTGTTGAATATTGAATCCTTAAAAAATATCAAATGAAAAAATTGCATATTTCATTTCTCTTAATGGCTTGTATTATAACGTTTTCTGTTTCCTGCAAAAAAAATTCAACAACAATTGCACCTGTAATTACAAAACCCATTTTTAACATTTCTCCGGACTCTCTGAAGTTTACAATACCAGGAGGGAGTTTTACCGTTACCGATTCGATGAATGGAACTGGATGGTCTGCAGCTTCAGACCAAACCTGGTGCACAATGTCTCCAAATAGCTCAACTTCAATAGTTTCACAAATAACCGTGACTGCTACTGCAAATCCTGATATAGGTGTACGCACTGCCAAACTAATGTTTGTTATGGATAGCAAGACTGTGAAATATGTTTATGTATCACAAGCCGGAAGAACAACGCTCTACCCAGGTTATAATACTTCGCCTGTCAATCCGGATGCGACAGGAATGAGCAGTACCGCTGTACAACTGGCTGCAAATATCAAACTTGGATGGAACATAGGTAATACCATGGAGGCTCCAGGGGGTGAAACTGGCTGGGGTAATCCTCCAATTACCGAGAATTATATAAAATTTGTAAAACAGAGTGGCTTTAATGCCATCAGGATTCCATGTGCATGGAATCTGCATATGGATAATGCAGCAACTGCACATATAAATACCGATTGGCTCAACAGAGTAAAACAAGTGGTTCAATATTGCGTAAGCAATGAAATATATGTTTTACTCAACATCCACTGGGATGGAGGCTGGCTTGAACAAAATTGTACAACGGCAAAAAAAGATTCTGTAAATGCCAGGCAAAAAGCATTCTGGGAACAAATTGCTACAACTATGCGTGATTTTGATGAGCATTTAATGTTTGCCAGCGCCAACGAACCAAATGTTTCTGATGCAACACAAATGGATGTTTTACTTTCTTATCATCAAACATTTATAAATGCCGTTCGTTCTACCGGTGGGAAAAACGCCTACCGGACATTAGTCGTACAAGGGCCATCAACCGATATGATAACGACAAATACATTAATGAACACTTTGCCTACCGATATAGCCGCCAATCGGATGATGTTAGAAATCCACAATTATACACCTTTCCAGTTTACAGCATTAAATGGAGATGCCTCGTGGGGTAAAATGTTTTACTACTGGGGTGCAGGACATCATTCCACGATTGAGCCGGATCGTAACGCCACCTGGGGAGAGGAGAGTGACCAAAATACCGATTTTAATTACATGAAATCTAAATTTATTGACAAGGGTATTCCTGTACTAATGGGTGAATATGGCGCTTACAGACGAGACGGCTCAGCCAATATCCCCAAAGATTTACCAACACACGAAGCTTCTGTAGATTATTGGATTACCAATGTAACACAACAGGCATTAGCCCACGGTCTTAAACCATTTTATTGGGATACAGGCGGAATCTTAGATAGAAGCACTAATTCAGTGAAGGATCAGCGTTCACTAGATGCCATTATCGCAGGCAGTAAATAAAAGACATTTCTAAATAATAACCTTGGTGGATCTATAATTTCAAAATGAAATTAATACGTTATTTTCTGGCCATTATAACTTTGATGGCAATAGCTTCTGTTTCTGCTCAAAGCAAAATCAATAACAAAATCGTAGGAGCAGATCGGGTAATCCATGTTGATTTCAATAATGAAAATGGACCTTTGAATCCCATGTTCAGGGAATGTGTAGGTGCCGGTCGAGCCAATGAAGGCCTTCGTGCTGACTGGCAGCAACAACTGGCATTCGTAAAAAAAGAGTGCGATTTTAAATATATCCGTATGCACGGACTCCTGTCTGACGACATGGCTGTATACACTGAAGACTGGAAAGGAAATCCTCAATACAACTATATGTATATTGATGCACTTTTTGATTTCTTACAGAGCATTGGCATAAAACCTTTTGTGGAACTGGGATTCATGCCCACCGTGCTGGCCAGCGGGAATCAAACTATCTTTTGGTGGAGAGGGAACGTTACACCGCCCAAAGACTACGATAAATGGGAAAGTCTCATACGCAATCTTACGCAACACTTTTCTGAACGGTACGGCACAGATGAGGTAAAGACCTGGTATTTTGAGGTCTGGAACGAACCAAATTTATCACCAGGCTTTTGGACCGGCACACAGGAGGAATATTTCAAACTTTATCAATACACGGCTAAAGCTATCAAGAGTGTAAATGCTGAATATAAAGTCGGCGGACCAGCTACGGCAGGAGCTGCCTGGATACCTGAAATGATTAATTTTTGCACAAAAAATAAGGTTTCCCTGGACTTTATAAGCACTCACTCATACGGTGTAAAACAAGGTTTTTTGGATGAATTTGGGAATTCCGGTACCGTACTAAGTAAGGATTCTATGGCTGTTAGCGGTGACGTCCTGAATTCCCGCAAGGAAATATCAACCTCTTCTATGCCAAACCTGGAACTTCATTATACCGAGTGGAGTTCGTCCTACACTCCTGCCGATCCGATTCACGACAGTTATCACGAGGCCGCCTACATTCTGGAAAAAATCAAACAGGTTGGAAATTCAGCCAATTCGATGTCATATTGGACATTCACCGACATTTTTGAAGAAGCAGGTCCTCGTTTTACCCCTTTTCATGGCGGGTTCGGGTTACTCACTATCCAGGGCATTTGTAAATCTGCCTTTTATGCCTATAAGTTTATGAATAAACTGGGGAAAACCGGTTTGGCCAATACAGATACACGTTCATGGGCCTGCAAAGGTAATAATGGAGGAATCCAGTTGCTCTGTTGGGATTTCACCAACACTCATCCGGGAGATTCAGTAAATAACCAGGTTTATTATGCTAAAGATCAGCCTGCCAGATCAAAGGGTAAGCTGAAAGTAAATTTTACTCATGTTCCGACAGGAAAATACACGCTGGAAATGTATAAAGTAGGATATCATGTCAATGACCCTTACTCTGTTTATCTGGAAATGGGTAAGCCAAAACAACTTAACAGACAGCAGGTTGATGAATTGAGGAGACATAATGACGGTTCTCCCGTTTCAACTGAAATAATTGAGGTTAAACCAGATGAGTCCTTCTTAAAGGAACTTGATATTCGGGAAAATGATGTTTTCCTTTTAAACCTGATCAGGCTATAAATCGAATAGAATAATTGAAGGATCCATTTTGATTCATAGTAAATTATCATTTGAGCGAGAAATCCGGATAGGGCCGGTCATAACCTTTCATGGCATGCCAGATAATCCGGTTAAAGGTATCTTCATCAATCCGGTCATAATCATCGAGATCCTGCTCAAGTGATTTTTTTGCCCATGAAAGTTGTTTCCCTGAAAGTCCACTCAATGGAGGATTCACCTCATCAGGGGGAATGTTGCTCTGAACTGCGTGGTACGGCGTAAAATCGGGAGAATCGGTGAAACAGTCCGACATCGGCTCAGCGGCATTATCCAACTGATTCATCGGGGGTATTCCAAGGATATTTTCCATGGTCCTGACCATATTAATCTGGGAGTAATATGTCGAAACTACCTCATTGCGTTTGACATAAGGGCTGATTACAAACCCAACGGTACGGTGGCCATCCACATGGTCCAGTCCGGCCTGCGGATCATCCTCTGTGACAAAAATGGCCGTTTCATTCCAGAATTTACTGGCTGAAATCGCTTCAACAATCTGTCCAAGGGCAAAGTCATTGTCCGCAACCGCGGCTCCCGGAGTGGGTAAACCGGGTCTTGTACCGGATGTATGATCGCCAGGAAGCAGCATAATGGTAAAATTCGGGAAATTTCCGGTTTTCTCATATTCATGAAGCTCCTTTATAAACTCGGAAGCGCGGTAAATATCAGGCACTTTAATCGGAAACCCGATAAATGTGGGACAGGTATAAGGTATAATCTGCTCCAGATTGGCTTTGGCCCTGATTGATACATTTTTTGTCCCCTTCCGGAAGTCATTAAGAATTTCGAGGTAGTTTGAAGTTAGCGGAAGAATCTCCGCATTCACAAACTCTCCGTAATTACGAAAAGTCAGTCCGTGTCTCAAAACATTATCCCAGATAAATCCTGAGCTTGCATAAGCCAAAGCATCATTCCCGTCATAGGGATAGCTGCGTGTGAAATCGCCGAATGACTTTTCGAGATAATCGGTTACGTAGGCCTCATCGGTCCATTGATGCCCGTCGGCACTTAATGTCCCACTGCAGTAGAAATTATCCATCAAAACAAAACTCTCCGCCAGTTTATGGTGATTGGGGGTGACATGGCGGCCAAACTGGACCAGACTCGTATCCCCGTTTCCCTGAGGCATATCCCCCAAAACCTGGTCATACGTCCTGTTCTCCTTGATGATATATACCACATGCTTTAAAAAAGAGGGCTGACCGGGGAACAGAGGAAGCGCCACCTGTTGCGGGGTACCTCCCGATAAAGAATTATTTTTCAATGTCTTCGACAGAGAATTGTTCTGACTGACAACGTCTGTCATCTTTGATAATGCCGCTTTATCCGGAACGGGAATTATTGAGACGCTTCCAAGGTGGTCATGGGAATTAAACCCTCCCCTGCCGGCACCCTTATTCCTTGACCCGGTACCTTTGACATTGGCAACATACAATACGTTTCCGGTCTTGCTGATAACCACAGAACCCGGATACCAGCCGGTCGGAATGCGTCCGGCCACCCTGTTTTCGGAGCCGGTTTCGATCGCACAAACGGCGTTTTCAGTACCATTTGCTACATACAGATATTTTCCGTCGGGTGAGATGGCCAGGGCGTTGGGTGCGCTGCCAAACAGGGCTTCATTGGTCGCGCGGACCGGGATCTCACCGATTTTTTCATCTTTTCGCGTATCGATTAGGTCAATAACATCGCTGTTGGCACAAGCCACATATAATAAAGACCTGTCAGGACTTAATACCATTCCGGAAGGGTGCAATCCGACCTTTATCTCCTTTACCGATCTGTCTTGTTTCAGATCAACTACCGAAACCGACCCGTCATTGGCAATTCCTGTCTTCGGATCAACCAGGACCTGGCTGCCTGAGGAATTGTAGGTCGATTCTCCTGCAACAGGTTTTCTCCCTCCCCAATTGGTTACATATGCTTTGGCATCCGAAGCCAATATGACACCATAGGGGCAGATTCCTACCGGGATCTCCTTTACCGATTTATCAGCCAGATTGATGTATGCCAGCGAATTACTCCTGCTTAGGGTGACATACAACCGGCTTTCACTGGCATTCAGCACAAGTCCGCCGGGTCCGGGATCACCTCCAATTGCAGGAGCAGGAATTATCAGTGGGGCTTCCCAGCTTAAGCGGTTACCCTTGTCGAACCGGGCAATCAGAATCTTATTGGTTGCTTCCGAAACATAAATATGACTGTTATCCTTGGATAAACAGATTCCTGTAAAAGATGCACCACATTTTCCATAAGGAAGGGACTGCATTAACGTCTTATCTTTCAATCCTATAAGATCCAGTGATTTTATGTTTTTAACCAGGAGAAAATTCCCCTCCGAAATCAGCGAGAGATCAACGGGCCGGCCAGGCAAGGATACCTGGAATCCTGCAGGTCGTAAAATCTGGTTGGATGGGACCAGTACGCTGCCATCTGACTGGGGACCAACTCTCAGATTAAAGGGGTCCTGACCCTCCGTTTTCACAATCGAGAAGCAAAGAAAAAACAGAAAAAACGATTGAATTATTTTCATATGGAAAAACTTAACTTACGGGATTCGGGCTCAGAAAAAGGATTGTAATTGGTTAATCTCGCCGCTTTACAGGGATTAGATTATTTTTCTTTTTCTGATACTGAGCAAAAATAAGGTATTAATTAGAAATTTAAATGAATTAAAATTCACTCCCCGGCTAATTTCATCAACTGAAGAAAAATAAAAAAATGCAAAATATGGAATATTATCCTTAGCAATGTTAATTATTTTATTATATTTACATTACTAATGTTAATTATATGAATACCGAAATTCTACAACAGGTAATTGCGGACCAAAAATTGATGATTTCCAGGAAAAACAGGGGCATTCCGCGGATAATAAATAGTGCCGTGCACCTGAATTCCAATATGATTACTGTTATTTCAGGTGTTAGACGATCCGGGAAATCTACCTTAATGCTTCAGCTGGCAGATCAGTATGAATCTTTTCATTTCATTACGTTCGATGATGAGCGATTAATAAACTTTACCGTCAACGATTTTAATGCGATGCTCATTGAAATGAAACGAAGCGGTGAAAGTCGTACTATCGTTATGGATGAGATACAGGAAGTTCCGGGTTGGGAACGTTTTGCAAGGCGGATACACGACGAGGGTTACAAAGTAATTATAACCGGAAGTAATGCCAAATTACTCAGTTCGGAACTTGCCACACATCTAACCGGACGGTACCTTAAAATAGAACTTTATCCATTCTCATTTGCAGAATTTCTGTCTTTTAAAAAAATTGATCCGCTTGAAAAAACAAGCGATACCATCGCAAAGGTATTATCAGCGTTCGACGAGTATCTCCTTTTTGGAGGATTCCCGGAATACCTCAAAACCAAGGAACTGGAAATATTAAAAAGAATTTATGACGATATCGTCTATCGTGACCTGATCGTCCGTTTTGGAATCCGGAATGTGAATGGATTTAAGAACCTGTCGCAGTACATCTTTACTAATTTCACGAGTGAAACAGGATACCTGCCATTAGCAAAACTTTTAGGATTTAACAGTTCCACCAGCATCAAGGATTATCTGAATATTCTGAGTGAGGGGTATCTGATTTTCGAATTAACAAAATTTGATTTTTCCCTTAAAAGGCAATATACTTCCAACCGAAAGCTCTATGTCATTGACAATGGATTGCGTAATACTGTTTCGTTTCGCACTTCGGCCGACATGGGCCGGTTACTGGAAAACACCGTATTTCTTGAGTTGAAAAGAAGAGGTCATGAAGTCTGGTTTTATAAATCCCCAACTGGCCAGGAAGTAGATTTTTTGGTCAATCCAAACCACCCCACCTTAATTCAGGTTTGTTATGACCTTCAAAACCCCAAAACCCGTCAACGGGAAATATCGTCTTTATCGGCTGGCATGAAAGAGCTGAATATGAATCAGGGAATCATATTAACCAAGAATGATGATGAAGTTATCAATGATAACAATCTATCCATCAGTGTCATCCCTGTATGGAAATGGCTTTTATCAAGCGATGAATATTAATTTCAATTCGTTTCAATTTCTACCTGAAAAACTCCGGAAAACACGAAAACGGCTCTTCCTGCACTTCGTAATATGGCCAGTACTCGAACTCGCTGTTTCCTTCAACAGAGAAATGCAACGGTTTGCCAGGGACTGATTTGAGAAGCTTTTTGACATTTTCAGGTGTCGTTTTTACCCCGATATCAAACTTCTTTCCCTTCACCCCAACCATCGCCATGAGGATTGGCCCGTATTCGACGGCATAGTGATTTTCCTGAAATCCAGGCTCTAGTCCCGTATATTTGGTTACCCGAAAATCCATCGGAAGGGTGAATGAAATCACATCTCCGTTTTTCCAGGTCCGGTCAACCTCCAGATAAGTGCCAGCCTTCCCGCTGCCGATTTCGCTTCCGTTGACTTTTATTGGCATGTCGGCCGAAACCCAGGAAGGGATCCGGATCCGGATTTTATTTTGGACGGGCTGATCATTCCCGATCGTAATTTCAACTTTTGGGGAATTGGGGAATTGGGTGTTCATTTTAAGCTGCATCGAATGGTTTTGCGTCAAATACTTAATTTCTGAGGCGGAAAACAGATCGACATAAATGCCGTCATCGGCCACCGAATAGATATACTCGGGAAGGGATCCAAAGATCCGGGTCCCCTGACCTTCGCAGCAGGTATTCATACATTGATAGGAATTAGGGGAATGGTCGCCATATTTCCGGTCGACCAGTTTGGCAAAATAGCGTATTCCCTCCGGCCCATACTGATTGGCAATCGCCACATTATAGATCGATTTCTCAATTTCAGTGACATATTTTTCCTGCTCAGGGTATAGCAGATGAAAGCGTTGATTCAACTTTATCCAGAAGGAATTTCCGCAAAGCTCGCCTGTCTCACGATGCAGGTAGTACGATTTGGGCTCATAGAGGAAAGTCCCTTCGTTGATGGCCAGCGAACCTCCGATATGCTCCCAATTGTCATGATACAGATCCCACCCGCCCAATGCGGCATCCAGGTATTTTTTGGCACCCGTTGCCCGGTATAAATCAAGGTAAGGTTCGATTCCGGTAACCAGGTAATTATGAGGCCGATCGTAGGGATATCTCCAGATCGAGTTTGGATCGCGCCTGGCCATACCCTCCATCCAGTAGTTTTCCTGGAAATACTGTTGGACAACCTGGATATCTTTAGGTTTCCCGACCGGAGAAAAGTAGGTCCGGGTAATCGGGATAATCCCTTGTGTACCCTGTCTCACACGACGCAACATCTCAGGCAGATATTCACAGTTATCGAACCAGTCGTAGAATCCCCGAAGTAATGGAAACGCCTTTTTGTTTCCGGCATATCCTGCTTCGATTAGCCCCTGCGATACCCATGACCTCGTGTAGGCCCCGTTTTCATGATCGAACATCGTATGTTTGGGGAAAGCCATCAGGTAGCCGTCAGGCTCTTTGCACTGGTCAATCACATCCACAATATCGTCCATTCTCTTGCGCAAATCACCATTCTCGATCCATCTCAGGGCATTCCCGGCACCAGTTAAAAAGCGGGCAGCTTCAGATCCGGGGAGAATCTGGAACCACATATTCTTAAAACGCTCCTCAAGCGGCTCCACCGGAAATCCACCCTTAACCCGGAAATTACGGACCAGCTGATCGAAAGTAAACGAATTCATGAGGTAGCTGATATTGTTTTCCATCGTGGTTTTAAACAACCCTTCACCCAGCTGTACACCACCCAGTGGGGTTTGGGCCTTATAAGCCACAGGTTTCCAGGTCTCAACCGGCATTACATTACCCGGATTATCGGTCACCACATATTCTCCCTGGGGACGTGGTGCCCTCGTAAGTAATTCAACATTGGAATCTTTATTCGGATTTGACTCCGTAGCCCGGCATCCCTCAGCGATATCTTTTCCGTCCGAAAGGACAATAATTTTAGTCATTGCCAGTTTACTGTCCCTTAACGTTGTTGCTGTGAGCCTGACGTATCGTCCGTTCACCACCTTTGAAGCGAAGGTGCAAACGGCATCTTCCGGATTCGGGAATTCTTCCTTTAAGGTATAATCCTCATACATAACGGAATGTCGGAAATCCGCATCATCCGAAACCTCCAGCTTAAAGTGTGCAGGAAAACCACCCGAAGCAGCTCCCCATCCCTGTGCACCAGGCAAAAGTTTTATGGCCTCAATCTTCTTCGTCTGTCCCAGATCGATCTGGACCCATCGGATCTCATTGTTGTTGACGGCCCTGTTGTAATAAGCCGGAAGGTAATATCTGGCCACACGCTCTACCCCCATCCTCGCTTCACGAAGTTCGTTTGCCGGATTATACGTTACCTGGGCATTTAGCGAGGTGAGGTTGAGAAGAAGGATTGATGACACGATGAGACCTGCCATCTTTATCCCAATAATGGGAATAAGGTTTCTTTTATCCATTTGTTTGGTGATTGATTCACGAAGTAAACAAAAATAGTTATTTTTAACTCTCTTTTAGTGAACTTGGCGGCTCTCCGGATTTTTTCAATTCTAATTTAAGCATCTTCTATGAGATATAGGATTTATCTCTCAATTTTTCTATTTTTAACGGTAATTGAGTTTTCAAATGGTCAGGCCTTACCCGGTGAAAATGGGAATATGCCAGGAGTAGAGTCTAGCTGGTTTCCTTCGCGGCAACACGCCTTTGTATTCCGCAACTGGACACTGGTACCCGTTGACCGTCTGGCAAAAGTTCTGGAAACATCTGTTGAGAATGTATCAGCTATGGCCACATCGATGGGGCTTTCCGCCCAGGAAAACATTGAACCACAGTGGAACAGCTCAAAAGGATATATCACGGTATTGCGTTCAAACTGGAACTTATTGAACTATGATCAGTTAATTACTCTGTTAGGGATCACCCGAACCGAATTGGCATGGCGGCTTAAGGAGGATGATTTTCTGTATGTTAAATTAGGAAACCTGAAACCATTTTGCACTCCTCTCATTTACGAAGCGCCGACCAAAGAGATAGGTGTAAAGGCATTACAAATTTCAAAATGGGTAAAAGAGATCGGCAATCTGGCTTTTGCACCCGAAAAACCGAGGTTCTCATTCCTGAATGATTTTCCCAAACAGGTCAACGAAAAAGAGATTCCGGACCACCCGATACTCAATAATGGAACTGATTCCACAGGCTTCAGACTCCGAATGGTCTCCTCTTATTGTGCCGAATTTGGTGATCCATTGATGGACAAAGATTTAGGGTCCTTTCCGGAAGGACTTCTGTATAAGCTGGCGAAGGTAGGTGTCAATGCAATCTGGCTGCACACAGTTCTGAATACCCTGGTTGCGCCCAATGGTGATTTCCCCGGGTCAGCAGATGCACCAAAACGGATTGAGGGGCTAAAGAAACTCGTGAAAAGGGCTGCAAGGTTTGGAATTGGGATCTACCTCTACATGAATGAACCACGCGGGTTGGAAACCCGCTTTTTTGAATCCTCAGAGAATCGGAAAAGACTTGAAGGTGTTAAAGAGACTGATTATGCAGCACTGTGTACGACCGTGCCTGAAGTCCGCGAATGGTTAACGAACTCACTAAAGACTGTTTTTCAGGACGTTCCTAATCTGGCAGGGATATTTACAATAACCGGATCTGAAAATCTGACAAGCTGTATTTCGCACGGCAAACAAAAGGAGTGCAAAAGGTGTAAAGACCGGGCCTATTCCGATATCATGGTTGAACTCATTTCTGCCATGGAGAAGGGGGTTAAATCGGGGAATCCCAAAGCCAACGTGATCGTGTGGGACTGGGGCTGGGATGATCGGTTCGCGGAAACCATTATCAAAGGAATTCCAAAATCATGCTGGCTCATGTCTGTAAGCGAATGGTCGTTGCCAATTGTGCGTGGAGGGATACAATCCTCTGTTGGCGAATACTCAATCTCCTCCGTTGGACCTGGCCCTAGAGCTTTGGATCACTGGAAAATAGCCAGGGAGGCCGGGCTTAAAACTGTTGCTAAGGTGCAGGTCAATTCTACCTGGGAGATGTCAATTGTACCGGCACTCCCAACCATGGATCTTGTCGCACAGCACGCTGAAAATCTCTCAAAGGAATCGGTCACAGGGGTGATGCTCAGTTGGAGTCTGGGCGGATATCCTTCGGCAAATATAGATCTGTTCCAGTCGTGGAAAACGGGAAAAATGGAAGAGAACTTAAACGCTCTTTCCAACAAATATTACGGGGAGAAAGCCACCCCATGGATACGAAAAGCATGGACCCAATTCTCCGAAGGGTTCAGGGAATATCCATATCATATCTCGACAGTCTATCAGGGTCCGCAGCAAGTGGGGCCGGCAAATCCGTTTTATATTCAGCCTACCGGGATGATCTCAACCATGGTGGGTTTTCCCTATGACGATTTAAACCACTGGAAGGCGGTATATCCGGAAAAGATATGGGCAGACCAAATGGTAAAAGTTGCTGAAGGATTCGAAAAAGGGTGCAGAACCCTGAAAGACGGGCTTAAACAACCGGGGATCGGGGATCAAAAAGCACTTAGGGTGGAGCTGGATCGTGCAACAGCTGTCGCAATCCACTTTTCTTCAGTGGCAAATCAGGCCCGGTTTATCATGGCCCGTGACCGCTTTTATGCTTCAACGGATCCCAAAACGAAGCAAGCATGTATCGTCAAGATGAGGGGAATTACCATGGAGGAGATTAAGCTTGTAAAACGAATGATCCCCATCTTGAAGAAAGATCCTTACATTGCCTTTGAATCATCGAACCATTATTACTATGTACCCCAAACTCTTTTGGAAAAATATATCAATCTGAAAGTGGTACTTGAACGGTTAAACAAGTTAGGAAATTAGCCGGAAGAGACGATTTAACTTATTTACGCGCAGATTTTGAGATAAAAATCACACATTCAATAAGAAATGTGTGAAAAAACAAAATAACCCTGGGAAAATGAAAAGTAACCGCTATAAAATTCTGGCCAGCCTGATTATCTTCCTGGTCATTCAGAATCTCACTGCACTTGCTGTTGATACCGATAATCGGATCAGCCGTTATAATGTCGTATGGGAAACACCCTCAAAGGATGCCACGGGAGTCATGCCCATTGGAAACGGGGATATCGCTGCAGGAGCTTATGCAATCGAAAACGGGGATTTATACCTGCTCCTGTCCAAAAATGATGCCTATAATTACATGGGCGATATTTTCAAAACCGGAAGGGTACGCATCTCATTAAATCCCAATCCTTTCAAGCCGGGAAAACCTTTCCGGCAGACACTCAACCTTGCCACAGGTTCGATCCGGATTGAGGCAGATGGGATGACCATCCGGATTTGGGCAGATGCAAACCGGCCGGTTTTTCATGTTGAAGTTTCCGCTCCCCGGGAAGTACAGGTGACCGTTTGTCCTGATTTATGGAAACGCCTCGATTACACGGTGTTCAATATGGCGGAGTTCAACGGCACAAAGTTCTATCCTTCAACATTAACCGCAGAGCCTGCTCAGAATATCTGCCTTGAAAAGGGCGGAAAACTGCTCTGGTATTACCCGGTCGGCAACCGCAGCATCTATGGTGACGACCTGAAATATTACAACGTAGAACCGATGGCCACTAAGTTTCCGGATCCTTTCCGCTTCAATATCTTTGGGAATCTGCTGGATTGTCAAAATCTTAAATTGAAAGATGGGGCTCTTGTAGGATCAGGAAAAACCTTTGATATCCGCATCCATGCTCTCACCATGCAGACACCCGACTCCTCCAAATGGATCGCTAAAATCATAAAACAGTCAGATATTCAGATGAATGTGAAGGATAATTGGAACGATCATTGCCGTTGGTGGTCGGACTTCTGGAATCGGAGCTGGATCGTGGCTACCGATAACGCCATTCCGGTTACCCGGAGAGAGATCCTGAAAGGTGAGGCTACTCCATCCGGCATGCGTGATGATGAGGATGGTGCCGCTTTAACTTCGCAAAGCTACAATGTATTCCGTTTCCTGATGGCCTGCCAGAGCCGCGGACGTGTCCAGACCAAATTCAATGGCGGACTATTTACCCAACAGTTGAAATTTAAGGAGGAGGACAAAAAAAATCGGACAAATATGGTACAGCAGGCTGATGGCACCTGGCTCACCCACGAGGACGACCGGTTATGGGGGCGCCGCTATACCTTTCAAAATCAACGGCTCCTCTACTGGCCGCTACTGGCAAGCGGAGACAATGATCTGATGAAACCGTTTTTCAGTTATTACTCGAATGTGCTCGGAATGCGCAAGGCGATAACCAAGGCCTGGTTTGGGCACGATGGGGCCTATTTCCGCGAAAATATAGAACCTGACGGTGCAGAACACGACTGTGGGAATGAGGGACGTCCACCCCGGACAAAGGCCGGCGAAAAATATGAGGGTTGGTACCACGACTACTACTTTACATGCGGACTCGAGATCCTGGCAATGATGTGTGATAATGTCAATTACACGGATGATCAGAAATTCCGGGACAGCGTGCTGGTCCCTTTTGCGCGTGAGGTATTGCTGTTTTTTGACAAGCATTATCCGC
>Ga0316221_1001743_pt1 | contig 21811 bp, 17 predicted proteins | sample TBH18007metaG_FD_206003 | JGI IMG/M metagenome (GOLD analysis project Ga0316221, IMG submission 206003) | Freshwater microbial communities from Trout Bog Lake, Wisconsin, USA - TBH18007 | ecosystem: Environmental > Aquatic > Freshwater > Lake > Hypolimnion/Profundal zone | place: USA: Wisconsin... | reverse complement strand
TGTTGCTGTATTTACATATTTTCTTGGATCATTTAAAATATTATTATTAGTATTTGAAATATAATTTATTTCATAATAAGAAACCATATCACCTAAATTATAGGTATTAAATGGATACCACTCAGGGAAAGTTTGATAAGTTTTTACTTTTAAAGTAAAATAATCAGGTATAGTTGAATAAGTATAAAAATCAAAATGAACATTATATACAGAACTACCAGAATTAATAGGCATTAAATATGCTTCATTAATTTTAAAATCAATTGGAGACATTGTCTGTGATGTATTTAATATAGTTGTTTTGTATGATTTATGTTTTATATAAGTGGGATCTAAGAAATCCGCTCTTCCAGTTATATCTAAAATTTTATGAGTAACAGGTATAACATTAGTATCTAACCATCTTTTTAATCCTTGTAATTTAATAATTACTTCTTCTAAAGAATAATTTAATATATTATTACCTTTTTTATCTGTAATTAAATAAGTTAAATTAAATTCATTAGTAATATCATATTTAGAATTAGGATATGTATTAATTAAATAATCAATCTCATTCCAACCTATAACACTACTATCAAATATATCTGGTATTTCAATTTTCTTTAATTGTCCATATTCTTGAGAATTAATATCTACATTTCTATAATACTCATAAAGTTCCAAATCATTATATCCAAAATATCTTATAGCATTTATAATTGCTTTATAAGAACCTACATAAGGAAATATTTCATTTTTATACATGAACATTTCTTTTCTTTTCTTGTTTAAATAAACCCAATCATAACCTTGTTCTTTTATATCATATTCATTAAATATAAATACATCATCAGCATTAATATTATTTCCTAAATTATCCAATATTGTTTTATAACGAATATCTTCTATTTCAGTTTGTCCATATATATCGAAACTACCAATAACTTTATCTATAGTTTTTATTTGTAAAGATAAATAAGTAACACTTCCTAATCTTGGAAAATTGGTAATCATAGTAGTTTCATTATTAAATATAATACCATCATTATAACTAACTATAATTTCTTTATCATATATTTCAAGTATATTTAATGAAAGACCACTATTATTAGAAATATATTTAGAATTTGTGTTTGTAGTATCAATTACAAAAATATTAATATCTTGCCCTACTTTAAGACATGTAGAATTTCCATTATTATCAAATAAAAAACTTAATGTAGAATTGTAATTGATTGAGATTTTACCCGTATTATTTCCTAAATTATCTAATATATTTTCGAAGGTAATTATATTATTCAAATTAGTTTTTAAAGTAAAATTTACATTCTCTTTATAAATTAATTGTAACCTAGATTTAGAATATCCTTCATTTTGAGAATTATACCCTAAAAACACAGGCAAAGCAACTGGAACATTAGATAAATCCTCCGCATCATGGTATTCTAAAGTATATGAAACTGAACCAAATATTGTTTGTTGAGCTGATGAATCATATATTTTAGTTATATCTGAATTTGGAGATTTATTTAAATATATATTTGTTAAAGGTTTAGGACCTTGATAAGTTAATTTACCATTATTACCTAACTGATCTCCTGAAAAATCATACAAAAAAATATCAGGATTATCATCAGTTTCCCAAGTCCAAACATATTGAGTACTTGGTTGTCCGATATATCTATCTCTTGGATATCTTAAAAACTTTCTAGTCTTACACCATATTCCTTGAATTGGATTATATAAAGGATCTAAAATACCATATTGATTAGGATACCCACTTTGGTATCCTGTAGTTGTAGATGATGTATAAGATTGTGTTATATAACTACCTGATGTTAATCCAACAAATGAATTAGTATTAAATGAATCTAATTCATATGGTGAAGTACTTAATGGTGGTGTAGTATAATCACCTCCACTAAAAGGACCTATATAACTAAGTACTATATTAGTGCTAGTAACTTGTAATATATTATACTCTTTATTATCCAATACTTGATTACTTCCATTAACTCCAACAATCATACCAGATGATAAATTGGCTTGATTAAAACTATCCTCTTCATTTATTAAACCAACTGCATTTGATGTAATTATAGATCCTGTATTCTCAATATCTATTGGAACTATATTATAAAAATATTCTCCTGGTAATGAAGATTTACCACAATCTATTAATATATCTATATTAGTTGTAGTATATATTTTGCTAAAATATAAATTATTTGAATATATACCTGCACCGTAGTTAACAATAATACCATAATTATATAATGTACTAGCCCAAGTATTTACCCATAATTGTAAAGTAGGATCTACATATGTAGAGCTTGAAGTAGCTGCTTGTACACCATAAGTAGTATTATTAATAGTTATATTCAGATTGTTATAAATATTATAAAATTCAACATAAAAATCATCTATTATTTGATAATTATTTTTATCTGTAGATACTGATAAAACTAAAGGTGTATTTGGAAATATTGTATTAAAAATTAAATTATCTATACAAGAAGCTGATGCAAATACAGATTGGGTATATGATAATAAAATACCTAAATTATATAAGTCATTTGAATAATCTGAACTAAATTTTAATATAGTATTCTCAATAACTTTTGGTATATCTAATATTCCATTTTTATAAGTTAAATCAGCGGCAGTATGATATTTTTGAGAATTTATAGTAAATAAGAAACCATATTTATCTAAATTTTCAAATCTAATACTTTTATTAGTTAATTTAGATATATTAGTATTTTCTTCATTTATTAAATTTTCTTGAACACCAAAAACATATTCATTCTTTGGTATATTATTACTAATTATATTACTTGCCGTAATTGAACCAAAATAAGCTTTAACATCACAATAATTATCAGGAAATTTACTTGTTAAAGTTAAAGTACTTGATAAATCATCATTAGTTATTATTGAAGGGATAATATAATCTGTTAATAAATAACTTTTATATGTTTCATAAAAAGAGTTTAATGTAATATTACTTGCAGAATTACCACTTGTTGAATAAATAAATTTATTATTTAATAATCGAATACTACCATTATTTATAATACTTTGACTTAATAAATTTTCACTTATCTTAATATAAGAAATTAGATTACTCCAATAAGTAGAATTATCTGGATAAATACTTGAAGTTGCTGATTGGGTATAAGATGTAATACATTCATAAACTACCCCATTATATGAATATTGTACTCCTTTATTATAAAATATTAAATCTCTAATACCAAAATTACTAAATGTAGCAATTGTTAAATTACTTATAGTAAATTCATTTGACGTATCCTGTGATTCTATTTCTATTTTATAACCTGCTCTATAATCAGGTAATATTGAATAATTAAGTTGAATTATATGATTAGAACAACTTAACCCATCCCCTCTATAAATATAGGGAGATTGTGTTAGTATATCATATTCTAAAATAAAATTATTTCCAGAAGGTATGTCATTTGAATTAATAACCCAATTGTTATAGATGTTATCATTATAAATATGATTTGCTGTATAAACTCCATCATTATTTTTTGTATTAATTACATTAACAATTCTCTCTCCATGCGTTTTGATACTATCATATAATTTATCATAAAAATCAGGTTGTGACCAACTACTAATACTTGATGAATTCCCAATTAAATAATCTTTTATACCAATCGCGTTAATTCCACTAATTGTAGTTATACTAGCAGTGGTTGAAGTATATGTAGAAAATTCTTTATTATTAGTTTGTCCCAATACCATTATAGATCCTGGTTTAGTTGATATAACATTATAGATTTTATTACTTATATTAAAATCATGAAGTTCTGTATCTTTTGAGACAAAAGTAAATTCAGATCCAATAGGAAATAATTTATCAAAATCTTTACCACTTATCCATTTTGAGTAAAAGTTGATATTTTCATTTACGGCCTCAACCTTATCTACAATAGAATATGTATTTGGATTTGTTCTAAAATTAAAACCATGTTCATTAAATAATTGAAATTTATCTAAAAATAAACCTGATAATTGAAAATCAAAAGGATCAACTTCTTCAAAAGTATATACTGTTAAAGTTTTGAAAGTATCGGAACCATTTTCTTCAAATAGTAATTCACCTGTATAACAATTTTGATTTGTGCTCCAACCAAAATTTAAACCATTTCCATTTTTATCAAAAAAAACTAAAGATTGTGTATTCATTAAAAAATTTTTTTATTATTTTTATATATTAAATATAACCTAATCAGTTATTAAATTTAATATATAAAACATAAAATATAATTATACAAATGAAATACATTATTAATTTTGAACAAGTAAAAGTATCTGAAAATCTACAATACCATATAGATAAAGATATTTCTATTTTTGAAAATATATTTAGATCAGGTTCAGATTCATTCTATGAATTACTAAAAGAATCTAGAGAACTTTTTGATAAAAAAGCCATAAACATTTGTGTCGAAGATAAAGTTCTTTTTGAAGAAACTGATTTAGGACACTTTGATTATTATGAAGGTTATTTAGTTCCATTAGATTTACCTTTTGAAGAATTAAATGAAGCAGAATATCATGGTAAAAAAGTTAAATTAGGACATCCTACAAGAAGTTCTGGTCCAAAAAAATACCAAGTTTATGTTAAAAATCCTAAATCAGGAAAAGTAATTAAAGTTAGTTTTGGTGATAAAAAAGGTGGATTAAGAGCTAGAACAGGTAATGCCAAGGCTAGAGCCAATTTTTCAAAACGCCATAATTGTAGCTCAGCAGCAAAAAAAGATCGAACAAAACCAGGCTACTGGTCTTGTAGATTAAATAGATATAAAAATTTATCAGGTTCTGGTAAGACTGGTGGATATTGGTAATCTTTTTTATGATTTAATAAAAAATGTTTTAAGGGAAAGTAATATTTTAATATATAATATTATGAAAAATATAGAAATTATAAAAAAATTATTACCATTAGAACAATACAAAAATTTAGATAAATCAGGAATTTATAAAATAACCAATTTACTAAATGATAAAGTATATATAGGTAGCTCTGCTAATAAAATAATAAGAAGATTTAGTGCTCATATAAGACTTTTATTAAATAATAAACACCATTCAGTTTATTTACAAAATTCTTTTAATAAAAATAATAAAAATTTTGAAAATTATAAATTTGAGATTATTGAATTAGTTGACCCTGTTAAATGTATAGAAAGAGAACAATATTATATTGATCTCTATAAATCATCAAGCCCAAAATTTGGCTATAATAGAAGTCCAACTGCTGGAAATTGTTTAGGAGTAAAACATACATTAGAAAATAAAATCAAATTGTTTGAAAGATTAAGAACTTTATCTGATGATGAAATAATTAATATAATTAAATTATTTAATGAAAATTTCTCTTACAAAGAGATTTCAGAAAAATTAAAAATAAAAAAAGAGGTTGTTTCTAGTATTATTACTAGAACCGACAAATATAAATATGTTAAAGAAAAATATAATTTAAATATTGAAGAAAATAAATTATCTAAAATTTTAAATTCTGAGAATATAAAAAAAATATATGAACTTTACGAAATTGAGAAAAAATCAATTTCTGATATTGCTAATATACTTGAGATTAGTAAATCATCAATAACTCATTTAATAAAAAATGAAAATAATTATAAAGATATTAAAGAAGAATTAGGTATTAACTTTAATTATGAATTAGGTAGAAAGTCTGTAATAAAAAAAGAAACTTTACCTAAAGAAAGGAAAAAAATTATTAAAGATATAATTTTGGAGGAAACTATAAGAGAAATATTTAAACATAAATATTTAAACAATAAAGAAGATAAGGAAATAATAGAATTTTATTCATTAAAAGAAAAAGACTATAATTTTATTATTGAATGTAAATATCAATTAAGAAAATATAATCAATTATATATTGATTTAAAAACAATATATGATTTAAGAAAGAAAAAAAATTTATTGAGTGAAGAAGATATTATTAATATATTTAATGATTATAATTCAGGCGATTATTTATTAGAAGAATTAAATATTAAGTATAATTATCATGATACTGGACTTATTATAAATAAAAATCCTAAAATAGGTGAATATTATTTAAATTTAATTAATAAATTAGACCTTAATGCGGAACATGAAAAATCTAAAAATAGAAAGTTGAGATCAGAAAAAAGAATTGAAACTAATATAAAAAGATCTAAAAATTGGAAATTAATAAATCCAAGTGGGGAAGAAATAATAATAAATAATTTAGAAAATTATTGTAAAGATAAAGATTTATATGCTGGTAATTTAGTAAAAATAAAAAATACTGAAAAAACTTATAAAGGATGGAAATGTTATGAGGTATAAATTTAAATATATAAATAATGAATAAATATATAACATCATATGAAAATTATTTTACTTATGATCCTTTATTAGAACCTATAAATGAAGGAAGAGGCATCCCTGAAGATTTAAAATCTGTAATAGATGAAGTCTATAATTCTATTATAGATTTTATAGAAAATGGAAAAAATATTAATCTTTTTTCTTTTTCTTATGATAAATTTATAATAAAGAATCTTAGAATTAATCTAACTATAGATAATAATAGAAAAGATATATATGCTACTTCACAATTTGGAAAATTTAATGGTAAAGAATTAGAAAACCCAATTATAGATTTAATAACTAATTTAGATTTATCAAATTTAAAAGTAGTAATAACTCATGAATTACTTCATATATATGAGATATATAATAGAATAACTAAGATAAATAAAAATAATTATGATATTCAATGGTATAATGCTAATATATTATATAATATAAGAAATAAATATAATAATGAATTTTTAAACTATTTTATATATTTATTATATTTATCTTTTAATCAAGAAATAAATGCAAGAGTTGCACAAACTTATACTTATTTAATGGAATTAAATAAAACAAAAACATATTCAAAAGATGACTTATTTTTAGAGCTAAAAAAATCTAAAGCATGGAAATATAGTGAAGAATTATTAAATTTTGATTTTAATAATAAAAAAATAGATTTTAATTTATTAAAAAATTTTTTAATAGAATATAATTCAGAAATAAATAAAAAAATTATTAAAAAGTTTAATATAAATAAAATTCCTAGTACTAATAAAGATTGTTTAGATATTTTAAAATCATATAAAATTTTGTTTAAGAAAAAAGGATATTACTTTCAAAATAAATTAGAAATTATAATTGATGAAGTTATACTAGATACTTTATTATATAATAAAGCATATAGAACTTTTGAAAATGGTGAAATAAAAGTAATTTTTGATGAAAAATTACTTAGAGAAAGTAAAATATATAAATTATTAAGATGAAATTTCCATTTAGTGAAGAAATAAAAGATAATTACTATATCAGAACTTTTAATAAAGATATAGATGTAGAAGATTTAGAATGGCATAGAGATCGGGAAGATCGTTTAATAGAATGTGTTGGAGAAACAAATTGGCAATTTCAAAGAGATAATGAATTACCAATTTGTTTTGATAAACCAATCTTTATTAAAGCAGAAGTTTACCATAGACTTATTAAAGGAGATGGTGAGTTAGTATTAAAGATTATTAAATATTAATAATATTAAATTTTTTTATACTCTATAATATATTTAGGATGTATATTTTCGATTACATAAATACCTCCATCATGAAGATTAGAATCTTCATAAAATTTAAAACCTTTTTCTTTTAACCCTTTAGCATCAATTGTTAGTATAATAGGTTGTCTTAATTCAAAATCTGAGTGTCTTGCTAATTCCATACAAATATCCTCACTAGTTCCAAAAAAGATTCTATCAGGATGATAACTAATTCTATCTAAGTGTTTTGGTATAAGTCCTTTTTTCATTATTTTAAAATAAAATCTACTATTTGTTATATGATATATCTTATCAGGAATATCATTATAATCTATAATTCTATCATATTTAGGTTCAAAACATAATCTACCTATAGGCTCATCTTGATTATCTTTTTCTTCATTACCTTCTATATACTCTTCAATAAAATCTTTATAAAAATTAACATCTTTATCATCTGTAAAATCTTTTTTATTAACAAATGCTAAATACCATCCATAAAAATTTTCTAATTTAGTAATTATTTGTTTATATAAATGTTTATTTGTAGGACGCAATGTTATATAAATTTTATCTGCCCCAAACATATTATAGTAATCATATCTTTCTTCTAATCCTAAACTATCTAAATATTTAGATACTGTTAAAAAAGGATAAGTTTTTAAATTTTCATTTAAAATAAAGTCATTAAATTTTTTAATAATCATAATTAATATATATATATTAATTATGAAAAATTTAAAAAACTTTAATCAATTTGAAGCTCACATTGACAAAAATGGAGAACTACAAAATATGGATTGGGAAGGTCCAAAAAGACCTTATATAGATAAAAATGGATTAGGAGGTATAGATTTTGATGAAGATATAAATGAAGAAGAATTTATTGAAGCAGCTGATTTAGGATTAAAACAAGGTGAATGGTTAGAAGATTCATTGTATCTTGATTTAAGAGAAAGACTTAAAGAAATATATAAAAAAATGGTAGTTGAAGAAAAAGCAGTTTTTTTTCATGGTCCTATTATAGTAGAAGATATTTTGTTAGAGTACCCAGAAGAATGTAAAATATGTATAGAAAAAAATATTTTAGAATCTAAAAAAACATTACCATATTCTTTTGAGATAATAGAAATATTACCAATTGAATATCAAAAATTAATTATATCTTTAATATTAAATAACTTTGATAATTATGATATAGAAGAAATTCAATATGAATCTTTTGATGTAAAAGTTCAAAAAATAATTGATTTTAATAAAGATAAAATCACCATAACATGGAAAAAGCAAGGAAGATAATCCTTGCTTTTTTATTTCTTTTTAATTTTTTAAAATTAGGTTTATAGTTTCTTCCCTTTGTTTATATATTGTATATTGTTTATAAACTATTTCAGCAAATAAATATACAGATATATCTGAATAAAAAGGATCTTTATCCGTATGTATTATATATTCGCAATTATTCCAATCAATTGATTTGAATAATTGTAAAAGATAATTCTTTTTATCTTCTATTTTATAATTAGTATAACTTTCTTCAGGATTTACGTAATTAGGTACTTTAATAGGATCAAGGTTATAAAAAATTTCTTTATAGCCAGCATCGTATACATACCATTCATTATCTTTTATTATAAAAGCTACTTCACTTTTATTTTTTTTAATAACTTTAAAATGTTCCATTTTATTTTTTATTTTTATAATTTTCTTCATATATTCTTAATATTTTTCCAAACTCATCTAATACTCCTGATTTCTACCTTATTTACTACTATTTCTTTATTGATTCCTAATAATCTAAACCAATCATTAATACCTAAATTTATATTAAGATCAACATTAATATTAGGTTTTCCTAATTCATTATAAATCTTTTGGTTTGTTTCTAAACCACAAAAATCCCATTGATACTTCATTAACACATCTTCTACTTCTTGTTCTTTCATATTTATTTTTTATTTTTATAATTCTCTTCATATATTCTTAATATATTTCCAAACTCATCTAACACTCCTGATTTAATCTTTTTATTATCCCATTCCATATTTGAAATATATCCTTGAATTATATCTTTATAATCATTTGATATTGTTAATATATCACCCTCATTTAAAATACTTGTTATATCTACTTGAGCAACCTCTTCTGTTTTTGAAGTAATATCATCTATATATTCTACACTCGTAAAATTACCAGTTTCCAATACACCTTCAATTTTTCTTCTTAACTTTCTATTATTGATTAATAAACTATTAGAGATAAATAAATCAATCCAATCCTTTTTATCAATCTTATCCAAACTATCTATATCATCCTCTTTTCTTAAATAAACTTTCTTAAATTTAGGTGATACATTATTTGGTACAAATTTTTCAGTATCTGAATCAGTATCTAAAATAAAAATACCCTTTTGATTATCTATATCATTTCTATCCATCTCATGTACAGATCCAACAAAAGTAAAGTTTTTATTTCTTTGTAGAATATGTATATGTCCTGAATATACCCCTTTATACCCATCAAAATCCTCTACATCTATTTTGTGTAGGTTTTTATGTGCTACTGAATTTAAATGCATTCTTGCCCCATTTAAATCAGAATGACAGAATAAAAAATCACTACCTGAGTTTTCTTTAAGAACTTCTACTTGATCACTTTTCTTTTCAATCCAAGGCATCATCAAAATAGATTTATTATTAAATTCTATTCGCTCAGGCTTTTCATAAATATTAACATTAGGAATATGTTTGAAACTTTTCAATGAGTTTATATCATTTGTAGATTTTGTATATATATCGTGATTACCTATCAAAACATGTACAGGACAAATAGAAGCCATACGTTCTAATATATCTTGAGCATAATTTAAGATATTAATAGGAACTACGTCTCTATTATCAAATAAGTCTCCTAATTGAACTATTATATCATCTTTATCTAATTCTTTTTCCATTAAAGGGAAAAGGAAGGTTTCACAATACTCTTGTGAAACCTTAAACCATTTATCAACTTTATTAGGAAATCCAAGGGATAGATGGAAGTCTCCTATTAAAAATATTTTATTTGCCATTAAATATGTTTTTTATTTTGTTAAAAAATTTACCAATTGTAGATGTTTTCTTTTCTTCTTTAACTGGTACATAAACATCCGTTAATGGAGTTGTTGGAGTATCTGTTATTAACTCTACCTTTGAAGTTTCTTCATTTGGTGAAGGGAACCAAATATCTTTTTGATAAGGAATTTGTGTCTTACCATCTAAAATTAATTCTCCTTTATCTTCATCAAATTTAACATCTTGTTGACAATTATTAATTAATTCTGCTAAAGCTTGTTTAGCTAACTCAGGATCTGTATTTCCAACAGGTATTGTGAACTTTTGAGAAAAAGTATGACTTAATATATTATGACTAAGTATTTTAGAATATTCAATAATTTCTTCTTTTATTGTAGTTTTTGGTTTAGTTATTTCATAAACATCATCTTCAAATTTAACCATATTCGGAGTTTCGGGTATATCTTCTGCTTTTATCTCAGATTTTAGTTGATTAGGTGTAATATCCTTAAATTTTTCTTTTCTAATAGCTGCCATTTTTTCTATTATCTCTTTGGTATCAGCATTTGGATCTTTTTGTCTTTGTAATAATTCTCTTCTTAAATCATGAAAATTTTCAGTTACTTCATTATCAATAGGTTTAACATTATCAAATGCTAAGAATCCATCTTCATTTAAAGAAGGTGTTTCAATAATAGTTACTGGTTCTTTAATACCATCTGCTTTGTAGTTAATTAATTCTGGATAGTCAGATAATTCTTCTTGTTTGAAGTCATTAGTTATGCTAATAATTTCCCAATTTAAAAATTGTCTATTTCTTTTAATAAACTTTTTCTCTAATTGAAAAGAGCTAGCTAAATCCCAAAGATTTAATTCTTCTATTTTTTGTCTTTCTAATTTATTAAAACTAACTAAACCAGTTACATTTGCTTTTCTTAAAATAATTTTATTCCAATTAAGATGATCTTGATATTCAGTAATAAAGTCTTTATCAAAATTAAAATAAGTATTTAAAGTTAAGTATTGTAATTCTTCTAATTCAAGATGTCCTTTAGCTATTAAAGCCTTAACGGTATCTAATTCAAAAGTATAAACAGGTGTTATACTGTGTAATAAATAGTATTGGTCTAGTACTAAAATATCATCTATAATTTCTAATAAAAATTCGTTAGAGACATTATTTTGTTCGAAAAATTTAGGATTACCTACTATATTCTTTATTAATTCTTCTAAATTTAGGTTTTCTTCATTTTGATTTTTTTCCATTTATAAATATATTTTTTATTTATATGAAAATTATATTTAATAGTTTTAATATATAAATTATGATTAAAAAATATTTAGAATTTATCTTAGAAGATAATGAAGTTGATAAAAATTACAATGAAACAAGTTGGACAATGGATATAAATGGTAAAGAAAAAACTATAACTATCCATATGATTCAAGAATTTTTAAAAGATGAACCAATAGTTGATATTAAGGTAGAAGATATTAAAGATAAATGTATTCACTTAGATAAAAAAGATAAAAAAACTTTAGAAAGGGCACAAAAATCAGATCTTAAATATCCTATAATCATATGTAAAAATTTAGATGGTACTTATGGTATGATTATAGATGGGCATCATAGATTAAAAAAGGCTATTGATAATGAGGTTAAAAATATTAAAGCTAAAATATTAGATCTAAAAAAAGCTCCTAGTATTTATAAAAAAATGTTTAAATAATAAATTAGAAAAAATTCAATTTATAAATCTAATATATACCATGTATTACAAATGAAAATTATATTTAATAGTTTTAATATATAAATTATGATAAAAAAATATTTAGACTTTATCTTAGAATTGAAAAAGGAAGATTTAAAAGGTTCTTATTTACTTAATGATTATGAAACTAATTTAGAATTAGAAAATAAATTAAAAACTATTATAGATGATAAAATAACTTTAAATCAAATTCAAAATCCAGAAAAAGTGGGTGATAAAAATTTTATTAAAATTAAAGAATTATTAAATAACGATAAAGACTTATTAAATAAATTTAGAAATAATATTAATAATTCTATTAATAAAGAAGGATTAAAAAAGTGGATTGAAAATTTTATTAAAAATAAATATCTAAATATAACTCCAATTAAAAAAGATAAAAAAGAATTTGATATAGATTTTAAAAAAGTAGATAAAAGTTCCCCAATGTATAAACAAACAGGAGAGTTAAACAGGGGCTATGGAGATAATTTTGAAATATATCAAATACTTTTTACTAAGGAAATAAATGACCTTATTGAAAAAAATCCGGAATTTAATAAAGCAGATAAATATATGTATCTTACATTAGAAACTGATCATCTAAATAGAGTTCATTTTCCAGGAAGACAAGTTAGGAATTGGTATTCGTATAAACTAAGTGGAATACCAACTACTTTAAGAGGTAATGGAATATCTTTTTTTATTTACAAAGCATTTATACATAAAGTAGGTTACTTAACTTCTAGTACAAGTTCATCCTCATCAATAAGAAAAATATGGGAAAAAATTCTTGTAGATAATAGTGTTAATAGTATTATTTGTAATCATGATATTATTGTATTTTCTAAAAATTATACAGGTGATATTGATAATATAGTTAAAAAGTTTTTAAATTCTAAAACATGTACTAAAAATAAATTTAAAATAGATTCTGAATTAGAAAATAAATTAGGAAATTGGTATAAAGAATGGAAAACAAAACTTGTTGATTCGTCTTATTATTTAGATAATCTAAATAAATTAATTAATAAATATAAAAGTTATAAAATAACAGATGAAGATATAAAAAATATCCAAAATGGAAAAATAACTTTTATTGTTTATTTACTAAAAAATAAAAAAATAGGAGTTATTAAAGATATAAGTAAAAATGAAGATAATTCGCTATTTTTTAGTATTCAATATTTAGATTCAGGTAGATATTATAATGATGAATTTAATGAAGTAGATGAATCAAGTTTTAATATTCTAGAAAAGAAAAAAATCAGTTTATAAAACTAATATATACCATGTATTACAAATGTTTTTTGATTGGAAGATAAAATATTTTAATATATAATAAAAAATAATTAATTGTATGCCATTACCACATTATACACAATTACCAGTTTTAGATGATCCAGCAGGACCAGGTACGTTACCTCAAGAACCAGTATATAAAAACCTCTTTGAGATTAGCTTTGTATTACCAATTATATTACAAGCTCAAGGAAGAGATGTAGCTCTTTTATTACAAGAAGCAACTTCAGTTACTTTAGATTTAACTATAGATATTGACCGTAAAGAACAAAGATACAAATATTCTACAAGAGCATTTGTAACAATGCCTTCTACTACTACAAAGGAATTTGATATTAAATTTCAAGTTAACGTAAGTAACAAAGGCGCTATGGATGTTTGGAATACTTTAAAATCTTGGTACGATTTACAATGGAACTCTCAAAACGGTACTTTACATTACAAATCAGATACAATCGGAACTGTTATAGTTAATCAACATGATAGAAAAGGTTATGTATTAAGAAGAGTTACTTTTCAAAATGCACAAATTTATGGAGTTGAAAGTATTGCTTTAGATTGGGGAACAGCTGATATCTGGGATGTAACTGCTAAATTTGTAGCTGACTTTTGGATTGATGAATATATTGATGGTAACTATGTTATTGATAATCCGAATGTATATGGATAAAATAAAACAATTATTATATTTTTATATATAATAATATGGAATTAAATATTTTAAGAGAAAAAATAAAGGGAAAAAGTGAAGATTGGATAAAGAAAAATTATCCTAATCTTCACTTTTCTATTTTAGGTATATCTCATGATATACCTTGGATACAAAAAGTATATTATTATTTTAATAATTTATCAGCAGTACCTAAATGTTATTGTGGGAATAATGTTAAATTTAAAAATGGTGTAGATGGTTGGTTAGTTTTTTGTTCTAAAAAATGTCAAGCTAATAGTGATGATATAAAACAAAAAAGAATTAAAACTAATATAAAAAAATTTGGGTGTGAAAATCCAATGCAAAATAAAGATATTCAGAAAATTTACATATCTAATATTTTAGAAAAATATGGAGTTGATAATATATCTAAATTAGATTCTATTAAAGAAAAAATTAAAATAACTAATTTAGAAAAATTTGGCAAAGAATATGTAACTCAGACAGATAAAGTTCGTAAAATTTTAAGTGATAGAATGATTTTAAAATCTAAAGAATTGAATAATATTCAAAAAGAAAATCTTAAAAAATATATTATGGAAAAAGTTAAAAATTATAATTTAATACTCAATTCGATATTAGATACATCTATTTATGAATTTTATCATAATGATCATATATTTATAATCCATAAAAATATGTTAAACGATAGAATAAAAGCTAATATAACTATTTGTACTGAATGTAATAAAATTAATTCTTGTTCAGAATCTCAAAAAGAGTTATTTGAATTTATTAAAAACAACTATGAAGGGGAAATTATTTTTAATTCAAGAAAAATAATTTATCCTTATGAAATTGATATATTTTTACCTGAATTAAATATTGGGTTTGAATATAATGGTATATTTTGGCATAGTGATAAATTCAAAGATGATGAATATCATTTAAGAAAAATGAATAAATGTATTGAGAAAAATATACATTTGATACAAATATGGGAGGATGATTTTCTTTTTAAAAAAGAAATTATTAAATCTCGTGTTTTAAACATTTTGAAAAAAATTCATAATAAATTATGGGCTAGAAAATGTGTTATTAAAGAAATTGATAAAAATATAAGTAAAGATTTTTTAGAAAATAATCATATTCAAGGAGATTGTAATGATTTAATTAGATTAGGTCTTTATTTTAATAATAAATTAGTTAATTGTATGACTTTTTCCAAATTAAGAATATCTACTGGAAATAAAAATAAAGAAGATGTTTATGAATTAACACGTTATTGTAATTTGATTAATACTAATGTTGTAGGTGGTGCTTCTAAATTAATGAATTATTTTATTAAAAAGTATCAACCAATAAAAATAATAAGTTATTGTGATAGATTTTGGTCTATTGGTAATTTATATGAAAAATTAGGATTTGAATTAAAAAATGTAACTAAGCCAAATTATTTTTATGTAGTGAATAATAAAAGAAGTTCACGTTTTAATTGGAGAAAATCTGAATTAATTAAAAAAGGTTATGATCCTAATTTAACAGAATTTGAGATTATGGAAAGTTTAGGATATAATAAAGTATATGATTGTGGTAGTTTTTTATTTGAAATAGATATTAAAAAAGGTGATAGATAAAAATCTATCACCTTTTTTTATATATAGGTATAGTAAAAAATTGTAAAAATGATTAAAAAATTTAAAATATTCATTAATGAATCTACAATATTTGATTCTTCATTTATGAAAACAGAGTATCAAATCCTCCATTTAAATAGAGAAGAAAGATTAAAATATTTTGAAAATAGACTTTATTATTTTGAAACTTCGGACTTTGATGATCTAAGTATCACACATGGTTTAACCAAAAATGGTTATAGAACTGAATATTTTCCTTTTACAGATTATGAATTTTCCTTATGTCCTAAATTAATAAAAAATAAATATATTCAGATTTGTATTGATAAAGGATTAGGCATACCTCTAAATGAGATTGATAGTTTAACCCCAAATCAAAAAAATTTATTTTTAGATAGTTGTGCAAAAAATGCTAGATCTAGTTATATTAAATTAGATTTTCTAAAATTATTTTCAGATAAACAAATGTATGTGTATTTAGTTAATTATATTAAAAAGAAACAACATCTTAGTGATAAAGCTTTCATATTTTTATCAGATAAATTTAAGAAGTTTTATATGGATAAATGTATTGAATATAAATCTCCTATAAGTAGTAAAGAATTATCTTGGATTGAACCTGAAGAAGATAGAATATATTATACTAATTATTATATTAATGCATGTATTGAAAAAGGTGGAGAATTAAAACATGATCAAATAGATACATTAACAGATGAACAAAAACTTGTATATTATACAAAGCAAGTAGAAAAAGGTAATGTCAGTATTGCTTATAGGTCTAGAATAGGTAGTGATGAAAGTATAGAATTTGATTTAAATCAATATGAATTAGATAGATTAAAAAAGAAATTAAATAAATGAATTATATAAAATTATTTGAAACATTTAGAAACTTACTTACAAAAAATGAAATAAAAACCATTTTAACTTATCCTTCTTATAAAGGAACTTATAAATTAGTATTTGAATATAATAATAAAATTATTAAATTTTTATCTATAGAAGATAGTTCTTATGAAATACTTAATTGTATAAAACAAAAAAATATTAATTTACCTATTTTACCAAAAATATATGAAATAGGTAAAATTAAAAAAAGAAAAGATACTTGGTTTATTGATCTTTATAAAAAATTACCTGAAAGTATATTTAACCAAAATATAAATGATATATATTATATTATAGAAGAAAAAATAAATATTTCTTCTAAATTAACAAAAGATATAGAAAAACTACTTAGTTTATATAGTCATTGGAAATTAAATTTTAATTATAAAGGAACAGGTGATATATTATATGATTTACAAATTATAATATACGATAAATGGGGACTTTATTTAGAAAGTTTTGATTATAAAGAAATATCTATTTTAAGAAAATATTTAGATGAATTTAAAAAAACATTAGATGTAAATTTATTAAGTATATATAATGATTTAGTAAAATCTTATACATTATGTAAAAATAATAACATAATTATTAGTGATACTAATCAAGATAATTATGGATTAAATAAAAATGGTGAATTAGTTATTATTGATTTAGAAGATTCCTTAAATTTTAGTTATATAAGTAATGGATTTATTTTACCTGAAAAATTATTAGATAATATAATTTAAATTTTTTAATTATAAATATTTTTCGTATATTTGTAATAAGTTTTATTGTTTATTGTTATTACAAAAAAAGCAACTCTTAAGAGTTGCTTTTTTTAGTTCAAAACTTTTCTATATTGATCATAGTTATTAACCACCCAATCAACTACCTTTTCTAATTTCTCATTTTCATATAATTTCTTACCTACCTTACTCCTAATAACCCAATCTCCATATTCATTCTCAATAGCATTGACACAAGTAGCTTCTTTACCCCAAAATATAGTTTGATATTCTTTATCCCTTTTATGATAAACTCTAAGTCCAGATGCCTTAAATATAACTACTTGATTTCCGTATTTATATTCTTGATTAATATTGTTAGCATATGATTTATAATCATTTAGAGTATAACAAAAATTATACCCACCATATTTTTTATCAAATTCTCCTAAGTGTGTTGTTAAAGCTAATTTTTCAATCTCACTTACTCCTTTAGTAAATCCATTTTTAACTATACTATCCGCATTATCTGTAAAATGAACTAACCAAGTATTTTTAACTATTTGTGGAGAGTCATAATAAGCCCATGCTGGATAATCTGCACTATGAATATTTAAAGTATGGTTTATAATTTTTTCATATAACCATTCACAAAACTCTTTATATAAATTAGGATTATTTTCTTGTATATTATCAGTTATTTCAAAATCTTCTAAATCAGATGAATCATATTGAATACCTTTTTCATTAAAAAATTTTTTCCAAAAGTAATAATATACATGAGGTAAATAACTTTTCTTATCCTCTATACTTTGATTAAAATAATGATACAGGTCAAGACCTCTTGGTGTCAAATATTCAAATAATTTATACTCATTAAAATTGTAAATCATAATTTATATATTAAATTATTATACAAATAATATTGGGTTATATCCTATAATACCAGTAGCATAACAACTCCAACCTCTATTCATTAATGTATGTAAAGACGCAGACATACCAGGGGTTACCGATGTAGTGATACCAAATTGGTTATTTATATAAACTTTACCATTAGATGTGTTATTAGTAACTAATTGTGTTAGAATACTTTCTAACACAGAAGATGTTAAAGATCCAAATTGTAAATTAAGATTAGTTACACTTGGTGGTAATAAATTATTACTTACATAAGATAATGGGTGTATTGTAGATAAATAAGTACCATAAATACTAACACTTTGTAATGTGCTAGGTAATAATGAGCTAGGGGAAGCGGATGTTATATATGTATTTTTAAAAGTAAAGTTATTTATTTGTGTATTTAAAAATAAATCAAAATTAAAGTTATATAAATATAATCCATAATTATCTCCTGGTGTAAAATTAAAACTTACTAATTTAGTAGGTAAAGATGATGGGTTAAAATAAAATAATGCATTATTAACATATGCATTATTTATAGTAATTGAAGTTAGGTTATTATCAAAGCTAACACTTGATGAAACTGTAAATCCATTACCGCTTTGTATAGAAAGACTAGAATTACTTGCAGTAAATTTAATTAAATTAAAATCAGGTGTCATATAATGATAATTAGGACAACTATTTATTATTAATGTTTGTAATCCATTTACATTAGCAAATGAGCTTGCACTAATTCCTATTAATGGATTATTAGATATATCTAAATATAATAAATTACTTGGTAAAGAATCTAAATAAAAATAAGTGGATGAAGTTCCTAAATAATTATTATTTATATACAAATATTGTAAACTATTAGGAATTTTAGATCCTGAAATTCCTAATATATTATTATTATTTAAATATAAATATTGTAAACTATTAGGTAAGGTATAATTTACAGGATTAAAATTAGTTATTAAATTATTATTTAAATTTAATGACAATAATGTACTTGGTAAAGGTTGATATGAAGGATCAAAATTAGATATTTTATTATAAGTAAGACTCAAATAAGCTAATCCTGTTAAATAAGTTTTTGGATCATAATTTGTTAAATTATTATGGTCCAATGCAATTGATGACCCTGTTATCGTAATTAAGTAATCTGGACTAAAAGAACCTGTTAATCCACAATTTGTTATGGAAATATTTTTAGCACTTAAAGCTGACTGAGATACACCTCCTATTATACAATATGGATTAAAAGAGGTTAGTGTGGTATTATAATCTAAATATAAGGTAGATGTAAAATATGTATTTGATGTTAATATAATTGGATTATTTAATAATGAAAAATTATTTATTGAATTACGTTGAAGATTTAATGTAGCTAAAGTTGTTGGTAATTGTGTAGTTGGATTAAATGTAGTAATATTATTATTATTAAGTCCTAATTGGTATAAACCAACTAATAAAGAAGGATTAAAATTAACTAAATTATTATATGATAATGATAATACATTATTCATTCCTGCATTTCCATTTGCATAATAAAAACTAAGTGTGGCACTAGGTAAAAAATTAGTTATTGAATTATGATCTAATAATAAACCAGCTGAATTTATTTGATAACTTGGGTTAAAATTAGTTATAAAATTATATGTTAAATCTAATTGTATATAACTTGAATAATTATCTACATCAAAAACTGTAATATTATTATTTTCTAATGTTAATGTAGGAGATGCAACTTGAGGTATAATTAAATTTTGTCTTGGTATAGATATTTCACTATTATTTAAATAAATAATTCCAGGTATTGAACCAGATGATGCCCAATTATTATAAAATTTTAAATTTTTAATTTTTACCCCATTTAAATCCATTTGAATTCCTTGTCCACTTCCATTCTGAAATATAAATTTAATTGTATAAATTCCAGGGTTTGCATATTTATGACTAAATCGACATTTACCATTCAAAAATCCACCTGCACCACTATCAGAATACGCTTGCGAATATCCTAAATTTGCATTTACCGCAGTAGCACTTACCGGTATTATAGTCCTCGTAATTGGAGTAAAAGTTATACTACTTGTAGAACCTTCTATATAACCATCCCCCCAATCTACAGAATAATAAGTAGTATTAACACCAAATCTAAAAGAAGCTGTTAATGAATTAATAGTTTGATCTATATCCATAGTGAAATAAGGAATAGTTAAACAATTATTACTATATGATGATTGTGTAGCCACCGCTAAACACATATATAATCCTGTATTAGGATCTTGATATAAACTACCTCCATTATTACAATAATAACCAACAGATTGACCATAATCCCATTGGCGACCACTCATATCTTTTGTAGAAAATAAAATATAAGGTTGTAAAGAAGCAGTTGATGTAATACCATATGTTAAAGCATCTGTTAAAATAGGATAACCTGAACTTACAGTTAAACCTGTAAAATCATATAATTCAGCAGAAAATCCTGCTGGGTTTCCTAAAATATCATAACTTAATACTTGTGAAGCATTTTTAACTTCAAAAGAAAAAGTATAATTTACTCCAGAATTTAATATAATTGGATAAATACACCATTGTGGAAATCCTCCACCTCCATCATTACCAACTAAACTACTATCAATTAGAGTAGTTCCATTTATTTTAACCCTAACTAAATTATCTCCACTTACCCCAAAGTAATATGTTTTATTTGAAACAGGAATAAATGTATATAAAAATCCAATCCATGTATCTAATGGTTCCCATACAGAATTAGATACTGTATAAGCAACAGGTGTAGCATTTGTATAATAACCATTAACTAAAGACGATGTAGATGTAATTGTATAAAATTGATTAGTTACCCAAACCGCAGTCGAGTTCATTCTACCTTCTGTAGTATTATTATCAGCATTTACCCATACAGTATTAAAATAATTAGATGTGTCTGTATAACCTCTCACAAAACCACCATATGAAGATGTAGTAAATCCAAATTCTTTAAATATCCCAGAACCATTATTAGAAAACCCTAAATTATATAATCTAGGTTTTTCATATGTACCTGACCAATAATCTCTATTCCATGCATTACTTTGAACTCTTTGTGCAGTTGAAAATGAAGCAGGAGCAGTAGCTTTATCTATATTCACACATTCATATCCAGGTATAACCGAAGGTCCGTTATAAAATTGACTATATGTAGCTACATAATAACAAGGACACTCTACAGCTGGAACTATATCTGTTTTAGTTATAAATTGATTATCTAATTTATTATCATATGAT
>Ga0316221_1001737_pt1 | contig 21842 bp, 29 predicted proteins | sample TBH18007metaG_FD_206003 | JGI IMG/M metagenome (GOLD analysis project Ga0316221, IMG submission 206003) | Freshwater microbial communities from Trout Bog Lake, Wisconsin, USA - TBH18007 | ecosystem: Environmental > Aquatic > Freshwater > Lake > Hypolimnion/Profundal zone | place: USA: Wisconsin... | reverse complement strand
GGGGTATTCTAAAATGTCTTTTCTGTACTTTACAACACACCCATAATCAGCTAGACGTTTTGCTCCACGTGTATCTGGTTTGCGTTTATAGGGCCACATAAATGTGCATGTGACAAAGTATTTTTCGTAAACTGGTCCGGCAACTAGCTCACCCTGTTTCCAGTAGTCAAATGCATAGATATCCAGCTCGTCAATAACACGCTCATAATCCAATAGAGTATTCAAACTACTATCAGTCATGTAAATTTCTTTTGTGTTTTCTATTACGTCTTTAAGTGAATTAGCCATATTCTTTTCAATTTATGTATTATTTATACGATCTTGTCTCGTTGGTTGGCATCCGGCAAGTATGACTTCATCTAACCAGTGTTCCTCAACATATTTTACATATTTGTGATTGGCATCTTCACTTACAAAGCTCATAACCTTTTCATGATCTGTAACTACCGGAAAATTAGTTATAGATCCGACCCACTTAATATAGTGTTCTTTGTGCAGGAAAAACGCTTCATGATCCAGGAAATGCACCGGAAAACCGCTGGGAATTAACGTATTATAGTAGTATTCCTGTGCAATGGGTGTAGTATGTGCTTTCCGTACTCTTAACTGTTGTAATTGATTGATATTTTGATCTCGCACAATAATGGCTATTTGCACATCAACACCAAAACTTTGTGCACGTGCCGCAACTTCTACAATTTTAGGAACATACCTCGTGCCATCAAAAAAGAAGGGACAACTTACATTGGCAAGATGATAATCCTTACCATCAAAGTGGCTGGCTTCTAGCTTCTCAGGATTAGCCCAATATTCAGCAAAAGGTTCTTGATCACTGGGAATCCAATAATTCGTTAACATTTCATCCCATCCCGAGACATCAGGATGCTGACTCAATACTCTGCTAAACAAATGATTACCCGAGCCCTGTGGTCCGGTTATTATTAACAAACGCTTCATACTACAAACGGATTTTTCTTTAGTTCTTTTAAGAATGCCGTTGTCTTGTCTGTAATAATACCCGTTAACTGCAATGTAACTCTAGGATGGAATCCTGCATTGGCAGTTGAGTGCGGTAAGTTTTGCCAATCAAAGGTATGTACTTCACCAGCACGCCATTGTGTATGTGTGTAATTACCATAACTCCAAAATTGTCCCTGTTGCCAATCGGTCAGTGCAATAAAGTATCGGCCCACACGTTCTGGATGCTCGGGAAACCATTTGTATAGTTTGTCAATGTGCAGGTGCCACAACTGTCCAGGTTGTTGTACATGGATGCGTTCCATACAGTCTTGTAAACCAAATGCATCGCTTATGGCTTGTAGTCGCTTAGGTAATTTCCATGCCAAGTTTGTGATAACCACTTTGGGATCAATGCCCACACGGCTTAGATCGTATTCTTCATCTTCTAATTCAGGCTTGGGCACAAATACACCTTCACCTTTAAAGCCACGAGTCTCCCAATTAGCAGGCTTACTATCTGCAACGATTTTTTTAACTTCTTTTGTGAAGTCCCCCTCAATGTAGCCTAGTTCTTTTAGTACATCTTTTTTCTTATCAACAACGGTGTTGTCAAAATGATACGTACTTGCTTTTTTTAATTTGTCCCAACTGCTTTCTTTTTTCATTTTATTACCTTTACTGTTACGTCATTCTCAATATAATTTTGCTTGTATTCTTCGGGAGGAGTTGCTATCCCTAATGCCCTGCATAATTGATAATTGTTTGTTACTATCTCTAGATCCCGTATATGTTTGGACCAGGACTCTACTAGATTTGTATTCTGTTGTTGTATCCGTTTGGCCATTGTTTTTAAATCCACATAGTACTCGTGGTACAAGGGATATGTGATGTTGAAATGTCCGCATTTGACCCACCAGCCCAAACAAGCATCGTCACTACGGTGTACCAATACTATTGGGCTCTCGGGCCAAGTCCGACGTAAAAAATCTATGTGATTACAAAAGATATGACTTTTAATAATACGTATGCCATTATTTTCTTTTGTAAAGGGCGCATCAAATATTGCTTCTAAACTGGCCTTACCATGGAAGTCCACTGCTTCAGGCAAATCACATTCCATACCAGGATCAAAGTAAGCGCCCATGTGCATCAGCATCATTTCACCAGGAGCATCATGCCAATACTCCCATTCAGGTCTAGCATCACTGCGATCTATGTCAGGACTAAAGTAAATGTTCTTACTGACACTACTCCATTTACTACCTGGAGCTCCGGCTATAAAAATATATTTCATTCTTTTGATAAGTCTAATTTTTCCAATACAGGCAAAAATGTCTTGCGCAACTCATCCATATGCTTGCGTAATCCTGCAGGCGTTAGTTCGCTTTCCTCATAAAACACAACCTGTCCAAGACACCATTCTCGATATTCCTCGCTACGTATAGCAGTACTAAAAGCCTTTTGATACCAATCAACTACATCTGCAGGGGTGTTTGGTGGTAACTCAATAGCCCAAGCCGCATACACATTGATACCTGGGGCAACATCTTTTAATAAAGGAACATTTGGAAACTGTAGCATCTTACGTGTGCCGGTGAATCCAATTATTTTAACTTTACCTGCCTCTACTAGAGGTTTTGCAACTGCTATAGGCATAATACCAAATTCGGTACCAATCTTGCCATCATATTGTGCCACACTCTGTACCGCCGGGCTTGGCCCGTTGAATTTAATTGGTTTAACCAAGTCTGCATTGCCATGACTCTTAATCATCAAGTATTCAAACGCAGTACGGTGTGCACCGCCACCTACTGCTACGTTGATAGGTCCGGTTGTGACCCGTATCAGTCTAGCAAACTCTTCGGGAGTACTAATGGTACTCTTGGGGCTAGCCACCAATGCCAATGGACTTTTACCAATGGTTAGCACATCAACAAAACTGTCGTAATTGTACTTTTTAATATTCCGCTCCCAGATATCATTTGTAACATAGCTGCTCATATGACTTGGTAAGTTGATTGTATATCCATCCGCGGGTTCGGTCAAGAACCGGTTGTTAGCAACTACACTGTCTGCCCCTGGAATATTTTGTACAACATACACAAACTTGGGATCTTGTTTCTGTACGATCTCGGCCAGTTTGCGAAACGCTATTTCGTTGCCGGCACCGGGTGTGTTTCCTATAAAGACTGTTACAGGTTTTACAGGTTCCCATGCCAATGCTAATATTGGCACTAGTAATAATATTGTTAAAAGTTTTTTCATGTTAATTTTCCTATTAATTGATTTATTTCATCAGGCAACCAGGGCACAGGCATACGTTCTGGATGCCAAACAACTCCGGCTATTGCTAACTTGCTGTCTATCCATGCTTCACAGTTGCCGTCTTCGTCTGTGGCCAATACTGTTGCATCTTTGTGTGGTGTAGTAATACATAAATTGTGAAAACTATTTACAGTTTTTATTTCACCAAAATAGTTTATATCATGTAGTGTATCTACATGATCTTCTATGGATCCTATTACTCCACCTAACTGTTCTGTTAATAAAAAAGCACCGTGACACACACCAATTATTGGCTTACGTTGCTTCATTACTTCTGTTGCTAATTTTAATTCTGTTACACGTCTAATTGCACTGTCATCGCCACCGGTTAATACAAGTGCATCAATTGATTCTGCTAATTGTTTGAAATTCTGATCGTCCCTATTAGGGACAAAAACAAGCGTATGCTCTCGTAAATATGAATACCATCCATGTTCAATCGAGTCATACGCTCTTTGCTTATGATATAAAACTCGTTGTGTGAGTCCTATTTTCAAATTACCATCCGTAAGCGTCGGCTACTAGTTCCTTACCAGCTTCTGCGGCTACAGTATTCTTGCAGGAAATTTCATACAAGTCTTTACGCATAGCTTCTACTAGCGCGGTAGCACGAGCTTGAGCTTCAGGAGTTGTTACTAATTGCTCTAGTTTTCTAGCACCAATTTTGCTATGGAAACCTTCGTCCTTGGCAATCTTAGCATAAGCACCAGAGATAAAACTGTCTTCAATACAATCAGCCATTTGATTCCAAACTGCTTCTGCACGTCCTTCAGCTACTAGCTGATAAGCGGCCAATGCGATTGGATCTTGTTCTGCATCATACTTGGCTAATAAACCAGCACCTTTAGCAGTGGGCTTTGCTTGCTCAGCGGCAATAGCTGCTGCAACATCAACTGGGCTACCTTGGATGTGTTCGATGACTTCTTTTACTAAACGGAAGTGCACCGCTTCATCGTGTGCTTGTTGTGTTAACAGTTGTAGTTCTACTGGATCTGCGTCTGCTGGCAATGTAGCGATAGCTTGGCTGATTTCAACCATGTTCATACGCTCGTTTACCATACGACCAATAAAGTGTTCTACTAGCTCTTCTTGAGCTGGCTTGCTATCAAAGTATGCTTTAACATTGATTTGGCTGGCTTTGAATAGTGCTTGATTGTCTTCGACAATTTTGGCAACAAATTGTTTTGCGTTCATTTTATTTCCTTAAATATATTTAATAGAATTTTACAAGATTGCAAAATAATTTTCCCAATCTCGCAAAAATATTTATCCTAATAGAGAAAATTTCAATGAATACCAAAATTTTTAAGTTATCTAGCAAAATTTTATGATAGTTGTACTATTTCCAGCCGGGGGATTTGGTAGTACCATAGAATATTGTCTTAGACAATTTAGCAATGAGCTAACAAAAATAGAAGCATCCGTAATGGAAAATGGTAGTCTGCATTCATACAAAAAAGAATTCCACCCAGTTACCGTCCAGGAATTTTTAAAAAATAAGGATATTGCATTTGAAATCGCAACCCCCACCTATCCAGGTTTAGATTACTCAACACCACTTGAAACGGTAAATCTTTTATTGAATAAAATAAAATCCGATGATAAAGTTATTTTAATAAATTTTGATACTATCGATATGGCGGAGAGGAACCAATTATTTTCATACCATAAAATACCCAATTTTATTGACTTCGTTCTAAAGGACAAATATATTAATTGGGATCCTGAATATAAATCATTTAATGATTTAAAAGTATACGAGATCCGGGAAGCATTGAGTTTTTATATTGATAGGCAAAAAGACTATTTAGAAGTAAGCAGAAATAAAATTAAGAATTGTATGTACGTTACACCCAATGACATATTATTTGATTTTAAAAATACAATATTAAAAATTATTAAGTACTGTAATTTAACTATAGATGAATCAAAAAATATAAATGATTTTTATAAAATTTGGTTTAGCAAACAACAATATATTTTAAATGAATTTGAGATTGTCAACAGAGTTATCGATAAAATTACATCCGGAGAATATTTCTCCTGGGAGCCGATTTCAATGGTGGGCGAAGCTATTATTCAATCCCGTCTCAGACAAAATGGTATTGAGATTGCCTGTTTCAATCTCGATATATTTCCAACAAACACAACAGATTTACAAAAGGTCATAATATAATGAATACTAAAATTTTTAACTTAATAAAAGAAAATTTACACTCTGCATTTAATCTTCCCAAATACGCTAATATAACTATAGATGAAAATACTATAGTGGATGAACTACCATGGACTCCGGCTCGCTATCGTAAATTTCGAGATGCAGTAGAATTAGAACTAAGTCTGCCCTGCGATTATGTTGGTACCCTACGTAGTATAGTAGATGATCTAAGCGAACGTTATATACTACGATTCTTTAGTGAGATTTGGAAACCACGCACTAATGACTATGATTACACAGGTTGGAGCCTAGTAGAAGAAATCAATGCCCAGAACCCAAAAGCAGTTTTAGATGTAGGATGTGGCTACCACCCGTTCAAGGGACGAATACAAAACCTTGTGGGCATTGATCCCTACAACAACTGCGCCGACTTTGAAGTTGACATATTGGATTATAAAGTCAAACACAAACATGATCACATCCTGGCATTAGGTAGTATTAACTTTAATAGTCGAGACGAGATTGAAGCGAGGTTTAGCCATTGTGTAGATCTACTAGAGCCGGGTGGTAAGTTTTACCTAAGGGCCAACCCCGGTATTGCGCACAAGACCGGACCCTATGTGGAAATATTCCCGTGGAGCTTTGAAATTGTAAATGAGTTTGCAGATAAGTACAATTTGAAATTGTTAAAATTTAAACAAGACGCCAATGACAGATTATATTTTGTATACGAAAAATTATGAACCCAACCCCATTTAATCGAGAAGAAGAACAACTTAATTTATTTTATGGTGAGAGATGGCAACATCGCAACACCTCATTAGATGTATATGAGTATAGTGGTTACATACTAGGTGAACAAGTCCGCGCCGGCGAACATGTTATACATGTTAATTGTGGTGATAATCCTTTTAAGGGAATGATATCCAATTTAAGATCTATTGATCCTACAAATCATAAAGCAGATGTTGTAGCAAGTCTAACCGATTACGCCAACACACATCGTACCAACAAGTATAATGTTGCATTTTGTTTGAATGCTTTTGATAATGGTGATGAAAGTTATATTCAAAGTCAAATAACTGCTTTGATGTCTTTGATGCGTACACGCGATGCTAGAATCTATTGGCGCACCAGTACCGTAGGTACCTATCCCTGGACATTTGATGCCCACACTAGATTAGCGGCACAGTTTAAATATAACGTTGCGGGGATGACTGCAGAGGTTGGGAATAATATCTATGCCGAATGGAATAGCAATAGCACGTTCTTGAGTTTACAGGACTAAGCCAAGTACTTATGCCGATTTTGAAAAGTTATATACACACTTAAATCCTTTGACCTTTGGTGTTTAAATACTTGCGTGAACATACTGTTGTTCGCAACTCAGTATGGAACATGACGACAACACCAAGGAGGCGCACTTGTCCAAACGAAGAAATCGATTAGTAGAAACCGTCCAATATCAACAACCCAAACAAAAAAGGCATCATCAACCCGAACTAAAAATAGTAAACGAAGACTATGTTCAGCATAGATCCCGTAGAGTAGAACTAATCCCTAAAAGTCTAAATCAAGAAACTTACATTGATTTATTAAATAACCCCCAAAAACTAATTATATTTGCGACAGGACCTGCTGGTACTGGTAAAACTATGCTGGCTGTAATGGCCGCTATAAAAGCCTACCAAGAAGGGGAATGTAAAAAGATTGTTATCACTCGTCCGGCAGTGGGCGTAGATGATGAACAACATGGGTTCTTGCCCGGTACATTAAATGAAAAGATGGCACCGTGGACAAGACCTATAATGGATGTGTTTGCTGAGTATTACCGCCCAGCTGACATTACTAAAATGCTAGATGAACAAATCATCGAGGTCTCTCCCCTAGCATTTATGCGTGGCAGAACATTTAAACAATCGTGGATCATTGCTGACGAAATGCAGAATGCCACACCATCTCAGATGAAAATGCTGCTAACACGCTTAGGTGATGGAAGTAAAATGGTAGTAACGGGAGATACGCAACAAGCGGACCGTAAAGAAAACAACAACGGATTAATTGACTTCAAACGTCTTGTATCACAATACGAAAATAGTCGCTATGTCGCAGGTGTTGAATTTGAGGGACGTGATATACACCGACATGCCGCAGTAGTAGAAATATTAAAAATCTACGGGGAGGTGTAGTATTATAAATATCGGATGAAGGAAATTCAAGTTTGGATCATTACAGGTCCGGGTGGCAGCAGAATCGATTTTATTGCAGGTTGGTTAGGATGCCTCCCAAATTTTGTTAATAACTGGTGGGGAATAGATCCTTTAACTGGGCAAAGTGTTGGTAACATGCGTGCCTTAAAAAGATTAGATTCTGATCCAAACGCAGAACTATCTCATTTTTTTCCGGAACATGTAACTTTTAAAAAAGATGCTGAATTAACTTATGCTGGTAGTTGCCACGGTTACCACCTAAACACACAAATATCTAATTTAGATTTTGTTAAAGTCTTCTATATTGACACGAAAAAAGCAGACCCAAATAAATTAGCCTGGGAATTTTTTGCAAAAACTTATCTATCAAGATCACCACTTAGTGAAATTCCAGATCTTAAAAGAATAAATCAAGGAGTGATCAAAAATACCATTGATACTAATATTAAATTTAATAACTCAATAGTATTAGATTACACTAAATTATTTGTTCCCGGGGGGAGCAGATATCTTTGCGATGTAACAAATATAACAGTAAGTGATCGATATCATGCATACTACGATACTTGTTTATTTTGGGCAGACACACCCATGGAGATAGAAGCTCACGGTAAAACATGGCGATATGTAGATTATTTTAACGACGCTTCTGTATAGTTTGATGCAACGCACTAAGGTAACTGGTTTGGTGTTGTAATTTACGTTCTAAATCAGTTACCCTTTGCTTTAAAACCGCAATGTCCTGTGCTTGTTGTTCGATAGTGGATTTGGTATCCTTTAACGTTTTTTCATGACTCATTAAGTTTGGGCGCGGTGGAGCATTTGGGTCCACCGGACGCTTTACTTTCGTCTTGTACATGTCAAAAGGATTTGTTGCCATAAAGTATTTATTCTGTTACTGCAACTTCTTCTGCGGGAGTTTCTGCATCTAATTCGGCCTGCATTTCATCCAGCATTTTATTAAAGTATTCAATATCTAACTGGCTCATTACCGCAGTAATGTATTGATGGTACCCTTTAAAAAAGTGTTTAAAATATTCATCAAATGAACGTTCTGTGCCCCAACCGTTGTATTCTATGGTCTTTTGGCTTAGGTTTAGTACTACTTTGGCACTAGAGCTTTTATTGTGCTTACCACGTGTAATTTCCACACTTTCATCATAAGTGATATTATTTAAATCATTCATCCAACCCTTTACTTGTGTTCGTACACCAGGGCGCGGTTTCATGTGATAAAATGCTAGTAAGTAAATGTCTTTCATTATTGTCCTATTTGAGTTAATTCAACCAATGTGGCTGATAAGTTGATTTCGGGATCTGCAATCATACTATGATTTACCATACCCTTGCGTATGGCTAATATAGCTTCGTCCTGACCTTCGGGAGTACTGCTCCAAAGAGATAAGTTATCATACATCCATCTAAACATACTATCCATGTCTTCTATAGAGGCTTGATTACATATAACTGTTCTTGCATCGCGGATTTTACCGTGTTTAAATAATTCCACTGCTTCTAATTTCCAATCCTGCACAGTTGTATCGTTCTTACCTGGCTTGCTTAGTGCACCTGAAGTTGAGTTAGTTTGTAATAGTTTTAAACAATTTCTTAAATCTGGATAACTGGCTTTTACATAACTATCCAATGTATCTATATCAAACTCTATACCTTCTGTAACCAATACAGTTGCTGCCCTTGCAGTGAATTCTGTGGTGTCGGGTTTTTCAATATGAAAGCTAGTGAACCTACTGTGCAGTGCCGGCATAATTTTGTGCGGACTATTACAAGTAAAAATAAATCTTGCCTGACCTTGATATGTTTCTGTTAACCCACGCATAATACCCTGCGCATTATGTGACAGATAATCTGCCTCATCCATTAACACAACTTTAAACTTACCAAACGGCATAGTCTGCACAAAGCCTTCAACCTTACTTTTGATAAAGTCTACACCATTGTCTCGGCTTGCATTAATTTGTAAAAAGTCATATTCATCAATACCAAGTTCATTTACCAGTACCTTTGCCAAGGTTGTCTTGCCAGTACCTGGACTACCACTTAACATAATATGCGGAATAACTCCGTCCTTGACCCAACTATCGACTATCTGCCTTTGATTTGAGTCAGTAAACACATAGTCATTTATTGTCTTGGGTCTGTACTTTTCCGTCCAAAGTTCTTTCATTGATTTCCTTACGTTTGTTGATTAATTCAAATTCTTCATCTTCATGTTGTGCATCTTCCTTGACTTTGGGGTTTGGTTTACGAAAGATTGCATCAAAATTATTACCAAATTGTTCTTGGCTTACACTAAAAGGTCTTGGACTACTTCCTTTGCCCATATTTTTCTCTCCAATCTTGTTTTGCTTGTTGCCATACTTTACGCGGATGTGTTATGCACCATATGGGAATTATAACGCAGGCCGCTATAAAAAGCAACCACTTTGGAAAAGATTGTGGTGGGTGCAACGGGCAACGGCCTTGTCTATAGTCGCAATCAACACTATATTCGTTCCTACACGTAGTACATTTCATTTTTTAAGTATCCTCATAATACGTTCTTGCTCTTGGTCCCTGAGCCATTCTTTTTCGCCGGCATATTCACTACAGGCCTCTAAACTTTCATCTATTAACCACTTGAGCTTGTAAAGTTCTTGCTTAGTGCCCCAAGTTACAAAACCATCATTATAGGGACTAAGACATTCGGCACGCATCGACCAAATGCCATGTCGTATAGCATTTGCATCCCAGTCACGTTTGTGTCCCATTACAAACTCTTTGCTTGTACGTTCACGCTCGTTGATACAGTATCATCTGTACCTGGCTCTGTATCACTGACCATTAGGATATCATTGTTATCTACTCTACGTAGGCTTTTCTTCTCACCATTGACTTCGATGTCATTGGCACGTGTCCAACGTCCGTGTGCTACAAGTATCCATTGACCAACTTGCACATCTTCTTGCTCAGGACCAATAGCAAATACTCGGGCCCATCTTGGACGTATACCATCGCTTTTACCATCATCACTTAATAACATAATACCACTGCTTAGTTGACGTCCACCAAACTCCATCTCAGTGACAAGTACGTGGTCTTTTAATGCTCTTAGATTGTTAATTTGCTTTGGTGCGTATGCTGGTTTCTTCATTTAAATCCTTTGTGGTCCTTTGGGTTTATACATATTTGGGTCTAGCTTTTCTTGTGTTACTGTGGCTTTTTTAGCAATACTGTCTGCTAGATTGCCACGTAACTTTGGCTCTAAAGGTTTAATCTCTTCTTGCTCCGGCGGATCAAAACTTTCTCCATCAGGAGCTATATTTGGTACTTCAGGCTGGACATTCCCGCCCGCTACCGGTGTTTGTAACTTTCCATATTGCTGACTCATAAGTTGATTCCTTGTTTGTACTACTTTACCGCCTTGACCTAATTGATCTCCGCGGGCATTTACCTTCATGTTTCCTACAGCAATAGTTTTTTCGTTAGTTAATCTTAGATTGTCAATATCAATAACTTTACCGTGTGCAGTTTTGTATTTGTTCCCCATACTATCTCCTTGTATCCTATTTACTATTTTGTTTTTCTGCTAATCTTTTTAATACCGAAATTCTAATTTTTTCTTTTTGGTCCTGTGACATAGGTTTACCTTTATTTGGACTTGGTTTACCGAACATAGGATTCTTTTCTCCCAATTTGGATTTACGAATATTTTCAGCATGTTCTTTAGTCTTAGATTTTCGCGCAGATTGTGATTTTTTTGCTTTGGTTTCTGCAGAGTCTGTTTTGCCGGTACGTCTCTCACTAAGTTTCTTTTTAACTTCGTCTGTCCTTTTTTTACCTCTATTTGCATTTGCAATTTTTAGTATTCTTTCCTCTGGCGGCCTACCAAATTTAGCACCAGAAACACCATCTCCACCGTCGGTCATATTTTGTAAAATTCCGGTTCCAATATCTTTTCTTCCATATTTTGCAATTAATTTAATTTCTAAGTCTATCGCTTCAGATTCAAGTAATCCCGATTCTATTATTACGATTCGGGATTTATCAATTGGTTTACGAATTCTTTCGTGTTTTCCTTTATAATGAGCTCTATTACCTTTGCCTTTTCCAATATAATATGGTGTTCCGTCTTCTCTAAGATATTGATAAACATAAAACATTTAATTGCCTCCTATGTTTATTTATCTTGTGTACACCTATTATTTTAAAAATTCTTCAATTGACAAATCATAAAAAAGGCTATCTATACGGTGTACTCCCAACAAGTATAACACATAACTTGCTACAGAGCTACCCCGACCCAATCCCCATACTACACTATTTGCTCGCATAGTATCCACGAAGTATTTAAGATATCTTAATAAATTAAATAAATCTCTTTCTTGATATAACAATAATTCTTCACCAACACGTTGTAGTTCTGAATCTGTTTTGCATAAGCTCAGTATATGTTGTGCTATATCTAATTCTTTATACTCATCGGGCATATACCACATTTGTTGCAGACCCCAATGAAACAACTCCAATGGTATTTCTTCTCTTGGGGTCGTATATTGCTTCACTTGCGGAAATCCACTAAAGGTTTGCATTACCGCGGTATTGTAGGGAAGACTATCTACGACTCGAAATCTTGACAAATCTAATTCAGGATTTTGATAAAGTAGATCGCAAAGTTCTCTAGTATCAGTATAGGCTTGTCCGTAGGGATCGTAGTTCATTGTATATCAATTATACCCTTCATACCCTTGCCACCGTTTTTATCCTTGTTCATTTTCTCCATCATTTCCTGCATGGCCTTGGCTTGCCGGCGTTTCATTTCTTCTTGGTAATCACCCATGAGTATTTGTAATTGCGGAATTATTTGTTGCGGACCGAATCTATAGGCTTGGTTGAATCTTTTGGACAATTCACCAAATTTTTTATTTAAATCGTCATCGCTTAACTTTGTAAGATCGTTACCTAATGGATGCATAAAACAAAACTCCTTGTGTAATTATAATGTAATTACCCCAAGGAGTCAATGAGTTTTGGTTAGATTACCAGGAAACTGAATTTGCTAGGAATCTCTGCCATTGATTTGTAGCATAGCAGATATATACCCATGTTACTCCACCTGATGTGCTCCATGCCAATTGCCCTGGATTTCCGGTACTTGTATTGTGTAGTGGTACATACGAGCTTCCTGTGCCAGTAGTACTTAAAAATACATTACCGTAGGTATGTAAACTTTGATCATTTTCAATACCAACTGCCTGAGATACTGAATTTTGACTAGTACCATTTGCACTTTGTGCAGTATAAAACGCAATGTTACCACCCAAACCATAAGTTACATTAGAACCAGTTGCATGGAAATCAATTCTACTTATTTGAGTAAATGCATTTCCTGATCCGTTTCCTGTAAATGTTACCGCATTGATATACCCGACTTGATCGTTTGGTTGCACTGGGGTGTAAGTACCAGTTTGTAAATTACCACGAAAACTGGTTACGTTATAACCTGCTGCCGGACCAGTATCTAAAGTAGCATAGGTTACATTGGCTAATTGTAAATTACCTACACTGACTGCGCTATATTGACCATTTGTAACTACGGTACTTCTACCAGCATCAGAATATATAGCACCGCTTAACACAGACATATTGCTACCAAATCCTGTGAATAATGTAGAAACTATTGAATCATTCCAATAGAAATTGGGATCTCTAAAAGTTGCAGAGTTTCTTGACACATCAGTAATAAAGATGTTTGATCCGCCGTCATTAGTAGAAAATTCTAATAAGTAATTACCAACTTGGTCAAATGTAATAACACCAGTACTGGTATTAGCACCAACTATATCATTAAGTCCGATAGTAACACCGGGATTGGTAATAGGTACAGTTAATGTGTGTGCGGTGTTTGATATATAAACCCACAATCTTATTATGCCCATGCCTTGCACTGAGGTAGGCCAGTTCGCAAAGCTAAGAGTAATAGCCCCGCTTGTGGTTACTTTTTGTATACGAGCTTGTGAATAATCAAGATTAACAGCACCAGTCAATGTTCCCAAATTAAGAGTAGTAAATGACTCACTGCTTAATTGTGGCTTTTGCAATACCGTATAATTCATATTATTAGTTACGGTAGCACCTGTTAGTGCACTAGTAGTAATGGCTTTGCTTTGAAGATCTGAGATCTCGCTTTGAGCATAACTAAAATTATTTCGAATATTAGTGAAATTGTCACGAAAGCCTTGACTGTCGTTGTCTTGACCGGCAACTGGGTATGTGCCGTCGATGTTGTAGGGATTAATGTTTGACATTGTTTAAAAACTCCGGTGTTCTTGTATTTAGCATACTATATTTATTGGAATTGCGCTATCTTGGGAAAATTTAACCAATTGTCTTTAGATCCGGGTGCCGAATATTTGTCGCGATTATTGATGAATCTAGTTCCATAATTATCGAATCTAGTATTAGATGCGCTAGATGCCAGTAATGTTTTTAGAGAGGTGTATGATGGTACGCTAGTTCCAGGCTTTAGTACAGGATCATAGTATACAATACTGTCGCTTTGGCTAATTCCGTAGTTTAATTGTACATAATCATGTACGTCAATGGCTTGTACAAAAGTTAAGGTTACAATATTTGATGAATCGATATTAATTTGCCAAATGCCGGCTCTTTGATTTACCACTGATGAATTCAGCGAATGGCCCAAGAATCCTGGAATCACTAGGCCAGATGGTAAGTTCCATCCATCATTAGGATTTGTCTCTCCAACATAATTTTCCTGCTGCAGGAATATCAGTGTATCTCCGCTGTTAAAATATGTAACACCATCTAGCCCGCCTCTGGCTTGAATACTAGCAACAGTTTGGTTGTTTATCATATCAAAAGCCAAATTTTTAACCCCATAATCTGCACTATATTTTACAGTTGCCGGACGCTTAATTCTATCAAATGTTGTCTCTTTACCTGCAATAAATGCCCCGGTGCTTATGTTATAGTTTGTGGTTAATGCATTATCTAAATCATATCTATCCAAGACAAAATCTATACCATTAAATGTGATACCATTGGCTTTTAATCGATAAGCAATTAAATTACTTGCTCCCGGAACAGTATATGCCAAAACAACTGCACGGGTAAAGCCCAATTGTTTTTTATTTGTTTGTGGGCTAGTCATCCACTCTGGAAGTGCGCCTTGATTTTCATACCCCAACGTATTCGTTAGAATACTACTCATATTAGTAAAACTATTGGGATATACATTTGCTGAGATTACATTATTATAATCTATATTAGATGGGCTCTTGCCGTTAGAAGTTGCGTCATCATTTAGTTCAACGTACACTACTTCATATTTTACATTAAAATTTGAATCCAGGGCTTGCGCAGTCTTTATATTACCAAACTCAATACGTTTTCTGTATGTATTAGTGCTCATTGCAGTCAAATAAGTTGTTGCCTGTGATGGATTTAATCCGGCTAAAAACAAACTTCGTATATCTTTGGCGCGACCGAACCAAGGATCGCTAGGTCTGTATATTAAACTTGATGGGAAGATCTCGGTGTTATTTACAATGTTCAAGAATGTTTGTCTTTGATCTAGCGTAGGTAGTGCCTTCAAGTACAAATTCTCATAGGGGCGATTATTAAAGTTATTAATTCCTATGGTAAAGGTTTTGGTAGAGGTAGCAGTACCATCTGTTGTAGAAGCCAGTACTGTAAAGGTATAAATATTATCAAAATTATTACCGTCATCTATAGTAGTAGATCCAGCATCTAAATTAAAATATTCAAACGTAGTACGTCCAACAATTAATCCCGAATTTAATAATTCTAATCCTTGCGGCAAATGCGATTGGTCAGTGATTAAACTATATGTTAAAGTTTTTCCGGCATTACTAATTGCTGATACACTTAACTCGCTTATACCGCCATTGTCAATAATGCCAAGATTAGCACTAGTGCTCCAATCAATAGTATTAGTAATATCCCCTAATACAGTCAATTGGTATTGTACTGGTAGACTTGCATACGATGAATTAGTGTATTCATAAGCATAAATTTGAAAGGTATATGTTTCCGAAGCAGCAGCTTGCGATCCAACAGTGCCTGTTATCCAACCCGATGCTGGATCTAAAGTTAGACCCGGCGGAAGTGCTTGCACGGCTTGGTCAAATCCAGTAGTGTCAAATCCAGCGCCGCCGGCATTCAATCCAGTATAAGTAAAACTGACCCCGTCAGTGCCAAATACAGCATTACCGTTGGCATACACAGATAAATTATCTACACTGCTTTGATCAAATGTTGATCCAGAACCAGAATAAATTCCATAGTATAATGGATAGTCATTTGGATCTATTGCAGTAAACTGAAAGGCAAACTTACCACTACTGCGTATTGTTGGCAATGACTGGCTGGGTGTAGTCATTATGGGCAAATACCTGTTATCTTGATCTATTGTCAGTGACGAATCAATAGTATCTAATGTAGTGTCAGCTTCCCAATGATCTTTGGCTACAACTTTTAATGTATAGGTAAAACTGTCGTAGTTTATTCCATCAAACACTCTTACAGTAAATTGGTAAGCACCGTTTTGATATTGGGCTGCATTTTCATACCCAAATTGATTATAAGGTGCAACATTAAATCCTGTAAGACCAGCATTACCCTGTGATGGTAATGGATATATAAATCCTGAAATAAGACCTGAGCTAGATAATGTTACATTACCCGGAAGAGTACCACTGATTAGTTGCCAGTTCAAATTGGCATTGGGGTTAATCTCTGTAGCTTCTAGTTGTAAACTATAAAAAGTTCCATCAAATACTTCGCCCAAACTTGCTACTTTGGGTGTAATTTGTGGGGGTACGATATTACTTACGGTTACTGAAAATGTTCGATCAGCAATACGTCCGTCACCACTAGTGGCACGTACAGAAAATTCATAACTTCTATTTAAATTGTTTGCATCAGTTACAACCGGCACTCCCTGCAAACTGCCAGAAGAAGTCACATACATACCCGGAGGAAATTTACCGGCCAATGCTTTATATGATACTGCATTGGTTGCAGATAACTGTAACTGATAAAAAGTATTCTCAGGAACTAAGCCTAAGCTACCTGGAGATGTATTCCAAATGGGATATGCCATTAAAGTATAATCGCTTCTATTATTTTACTGCCCAGACTAATATCAGTTTCTAATGCAATAGCAAAACTATATCTGCCAGCCGCATATTCTGCATGTCCAGTCTCGTGACTTGTGCCTAACCGTTGACCCTTTACAATTGGACCAAATACTTTTAAAGGTATTCGTCCTTTGAGTGCAATAGGTTGACCACCAGCTGCACCATTCATTAAATAAGCGGGATCAGTTGATATTGCACCAATTACATTGTCTTGACCTTGTTCGGTACAGGCAGTTACTTCGGCATCTCCGCCTACTACAACCACTGTTCCGGGTTCATAGACTTGATCAGTTAGATAATTTTCTGCCAAGTCAGCGTACTGTGCATGTATGGCAGTTCCGTAAATATTATTCCACCAAGAAGTTGAACTGCCTAAGTTGTATGTTAAATTTGCACTAGGTATAATGTTTCCGACAAAACTAGCCATATTGGCTGTTACTTGGATATTTCCATAGTTGCTGCTTACAAACGGTGTTCCATTTGCATAGAAGAAACCTGATGCACTGACATTGCCGGCAAATACATTACCAGCAATACCAGCACCACCAACTACTTGTAGAGCACCAGTTGTCGTGCTTGTACTTTGTGTTGAATTTGCTGCAATTAAGCTACCACCAACAATTGTTCCAAGTTGTGTTCCAACTACAGGACCACCTAGTGGATCTGTAGATGATGCATAATAAGCAAAAGCATTTGATAAGAACCCAATTCCAGTAACTAGTCTACCAACAAACGCATGACTATCACCGGCACCAGCTGAATCATAATAGTGCATTGAAACACCAATATTACTTGTGGTCTGTGTGGTCAGCGGAGCTAGAGAAACCGGAGTATTTAAGTCAATTGCTGGCGCAGTTATAACTCCCGAAGTATTTGCTACAAGAGTACCGGTAACTGACAGGTTTGCTAAAGTTACATTACCGCCAACGTTTAGCGCACCACCGATACCAACGCCACCGGTTACTATAAGTGCTCCAGTATTAGTTCCGCTTGATGCGGTACTGCTAGTCAATGATGCACTAGATGCAGTAAGTGGACCAGTTACCCCAATACTTGTTGCTACATTAAGGGCAGCACCAAAGTTTACATTTCTAGCAACACCCAGACCACCGGATGTTACAATAGCACCAATAGCTGTACTAGAACTGTCAGTTATACTAGAAACATATAAGTTACCCGAAGAACTGATATTACCTGTGGTATTAATGTTTCCACCGATACCAATTCCACCAGTTATCGTAACTGCTCCAGTTGTGCTACTTATACTACTGGTTGCGGCTTGAAAGTTAGTCTGTTGTGCAACATTACCACCAGTAAAACTACTTGCCGAAGTAGCCACTGGACTACCATTGATATATACTGTGTCACTACCATAGAAATTAAGACTACCAAGTGCACGATTTGTAACAGTGATATTGGAAAAAACACCGTATTGGGCGTTTGCGTAATTGGCCTGGATTTGGGATACGGCGGTGGCAACATTGGTGAAGCTGTTGTTTACTTTGATAAAGGCAGTTTGTAGAGTATCACCGGTGCCATCATTAGCAGTTACTCCGGTGAATACGGGCGAAATTAATACAGTCATAATCCAATTACCTAAATATTATCAGTATTTAGCCCAATTGGATGGTTAGAACCCTGCAGTTTTGAGTCTCTGAGCCAATTGATCCAGTGCTTGTTGGACGGTGCCCACGTTGCTGGTCCAATTTTGACTGTTGGACATGATATAACTTACATCATTTAACGTTAGTACGACATTTCCTGTACGTCCTGCAACTGACAGAACTGGTGCATTTACAGTGATACTACCATTGGCAATATTTGCAAAATTATTGTTTATTGTTTGGAAAGCAGTACGTAGTGGATCTCCGGTGCCGTCGCCGGGAGTTGTACCGATATTTACATTTGCGAAACTCATAAAATACTACCTAATAGTAGTATTTAGCAATTAATAGGGATTGAAACTGCTACCGCATCCGCAGGTGGTTTCTGCATTGGGATTCTTTATACTAAAACTCGCACCCATCAAGTCATCTTTGTAGTCTATTTCGGCACCCGTTAAGTATTGCATACTCATTGAATCTACTAGGACCTGTACACCAGATTCTTCAAGAGTGAAATCATCTTCGTTTTGCACATCATCCAATGTAAATCCATAACTCATTCCACTACAACCACCACCTTGTACAAATATACGTAGTTTAGTATCAGGATTGTTTTCTTCTGAGAGAATGTCTTTTAGCTTAATTGTCGCGTTCTCTGTAATTGTAATCATAGTCTTCTGTTTATAGCATCCCAATCCATGATGCGCCATAGATTGTCTAAATACTTTTCTTTGTTGGAGCCATAGTCGTTGATGTATGAGTGTTCCCACCAATCCACTAATATTGCTATATCTGTGCGTTTTTGGTGATTATGAATAATTTTAATCTGTCCTGATTTGCTTAAATAAATCCAATTGCTGCCCTGAAGCTTCATTGCTTCCTCTTTAAACTTATCTTTAAAGTCCACAAAACTTTTGTGATTTCTAGTTATTATTGCTAGTATAGCACCACGTGGTTGTTGGGTTCGGGGAGTATGGAACTGACTAAACCAAATGCTGTGTAAAAATGCTCCGGCTTCATTAAAATTACTGTCGCCCTCACCTTTGTTGTAGCGATCAACGTAGCCCTTATATAACTTATCGTAATGAAGATCCAGTGTTGAGCTGCTCATAACTGGTGCAAGAGCAGTTTTCGTATAGGGCAATTTAATTCGCTCTAGCTCTTGTTTGGCTTTTGTTTCTAATAGATTTATAGTTTGTCTTATGTCTTGCATATATTATTTACCCTTGTGAACACAGAATTGACATATTTCTGTTGTCTTAATTTTAATCTAGACTTAATATCATCTATGGGCATAGCAGTTGCATGATACAACTCATCAAAACTATATCCAAGATTCAGCATTGACATAAGCCCTGTTGCAGCTATTTTTGTTCTATTAGAATCCCTGGTTTTTTTATTCCAACGATCAGCAATCTCTTTTGCTTTTGTTGAATCTAAATTAGCGTTTTTCCAATATGAATAATCTTCACTTATTTCATATCCATATTTACCGGGATTTTTTGATAGTTCGCTAGCCCACACAGTACCTCTATCAAAAGATAACGGGCTCAATTGATATGCGTCCAAAAACTCTGGGTGATCATACATCCATTGTAAATTATCTTCTAATGTTTCTTCAGTGTCATACGGAAGTCCTACGATAAAGCCACCCTGTGTCACAACTTTTGAACCCGCTTTTTTCTTGAAATCGATTAGACATTTTTTTACTCTATCCGGATGCATTCCTTTACCAATTGATTTACCAGATTGATGATTTAATGATTCGATACCAAAATATGGTGCCACTAAACCCATATCTAATAATATGTCAGTTTGCTCGGGATATCGAGCTAATAAATCTGCTCTAATATAAGAAAAAAATTGTATTTTAACTCCCGAGTCCTTGATTGCTTTTTGTACTACTGTTAATTTTTCAGTTGATTCATTAAAGGTATCATCTACTATGATATAGTTAGTAGTATTAAAATTTTCATAGTTATATATCAACTCCTGTGTTATTGCCGTGGGATCTTTTATGTAACTTATATCGTTGGGATTTCTACCCAATAAGGGATACGCACAAAAGCTGCATTTAAATCTGCAACCCCTACCTATCTCAATTGGTATGGTTTCGCCAGGAATGATAAAATCATCTTCGGTAAATTTTGTTACACTATTGTGTCTAAAATCAAAATTTGATGCTGTGGTATCATAAGATATAATTTTAACATTATTGATAATATTTGAAAATTTGGGGAGTTTACCGTTGCTTAGACTATCTGCAATATCAATAATAGTCGAATCCGCAAGACCTTGTACAATATAGTCAACACCCACAGTCAATAACTCTTCGGTTATATCATTAGCATAGGCTCCACCATATAATATTTTAGTTTTTGGATTAATCGTAGTAATAGCTTTGTTGATTGCTCGTATAATCTTAGTATCAACAGGCCATCGAGATTTCCCCAAAGTTTGGAAAAAGGTTCCACTGTATCCGACAAACAATGTTTTTTGAGAAATAATTGATTTTAATAATTTTACAGTTTCTGAAAGATTCTCGGCCCAGTAAGTGGAAAAATAATCTATTACTATGACTTTATATCCCCGACTTCGTAATTCACTAGCAAGTCTATATGCCCCAAGCGTTTTTGCTTCTGATCCGGATAATTTATTGTTATTGACAACATACCCTGCATTAGTAAAAAAGACTGCGTGATACATTATTTGTTGCGGTATACGACTCTACCACGATTCATATCGTAAGGACTCATCTCAACTTCAACTGAGTCTCCTAATAATATACGTATATTATTTTGCCTAAGTTTGCCACCAATTGTGGCCATAACTTTGTGATTGTTTTCCAATACAATTCTAAACATTGCATTGGGCAGGACTTCCTCAACTTTACCTGCCATTCGTATGATATCTTCTTTACTCAATCGCCCCAGCCTTCCATATTATCTCCTAGTAGTCTATTTAGCCAGCTCACACAGTTCATCAAAACTATCAACCCTGTAATCAAACCATTTACCGCTAAGGTCAGTGCCAGTATAACCAAATCCAATGGTTATAGTATTTCCCAATAAGTGCCGATGTGCAGAATACGGGATATTAAAAAAATGTTGTTTTTTGGTATTTTGTTCCGTGACCACTACCAGCATAGGTGCATTTGTATTACGGCTTACTGTGGCAATCCATGAACCTCTTCTATAATAGGTTTTGGCATGCTTAATTTGTCTCCCACTGACAAGATCAATATTCTCGGTCATTTTAGTGCATCGGGAGACACCTGATTTAATACTGATTGCAAGTTCAGCAATTTCACCAATATTAAGTAAATTATGATTATCAAATTCAGTTAGCAAATCTGAAAGTTTAAACGATTTGTCAAGATTATCACCAAATATAGTTTTAGTTA
>Ga0316221_1001727_pt1 | contig 21942 bp, 11 predicted proteins | sample TBH18007metaG_FD_206003 | JGI IMG/M metagenome (GOLD analysis project Ga0316221, IMG submission 206003) | Freshwater microbial communities from Trout Bog Lake, Wisconsin, USA - TBH18007 | ecosystem: Environmental > Aquatic > Freshwater > Lake > Hypolimnion/Profundal zone | place: USA: Wisconsin... | reverse complement strand
CCAAAAATGCTTCTTCCCTCCGTTTTCATCCCCGTATCGCCCTACTGTGAAGCAGATTCCGTACCTGATTACCGTACGGTTTTCAAACCGGCCAGTTTCTCCGGTTTTTTCACCGCCGCTCGCAGTTGCAACAGTTGCCTTGTTCTGATGGAAACAGTGCTGCAACACGCAGCGGCATGCATAAATTCATGTATTCACGTCGGCATCACGGGACACCGTTTTCCATTTTTTGCAGAAGAACATTTTGGGGCGGTGCAGCATGCGATTGGCGAAGTGATGGCCGAAATTCGCTCTCAGGCGGAGATGCGCCACGCGGATCTTGCGGATATTTTGCAGAACAAATTAAGGAGCTTCATTTCTTCCACATTATTCGGAATTGCGCATCCGATTCGCGGGTCCGCTACCACCACCGCCAAACACTGAGCCCGCGAAATCGCAACGTTCAGGCGATTCCGGTCCAGAATGAATGCCAACCCGCGGCTGCCATACTCGCCGAAGCTGGAACACATCGATACGACACAGACCGGCGCCTGCTGCCCCTGAAACCGGTCGATACTGCCCACCCGGGCCCCTGCCGGGAGCGCAGCCTGTAATGCGCGGACTTGGGCATTGTACGGAGCCATGACCAATATGTCATCGACAGCCAATGGCCGGTCGCCAGCCTTAGATGTGTAAACTCGTCCAAGGAGGTCGGCGAAAACTCGTTGGACCATCTCTGTCTCCTCGTCGCTCTGTTGCACGTTGCCCTCGTGTTGGACGCCGACTAAGACAACCCCACTTTCGGCGGAAATTAAGCCTTGCGACACAGGAGTTGCTATCCGTTGAAGCCCGCAGTCGGGATGGGAGCAGAGCCGTCCCTCATAGATACTCTCCGAAATCAGCCGGCAAACCGACGGATGCATTCGCCGGGATTCGCCCAGGAACAGCCCATAATCCGCTGGCACGACATCGTGAAACACCGGGGCATCGGGACGGCTGGCTGCGGTATCTTTGAGTGCGTACTGTAGCACTGACAGACCCGCATCACCCGGGTGCGATCCCTGCACGGGCTGCTCCAGTTGCATTTGATCGCCCACCAAAATTAGGTTCTGAGCGCATCGGGCCATCGCTATGGCGTTGGCCAGCGAAACCTGGCCAGCCTCATCAATGATCAGGTAATCCAGAGTTCCTTCCCATTCAGGTCGAGAGAATAACCATGCCGTTCCTCCAACCACACCTTCAGAATACGCTCCCCGTGCGTCGCCAGCATTTTCGACGTGCTTTAGAGCCGTAGCGGATAGGAGAGCACTGTTTGCGTCACCTCCTACCTTTAGCCCCCGCAGCTTGGAGCGGCCGCGGGCCCGAGCTCCGCAGGCGAGCAGCAAATTATCGATCGCCTTGTGGCTATTCGACGTTACCCCGACCGTCTTTCCAGCCGCGAGCAGCGAGCAAACTACACGCGACGCAGCATAGGTCTTGCCGGTTCCGGGCGGACCTTGCACCACCAGGCACCCGCCTCTCATCGCAGCCGCAACCCGGATTGCGGCATCGGGAACCGATTCACCGGCCCGCTGCAACACCTCGGATGGCGCCCTTCTTTGCAATAGCGCCGTCAGTGCGAGGGGCAGCGAGGCGTGCAGTTGCGCAGCTCCCAAATCGGAGAGCGCCACCTGAATGACTTTTGCCGAGACATACTCATCGGCCAGCAGTGATCCTCCTGCGGGAATCTCATTCTCAAACTTTTGCGCGAGACTCTTTCGGCCAATCTTCAGAGTCAAACGGCCAAAGCGGAGATCCAAGTATGTTATCGTCAGCCTAGCCCTCAAATTATGTGCGAAAACGACAATATCATCTGCGGCAAGCTTGCACTCTTGGGCGGGGTCAAATTGGTATTCTTGGAGCAGCGACTGCCCCTCCCCGATCGGGGCGCCCACCGCGCGCACGCTGGCGATACACCCCGGATCATCACGCAAATCATCCACCGTCGCGCTGGCGCGATCGAACAGGCGCCACCACATCGGCTTTTCCTCCCGTCGGTGAAAATCCAGCACTTCGGCGAGCACGACGGATACAGAGTCGGTCCGTCTGCGAAGATCGTCCACCAATTTCAAGCGGCGAAGGACCTCGGGCGGTAACGCCTTTGCTGACACAACCGGCGCTGAAGCGATTATCGGCGACACAATGCGCCTGCCGGCCGGCATCGCCATTCCACTGGCAACCGTCCGCAGCCAACCGAGCAGTTCCGCCGTCGAGAGGCAATCGTCCTCGTTATATGCCCTGATTCCCGCCAGTATCGGGCTTTCCTTCCACGAGCGACTCTGACGACTTTCGATCCACCTGGCGTACTGCACCATGGACTCCGCAGCATTCGTAACCTGCGTCGCTCGCTTGGGCCGATAAAGGCGCTCAAGGGTCTTGAGCGAATAATCCCCCTCGCCGATCCGGAGGCCATGCCGCACCACTTGGTAGAGATCAACGAATGCCTTGTTCCTCAGCAACTCATCCACCTCTTCCTGCCGCGTGTCGTGCCGGCATGCCAACCGCCGCATCGCGCTGACCTCGTAGGCGGCGTAGTGGTAGATATGCATACCTTGATTCCTTTTCTACCGGTTGTACACCCAGTCGACACATGCCTCGAACGCGGACCTCTCCTCAGCGCGGTCATGTGCCCACCAGTCCGCATATTGGAGCGCGCCGGATTGCCAAAAGCAAACGCCATACAAATATTCTAACCCGCCGGCAACAAGCGGAAACCCCTCCATGTCGTAAAATACGTCCGCTGGATGATTCGGAGGCAAGGCAGCGAGCCCTGCCGGCTGGCCATTCGGGCCCAACTGCCGGGATAAAAGCTCGAAACGTGGCGGAGCATCAGGGTTCACCTTCCGGTCCTCTCGCGTCTCCATCTGCAAGCGCGCTTGAGCTGCCAGCTTCTCGGTCGTGTTCCGCGCGAGTTTTGGGACTTTCGCCCCCGATGCCGCTGCAAGCTGCGCGACCGTCCCCAGGCCGAATGCAGTCAGTTTCTTTATTTGACCGACGCTGATACCCGCCACCCGCACCAAGTGGTCGCGCGACTCAAAATAAGCTTCGGCGTGCGACGCCCACCTGCCGTGATCCGCCCGAGGGCATGGTTCCGGGCGGTTCTCGAAATCGGCTGAAAACCGGGACTGCATGCCCAGAAAACCCGCTTTAACCCGCCGATAGTAATGGATGAAATCTTCAACCCGAAACTCAGCCCGTTCACCCGTCCCCAAAATTACGCCGAACTTCTCCGGCATTCCCTCATCGAACATGGCCGTCAACATCTCCGAATAGCAACAGAGCTGTATCGCAAAATAGGGTCGCACTGAACGCGCCAGCTTTGTGTCCCAGACCTGATATCCGGAAACACCTTTGACGAGGAAATCGGCGAACCCTTCGAAGGCGTCTGCAACGAGGGCCGCCTGATAGATGACCGGAGTTCGTGCTTTCATCGCAGCGAGCGTGGCGGCTACAGCATCGTCGCCGCGGGGAATGATCACCAAACCAAGCGTCGCCGACTGGAATTCGCTGAGTATAGCGCGCTCGTGCTCATCTCCGTTCGACGCGACGAGGCGCTGCTCCTCAGTTTCCTCATCCGGAGTCACCGCATCAGGATCATCGAGATAGAGTCGGTCCATCCACGACGAGAAGGGTGATGCTAAATACCTCACGAGGTCGCTTGGCGAATAGACGACTTCTCCCGTTCGCTTTTTCATAACCTACCGACTTCAATCGGACCGTGCGGCCAAATCGGCCCACTCACAATGGCGACGGATCGCCTTGAACGAGGCGCAGTTCGAGAACCGCTGTCGCGGTCCCCGTACCGCCTCAAGAACAAAAGCATGCCTCAGCAAAAGCACATTATATGCGGCTCCCTATTTTTGTTCGGTCGGATCGGCCTGGCGCAAATCCTTGCGCGCTGTGTTACGGGTCACCCTTGGGACGTAAAATCTCCGAAAAACCAGCGAGAAAGCCGGGGAAACCACTTAGCAGGCCCTGGGAGAAAATCTGAAAAGCACCAGCCCGGAAGAATTCTCGACCGAAAAAACCGTCCCATTGCTTCCAGTAAAGTATATGGACACAACGTACTTGGAACTCTTACGCGAGCAATTGGATGAGGCTGAACCATCGGACAGGCACATGGAAGCGGTGCTCGGACAGCTTATAATCCAAGTTCACCAGCTCGCGAAGGCATTATCTACTGAGGAAGAGCAAGACCCTGAGGAAATCCTCGAAATTCTAATCACAATCGGCACCATAACGGCCCTAGCGGCCCAACGGGTGCTCCCACTTGCCCAAGGGGAGGACGCAAAATGAATAAGGCGCGCCCATGGAGTGACCAAGAAAAGGAAATCCTCTTGAGAATGCGCAACAGCGGCGCCCACACGACACAGATCGCAGAGTTACTCCACCGCACAGATCAAGCTGTGCGCCTCAAGCTTCGAGTTCTAGGACAAAACTCCGACAATCCGCCCCGAACACCCCAAGCACCACTATCTCCAAATATTCCATCGACAGAATTTCTGACGCCTCCCGAGATTAAAGTCTCGGAAGAAATTGAGACCGAGGAAGGCGAGATCGAAGCTTTTGAAAGACAAATCAGCAGCCGATGGGAAGCGCAGCTCCAGCGACAACGACACCTCGAAGAAAGAATCATCGCCCTATTCAAAGAACGATTCGAGGCGTTCTTGCCCTCAAAGCAGGCAATCACCCCGCCACCACCGTCAAAAAAAACGGACCAGGAGCTTTTGTCGGCGGTGCTTTTACTCGGCGACTGCCACGTCGGCGAAATCGTAAGCCGGGAGCAAACCCACGGTTTCAGTCATTATGACCCACTCGAATACTGCCGCCGACTACACTATTTAGAGAACACAGTCGTTCATCTGCTCCAGGAAAACTCAATAGGAGAAATCGACGAACTCAATGTGATCTTGCTGGGCGACATCTTACATGGCCAGCTGCAGCACGACGCGGAGCGAGAGCCCACGCTGCTCATGATAGACCAATTCGAACTGGCCCTTTACACGCTCCACCAAACCCTGGCTCGCATCGCGACCGTAGTGCCAAGAATGCTAGTAGACACAGTGGTTGGAAACCACGGGCGGTGGACAAATCAAAAACGGATGCCGTCAATCAACCGATTTTCCAACGCCGATGGCCTTCTCTATGGTGCCTTGAAACACTCGCTGCGCGTTCAAGGACTCCAAAACATAGAATTCCATTTGAATCGCGCTCCAACGCAAGTAATTAAAATCAAAACCTGCACATTGGTGGCATCGCACGGAGACCACCTGCGAGGCGGGAACGGTATTGGGGGACCGGCAAACGCAATCACCCGCGAGGTGGGCGTACAGGCACAACGCTACGCCGCACACGACCGCGGGCGGTTGGACTATTATGTGTGTGGCGACAAACACCGACCGACAACGTATCCGCTTCCAACCGGCCAATATATCATTAACGGAGCATTCGCAGACGCCGATGAATATAGCATGGCGTTTGCGCCAGTGGAGCCGATCCAACTATTGTTCTGGATTCACCCAGAGCAACGCAAAACTTACGAGTACCCGATCAAACTGCAATTCGCTCCCCCATTGGAAACTTTTCCATATGAATTGCCTGAACGTTTACAATACATAGTTAGACAATCTTAAGAAAGAATACCATGGATAAATGCGAATGGGAACAACGCACCGCCGAGGATCTGCGGCGCATCGCTGTGTCGCTTACAAAACTGGCTGATCTCAAAGATCAAGCCTCCGAGCTAATTCGAACTCTGGCCTCTGGCCCTTCGGAAAACTCGCCAACGAATAACGGAAAAATCAAGAACGAGCCCCAAAGGGACGAAAAACCGACCGGCAACGCCAATGGAAACGAACGGAAGCCTCTGCGTCCACCACGCGCAGAAACGGTCCGAGCCGACATCTATGCAGTGATGCCCTCCACACCCACCCAGGCTAAAGAGATCATAGAGGCGGTTGCGGCACGACGAGGTGTTGCACCTAAGGGGCGACTCGCCGCAACTATTCGTGAAGTGCTGCGGGACCGGTACGATCCGAATCTAGAAAAAACCGGTTACGGTATGTACAGACTCGTAACCGGAAAGCAGACGGGAACTTGAGGCCGGAGTGGGAGTTACGCGGCCTGCCAGCGCGGGCACACCGTCCTCTTTGCCAACGCCATCGACGTCATCAACACCCTGAGCGCCGCGCAACACGCCGGCCAACTCAAGAACGCCCTGCGTCGCTACCTCGCCCCGGCGCTACTGCTGCTCGACGAAGTCGGCTACCTGCCCATCGACCAGCGCGGCGCGGACCTCCTCTTCCAGGTCATCAGCCAACGCTACGAACGCGGTTCCATCGTCCTGACCACCAACAAAGCCTTCAAGGACTGGTCCTCCATCTTCAACGGCGACTCCACCATCACCGCCGCCGTGCTCGACCGCCTCCTGCACCACTCCGAGACCGTCGTCATCGAGGGCAAGAGCTACCGCATGAAAGACCGCGTCGAATCGTAATCCGCCGCCCAACCTTTTTGTGCCCAATGCCAAAACATGCACCCCTTTTGCCATCCGCTTTTCAAACCGGCCAATTTCTCCGCTTTTCCCGCCGCCGCGCGCAAACGCCGAATCACCGAAGGCTGTGGCCACATTCAATCTTTCCACGCTCACGATGCCGGCCGCTCTCTTGGAACCGGACAATCCGCTACCCCAGATTCTTCGAACCAGCACCAAGCCGCCTTGGGTGCGGAGGATAGCGTCCCGGAGGAGACACGCACTTACCTGGGCTATGGAGTCAGCAGCAACTTCGCCGACGGATGCCTTCCTTACGCGGTGCAGGACAACTTTGGACGCGAACGCACTTCCCAGCCCTTCTGGGTTGCGGTGTTGGAAAACGAGTTCCTCCGCGCCACGATTCTGCTCGATTACGGCGGAAGAGTTTGGTCGCTCTACCACAAGCCGGCGCAACGCGAGTTGCTCACCGTCAATCCCGTGTTTCAGCCCGCCAATCTCGCCATTCGCCATGCGTGGTACAGCGGGGGCATCGAATGGAACTGCGGGGTTCGGGGGCATACCCCGTTTGACTTTGACCAAATCGGAAATTGCGGTTGACCAAATGTACCACGAAGGGGGAAATCCGAATCAACGAGAGAATTCGGCAAGAAAAACTGAGTCTCCCCAATTATCAGAAACAGTAATTATTAAAACAATGCGCATCACCGAACAAAACTGGAGGCAATTACTGAGAACGAAGCGGCCATGGACTGTTGCGGGGCTCGTCAAACAGCTGCGCTGACCAGAAAGCGCCATACGCAAAGAAATTGAGATTTTGCGACTGGAAGAAACCATACAGGTCGCGGACGGTAAAATGCGCCCAAAGTCGTTTGAGGTAAAACCGCGCGTTCGCGCCTATCTGGAACGAGAACAAAGAAGAGAGCGGGGCGGTAGGCCGGATCGACTTCCGAAAAGGCACTAAAAGACAAGCTGCCAGAAAGCGCGTCGCAGAGCAGGTTCTGAAAGGACTTTTTAAAGTAGTGACCGTTCGCGAGGGTTAAAAACGAGATCATCCGCTACGACCTTTGCATTTCGCTGGGAAGGAAAGATGGGACCTATGGAGATGGCGCAAACTGGCCCGGCCCAGACCGCTCAATTGCGATGCTCGTCCAATCCACGGGACGGGGACGGCACCGAGTCCATACTTTGGAGCATAGTCGATCAGGGTAAAGTTACTTTCAGGCGGAGAAAGCGTTTGGTGGCGCCGGTCATGGGCGTTGAGTCCTGGGATAGGAGTTTTTGGGTCAAACCGTCGGCACTCAGACTGCCGTTCACCGGAGTCGTGGTGATGCCGTCGCCACTCCAGTTCACAAGATCGCTGCTGGCTTCCACGACATAGTCGATGTCGATGGCCAAAAGGTTTTCGGTATACGTCAATGTGAGATAACGGCTGTTCCCGGTTCCTGTGACTCCAAGAACGGGCATGCCGCTTACGCCGGCTACGTGCGGATCCAAGTTCAGCGCGTATTTCGTCAGATTAGAAATTCCATCCCCGGCGGGGCAGGCTGTGTCGCCGCTGGTGGCGGCATTCAAGAGTTCTGCCACGCTAAAATGAGTGCTCCTCCAGAAGTTGTAGGGAGTGTTGATGGAGATCGTCAAAGTTGCGCCGCCATTACCGCCAGGATTGCTTGCGCTGATCGTTGGGTAGAAGGTGCCGGCGACCGTCGGCGTGCCGCTAATCAACCCGGTGCTCGCGCTCACGCTCAAGCCTGCCGGCAGTTCGCTCGCCGCGAAACTCGTCGGGCTGTTGCTCGCCGTGATTTGGTAGCTAAAGGCGCTGCCGTAGATCCCGGTCGCGCTCCATGCGCTGGTGATTGTGGGCGGCGGCGGCAGCACGTTGATCGCCAAGGTTGCGCTGCCTGTGCCGCTGGCGTTGGTTGCGCTGATTGTGGCGTTAAAGGAGCCGGTGAGCGTCGGCGTTCCGCTGATCAAGCCGGTGCTCGCGCTAAGGCTTAAGCCGGTTGGCAACCCGCTCGCCCCGTAGCTCGTCGGGGTGTTGCTCGCCGCGATCTGATAATTAAAGGCGCTTCCGTTGGTCCCGCTGACGCTCGTAGCGCTGGTGATTGCCGGCGCTGGAAGTTGCGGCAGCAATGTCACGAGATCGACCAGGGCGATACTGTCGGCGACCGTTCCCGAAGTCGCAAATGCCGCAAATTTCACAGTATGGGTCCCTGAGGAATTGATGGAAAAGCGCGAGGTTGTATAGGTGGTATAATTAGCCGAGGGCGGTGAATAGGTTCCCGACGCCAAGGCCGTGCCATCGACCAGCACGTTGAAGGAGATCCTTACGTTCATCCCGGAATCGGGGTCGAGAGCAGCTTGAAAGGACAAGCTATAAGAGCCGGGCGAACTGAAATTGACCGCCTGGGAAAAGCTGCCTCCGGTCGAACCGCTGACGATTTCAAGAAATGCGGTGTTGTGCCCGTCGGGAGGGTTGGGGCTGCCATTGCCACTGGGCCGACTGCCGTGGCGCGCAATGCCGCTGCTGCCGGAGAACGTCCAATAGATGGGATTGGTTCCGGTGGTATCGACCGGGGTATAAGTCCATGCGTTCCATGACAAGGATCCCAGATTCGGCGATTCAAAGCTGCCGTTGGGAAGGAGTCCGATCACCGTTAGGATCAGGGTCGCGATGCCGGTGCCGCCCGGATTGCTCGCGCTAATGGTGGGCGTGAAGTAGCCGGTCACCGTGGGCGTTCCGCTGATCAAGCCGGTGCTGGCGCTGACGGTTAAGCCGGCAGGGAGCCCGGTCGCCGCGTAGCTGGTCGGGCTGTTGCTCGCCGTAATCTGATAACTGAACGCCTTGCCGTTAGTACCGGTGACGTTCAATGTACCGGAGATGACCGGAACCGGTTGCGAGGGCAAAGTGATGGTCAAGGTGGCCGTGCCCGTACCGCCGAGATTAATGGCGCTGAGGGTGACGTTGTTGAACGTGCCGGTGACGGTTGGAGTCCCGCTGATTAAGCCGGTGCTGGCGCTGACGCTCATCCCGGTCGGCAACCCGCTCGCTCCGTAGCTTGTCGGACTGTTGCTTGCCGTGATCTGGTAGCTGAATGCGCTTCCGAGAGTCCCGGTGACGCTCAATGGGCTGGTGATCGCCGGAGCCGGGGGCGGTAGCAGATTGATCGTCAAGGCCGCGGTGCCCGTGCCGCCTGGATTGCTCGCGCTGATCGTTGCGTAAAAGACGCCGGCGACGGTCGGCGTACCGCTGATCAGCCCGGTGCTGGCGCTGACGCTCAAGCCGGTCGGCAACCCGCTCGCCCAGTAGCCCGACGGGCCGTTGGTCGCCGTGATCTGGTAACTAAATGCGGTTCCGTAGGACCCGGTGACGCCCAATGGGCTGGTGATTACCGGAATCGGAGGCGGCAGCAAATTGATCGTTAAGTTAGCGCTGCCTGTGCCTTGCCCATTACTGGCGCTGATCGTCACGCTGAAGGTGCCGGTGACCGTTGGCGTGCCGCTGATCAAGCCGGTGCCCGGGTCCGCGCTCAAGCCGGACGGCAAATCGCTCGTTGCGTAACCCGTGGGGCTGTTGCTCGCGGCGATCTGGTAGTTGAACGCGCACCCGTTGGTTCCGGTGATGCTCGCGATAGAGACGACCGGCGGCGGCAGCAGCAAATTGATGATTAAGGTTGCGGTGCCCGTGCCGAAGAAATTACTTGCGCTGACGACCGGCCAGAACGTGCCGGTGACTGTCGGTGTTCCGCTGATCAAGCCGCTGCTCGCGCTGATGCTCAAGCCGTCCGGCAAGCCGCTCGCTCCGTAGCCCGTCGGGTTATTGGCTGCCACAGTTTGGTAGCTGAAGGCGCACCCGTTGGTCCCCGTGACGCTCAAGGCGCTGGTTATTCCCGGAGTCGAAAGGGCGAGCCGGGTGACCGTGACGTCGTTGCCGCTGCCGCCGACGTAGCTGATCTGCCACCATTGGTTGGATTGATAGAATTGCGCCCCTTCGGGTAGTCCTGAGAAGGTTCCGTTTACGGGATTGCTGTTGCCGGAGTTGTTGATGAGGGTGTAGACTCCGCCCGCGGGGAGTTGGCACGGCGCGAGCAGGCTGAGGCTGCCACTGAGGGTCACACTGCCGGAAGTGGCCTGAACGACCTGGTCATATTGATAGCCCGGTATCGTGCCAGTGATAAGCATCTGCATCGTGGCACCGGAGTTAAGCACAAAATTTGAGGCGCCCCATGAGAAAGCCCGGAAGGAGGGGGCGCTGGCCGGCCCGTAAACGCCTCCGCTATTGATGGTGACGGTCGAACCGTTGCCCGCCACGCCGATTTGAACAAAGGTTCCGCTATTGACGACGACATTCATCTGGGTGGCACCGGTCAGGTACAGGGTTCCCCCGTTGACGTTGATGGTGCCGCCACAACTCGTTTGTGCGCTGTAAACGAGAGTGCCGCTGGTTGTTTTGTTGAGCGTGATTGTACCGCCCATCCCCGATGCAATCGTGCCGCTGGTGGCGTTAATCGTAGTATAGAGAAACTGGCCGGCGGTTCCGGAGTTAACAATCGACCCGCCGTTGAGATTGATCAGGGTTAGCCATGGAGAATTGTTGTTAATGTCGAGCGCCCCGCCGCTGTTGAGGGTCAGCACGGAGGCGGAGGGGAGGCAGCTTGCGTTGCCCACTTGCAATACGCCGCCGTTGACTATCGTCGGCCCCTTGTAGGTGTTGGTGCCGCTCAGGATGAGCGTGCCGCTGTTGACAGTGACGCCGCCGGTGCCGGAAAGGGCCACGCCAAGATTAACCGCCCCGGGGCTGTTTTGCACGAGGGAACCGTTGCATGCCAGCGTGCCGCTCAAGGAGTAGCTCTGGGATGTGCTGCTGAAGATGACGTTCGAAGCGGTGATGCTCGGTGCAATGGCAACGGTAGTCTTGAGGGCGGTATCGTCGAAGATGACGCTGTCGTTATTGACAAATTTGGTTGCCGCTCCCGTCCAGTTGGCTGTGACTGTATCCCAGGTGCCGCTGGTGGCTCCGGTCCATGTTTTCGGCCCTGACGCCAATATGTTGATCGCCAAGGTTGCGCTGGCGGTTCCGTCGGCGTTGCTTGCGCTGATCGTGGGGCTGAAACCGCCGACGGTTGTCGGCGTGCCGCTGATCAAGCCGGTGCTGGCGCTGACGCTCAAGTTCGAGGGGAGGTTGCTCGCCGCGAAACTCGTGGGGCTGTTGCTGGCTGTAATTTGGTAACTGAACGCGCTTCCGCTGATTGCCGCGATGCCGGTCGGGCTGGTTATGACAGGCGGGGAGGGTAGCACGTTGATGGTCAGGGTTGCAGTGCCTGCGCCATCGGCATTGCTTCCACTGATTGTCACGCCGAAGGAGCCGGTCACCGTGGGCGTGCCGCTGATCAAGCCGGTGCCCGGGTTGACGCTCAAGCCGCCCGGCAATCCGCTCGCGCCGTAGCTCGTGGGGCTGTTGCTCGCCGCGATCTGGTAGCTCAACGCGCATCCGTGGCTCCCCGTGACGCTCAAAAGACTGGTGATTACGGGAGGCGGCGGCAGCACGGTGATCGCCAAGGTCGCGCCTCCCGTGCCGCTTGCATTGCTTGCGCCGATGACGACGCTGTAGGTGCCCGAAGCCAGGGGCGTGCCACTGATCAAGCCGGTGCTCGGGTTCATGCTCAAGCCGGAGGGCAACCCGGTGACCGGGTCTTCGCCCAAGCCGGACTGCGCCCCGACCGCTCCAAAGCCCGTGGGGCTGTTGCTTGCCGCCGTCTGGTAGCTGAACGCGCTTCCGCTGGTCCCCGTGATGTTCAACGAACTCGTGATTGCCGGGACCGGCAGCAGCGGCAGCGTGATCGTCAAGGGCGCGCTGCCCGTGCCGACGATATTGTTTGCGCTGACCGTTGCGAGAAAGGTGCCGGTTACCGTGGGCGTTCCGCTGATGAACCCGGTGCTTGTGGCGATGCTTAATCCGGAGGGCAACCCAAGCGCGGCGAAGCTCATGGGGCTGTTGCTGGCCGTAGCCAAATAGCTGAAAGCGCTGCCCTTGGTTCCATTGATGCTCGTTCCGCTGGTGATTGCCGGAACCGCTGCCGGTGAAGGCGCGGCGATGCGGGTGACGGTGACGTCGTGATGGCTAGTGCCCCCCACGTAGCTGATCTGCCACCATTGGTTGGATTGATAGAATTGCGTCCCTTCGGGCAACAATGCGAAGGCTCCGGTCAGAGTGGTGTTGCTGCTGTTGCTGTTGTTGATGAGGGTGTAGACTCCGCCCACGGGAAGCGTGGAGGTGGCGGTCAGGACGAGGTTGCCGCCGAGGCTCACACTGCTGCTGGTACATGGCCTGACCTGGTCATACTGGGTTCCCGCCGTGCTCCCATTGATGAGAAACTGCATCGTGCCGCCTGGGTTGAGCACCAAACCTCCGCCGGTGCCGCCGAAATTCCGGAAGGAGGGACCGCTGACCGGCCCGTAAACGCCTCCGCTATTGATCGTGAGGATGCTGGAAATTAACTGGCCGGGTTGAACAAAAGTGCCGCTGTTGACGACAACTTTCATATACGTGGAGCCGGCCAGATCCAAGACCCCCCCGTTGACGGTGGTGTTGCCGCCACAAGACAAACCGGCGGTGATCACGAGCGTGCCGCTGGTTGTTTTGTTGAGCGTGATCTGACCGCCCAGCCCCGATGCAATTGTGCCGCTGGTCGCGGCTATCGTGGTGTACACGATCTGGCCGGTGGTTCCGGAGTTAATGAACGACCCGCCGTTGAGATTGATCACGGTTTGCCATCCTGGAGAAGTGTTGCAGATGTCGAGCGCCCCGCCGCTGTTGACGGTCAGCAAGGAGGCGGAGGGGAGGCCGCTTGCGTTGTTCAATTTCAATACTCCGCCGTTGACCGTTGTCGGCCCCGTGTAAGTGTTGGTGGTGCTCAGGGCGAGGGTGCCGCTGTTGACGGTGATGCCGCCGAGGCCGGTAAGGGTGGCGCCAAAATTAACCGCTCCGGAACCGCTCTGCACGACGGTGCCCGAGCAAGCCAGCGTGCCGCTCAGGGAATAGCTCTGCGCTGTACTGTTGAAGGTGGCGTTTTGGACCGTGATCCCGTTGGCAATGGAAACAACGGGGTTGCTGGAGGTGTCGTCGAAGAGGACGCTGTCGCCATTGCTAAAGGTCGTTGCATTTCCGCTCCAGTTGGCCGTGGTCGTATCCCAGGCGCTGCTGCTTGCCCCGGTCCATCTGTCCGGGTTGAGGAGGGAGGGATTCACGTCCACGCTTGCCGTGGTGTACAGGCCGGCGGAATCGGTGGCGACGGCGGTGATCTCCGCCGCGCCGCTGGGAAGGCTGGCCCAGGTGCAGGTGTAGGGGGCGCTGGTCGCCGTTGCAAGCAGCGCTCCGTTTCCGTAGAAGTCCACTTTCTGAATGGCGTTGGTGGAGTTGGTTGCCGTGGCGGCGATGGCAACGGAGGTCCCGGAGGGAAGCGTTGCGCCATTGGCCGGGCTGGTGATCGTCACGTTAAACTGCGCCGCCGCAGTCTGCACCCGCCGGTCCATCAGCATCAGGAGGGAAGTGAACCCCGTGGCGCCGCCGAGGCTGCCCTCGCACATCCCCCAGGTGGTGCATATTTGGTTGTAGGTGCAGAGGGAGGTTGAGTCTGAGGTGAGCAGGATGCCGGGAGGGGTTTCACCAATGGAGCCGGGGCGCGGCCTATAGAATGGAGGGATGACATTGTGCGCCCCGAAGCCGATGACAAAGGATGAGCCAAATGGGTTGGCGCCAAGAAGCCAGTTCCAATCGTCTTGGGCGGCGGTGAGCATTTGCGGGTTTCCCACCGCGAGGTAGGAGTTGAGGAAGACGTCTGTCGGACCGATTTGCGCTTCGCATTCGCCCCAGGTGGGGCTGAATTGGGTGGTGCCAGTCCCAAACGGAGTCGTGGTCCGGGCCGTGTAGTTGAAGCAAACGGTCAGTTGCGCAAGGATGTCTTGCTTGAACTGGCCCCACGCCTGCGGGCTGCGTGCGTAGCGCGCGAGGCCAATGGCGGCATTGGCCCCCATCCACTGATGCGGGTAGCTTCCCCCGGAAGCCTTTGTCCAGGCAGAAACGCCTTCGAGTGAGGGAGAGGAAAAGTGTCCTTCGTAAAACAGCGCGGAGGCCGCGGCGGTGTAAGCAGGGTCGCCAGTGGTGACCGCCAACTCCAGCGCCGCGCCCAAGATGCTATCTTGGGAACTCATCATATAATAGGAGAAGCCAGTAATGATGCTGGTGGGGTTGTTGACCGTCCACGTCCAGGCCTTCTCCGCCGCTTGTAACGCCGACCCCGACATTTGCGGGTTAGTCGCGCTAAGAACGCGCGCAGCGGCAGCCAGTCCCATCGCCGCTTCGGCGTTGTAGTAGATGTCGGTATTGGCCCAGATGAGCGAAAATGCTGAATCGGGTTGGCTATCGACGTGAAAGGGAAAACTGCCGTCGGCGTTCTGTAAGCGCAGCAGGTAATCCACACCGTAGGAAAGTTCCGTGAGAAGCAATGCCCTGTCCGAGGCGTTTACGGCGTCTTCGGCCGCGTAAGCAAGGTCTCGCACTGCGACCGACTCATTGCCGGCTTCTTTGTCAACGGACGTAGCGTCCCGCCATCCGCCGTGCAGATCTTGATTGGAGGTTCCCGTTGTCGTTTCAATCTGGGTTGTTCCGCTGAAGGAGACGACCTGGACGGTCCAGGGGGAGATTGGGGTGGGTTCCCGGTTGAAAGCCATAACCCCGCTCATGAGGTCGGGGATGCCGTAGGTGCCGCCGAAGTCGTTGGGGATCGCCCGGTAGGCACTCCCCGAGACCAGGAAGTTCGAGGAGGGGAAGCCAGGGGCGCTCACGGTGTAGGTGCCGGAGGCGGTGGCAAAGGAAGTGTCCGTGTAAGTGTAATAATATTGCTGCCAGAGCGTCTGCGCGTAGGAAAACGTGATTGGCGTTGACGAACCCGAGCCAGCAAGCGTGCCGCCGACGCTCGGTCCCATTGGGGCGTTGGCGCAGAGGACAAACCGTTTGGAGGCCTGATTGTCGAACACGGGCGCGACCGCGATGATTTGCATCGGGCTAATGCGAAACTCCTCGATAAAGTACTGCTGGTAGTCGGCGCCGGTATAGGGGGCCGTGGTGAGTGCCGAAGTGTCGCTGCTCCTGTAGGGGGATGGAGAGACGAGAGTAATGGCATTGCCGTTCAGCTTATTGACGATCGCCACATACCCGCCGCCTTCATTTACCAGGGACCAAAGCTGGCCATCAGGAGGAGGGGTGAGCGGTTGTTGCGTATAGACTGTGGGGATGGTCCCGGTAATGCACCCGAGTACAACATTTCCGTATTGGCATTGGATCTGGAAATAAGAGCCGTACGGGATGAAAGACCACGAATCCGGTCCCCAGCCCGTCCACCCGCCATCCGATACTGCTACGTTGTAAAACAGGTTATTCTGGCGAATCATGTTGCCCGAATTTTTCGAAGCCAGACAGTAAGCGAGGCCGGGGGTGGGGGTTGTGACGGCTTGCGCCAGGCCGCCCAAGAGCCCTGCGATCAAAAAAAGCAAGAAGGTGCGAACCACCGCGAACAACGAAGCTCCCCATTTCCGGGGCCCCGCGTCAAAATCGACTCGTTCTCGGATAGAAGGAGTCGCTTCCTCAGGGGTGATGCTGCAAGTCAGGAGGCTGGGTAACGAAAAGGAGCTTGCGACGATGCGGGTTTCGGCTGGACCGGCGGATTGAACCGGATTGTTGTTGGCGTTGAATTGCGGGTGGGCCATGGCGAAATGTTTGCTCCGGTCATAAGAACCGATCGCCATCAGCGGGGCTTGGCGAAGGATCACGTAATTGGGGGCTTGCGGGGAAAAGTGGGGCATACGGGCTGGATTTTCGGTTTGAAGAGTTTAAAGGGATCTCCATCGATTATGCCTCTCCGAAACTTGTCCCCCAAATGGGCGACAATATTTTTCTGGAGAACCACCGCCGTCCGGATCAGTCTAAAATTTCCAGAACATATCGAATTGTGAATTAATAGAACAAAAATGAAACTTTCAACTCATCCGCTCCCTTTGATCGCCATAGTCTGCGGCGCGCAGGCTTCGACATGGAAATCTGGACTTTTACGAACCTTTATTTGGAATAAACAGTGCGTTGACACGCAAAAGCGGATTTCTGGCAGGATGGCAGGCACCATGAAGACACATGGAACTTCCATTTCCATTCTTGCGCCATACATCCTGGCTGGCGCGCTCATCGCTTTGTCGGCGCCGCTTCTTGTTGCGCAGTCGCCTGCCCCGGCCAAGCCGGCGGTGCCGCCACCCCAGCACGGCGATCCGTCCGTCAAAGAGCAAGCTGCGAGCCCTGCGACTAAGGATGCGACCAAAGGAATGGAGTCGGTTTGCAACGTGGCGATGGTTGTCGAAATCTATTCGGCGAATCAGGCTGACGCTGCCAAACTCATCGGAGAAAACAAGGGCGGCCCGGCGCGGTATGACCGGGTGCGAGAACTCGTCGCAAGCGGCGCAGCGCGGCTTGAAACCATGCTCGGCAATGTGACGAAGGCCGGTCAGCGTTCGATTGTGGAACAGATCGACGAGGTCCGCTTCCCCAGCGAATTTCAGGCTGCTGGAGCGCCGAATGACTTGCCTGCTCCAATCTTGTGGGACACCAGAAACGTCGGCGCAAGCTTCGAGTGGGAACCTGTGCTTGAGGCAAATGAGCGCGCCTGCAATCTCAGCCTGGTTCTGCAAGAGGTTCACTTCAACGGTTTTGGCGAGTTCCCGCTGCCAAAGCCGATTGCGCAACCTCGGTTCGAGACGCGAAAGTTCACCAACTGCCAGGCGCTTGCCGTGGGCGCCATGCAGTTTCTGGGCACTGTGAGCGCAGCGCCGCATTTCGAGGCGACCGGCGACTTGAAACCCAAAACGGAAAAGAGCTCCCAGCTCCCTGTGAAGCTAGCTTTCGGGCGCGTGGATGCGGTGCGCATCGAGTCCAAGCCCCTGCCGCAAGGAGCGCAAACGGGGTGTTTTGAGCACCGTTTGAGTTTCTACTCCCTGGACCGGGAAGCCGCGCGCTCCGTTCTGAGCGAAATCGCGAAACCCGGCGCCGTTTTCGGCGCCCTTCAACGGCTCCTGGATAAGCACGAAGCGGCGCTCGAACGGTTTCTCGTTCTAAAGACGAGATCTGGCCAACGTGCGACGGTTGAAGAAATCGACGAAACCCGCTACCTAACGCAGTGTCACTGGGGTGCTGCCAGCAAAACGGCCGAAGCTGCAAAAAAAGGCGATAAGCCCGCAGGCAGTTCAGTCGACGGCCCCGCCCAATTCGATACCCGCAACGTCGGGCTGACTCTGGAAATCGATCCTGTGCTCACCCCCAGTGCGTCTATCGTCGACATCACGCTGGTTCCCCAATTCGTAATCTTGCTTGGGAATCTGCAAGTCGCCGGTATCGCGGCGAAGTATCCACCGCAGCCTGTTTTTGAAACTCGCAAGGTATCCACTTCGCTTTGCGCCGGCCTCGGCGAGCAAGCCTTCATCGGGACGTTCAACCAACCGGGGGATACAGGGGTGAACGGGCAAAAAGACACGGGGCGCGTCTGGCTGGGGTTCATCCAAACCGAGCTGGTGCTGCCGTAGCCACGGGATCCGCGGGAGCGGTGCCGGTGTTGCGATGCGATGATTGGAGATGAAACGGAGGTTCAAGAGAAGAGCCGTTCCCAAAGCGCTTCGCTAACTTTGGGAAGAGCAAAAAGGTGAGGAAACCAGAACTCACTTTCCAAGTTTCAACTCAATCGGCTTGCCCGCCGGATGTTGATCAGCGGCTGCAAGGCCGAGCGTGCCGTCGGCGGATTTCTCCAGGCGTAGCGGCTTGCCTTCAAAGGCGTCCCGATAAGTGGCTGCCTTGGTTGCGTCGATTTGTGCGCCGTAATCGAGAGCTGCGTCGAGCATGGTGCGCATGGTGACAAGCGCGAACTCTCTGTCATAGACGTTAGTCACAGCAGGATAGCTGAACCGGATGAGAATGAACTCGCTGTGTTTAGCGGCTTCCTGAAGGGCGTCCAATTCGGCTCGACCCTCCTTCCAAGGTTTGCCGAAGACACGCTGGGTCCTGGCCATTAGTTCCCGAAATTCGGCGGCTCCCCTCTTCAACAATTCCGGTTTGAACTCACCAAGGATCTCGTCAAAATCCGCCTGACTGAGACTCTTATCGGAAATTCCTGAGCTTAGAAACTTCACCTTTTCGCTCCTCTGCGGCTCGGGAAGGTCCAAATAATGTTCCAGCCAGGCAGTCGTTGCAAGTTCACCACGATAGGCGGCCTGAAGGCTGTGAAGTGGCGGCAACGATTTCAATCTTGCGGAATAGCCATGCCGGGTGGCCTCATCCCAAGCGAGGCAATGCCGCGCATCGGACCTAAGGGCAAGGGTTTCAATCGAGGTTTGCACGAGAAACGAGATGACGAGGTCGCCAGCACCGGAATGGCGCGCGATACGATGCATGGTGAGCAGCCACTCAATGGCTTCTTCGGTCTTGCCCTGCACCAGCTTCATCTCAGCCTCGACTGCGGCGATGTTCGCCAGTTCCCTCACTTTGGAGAGATGCGGCAGAGCGAGTTTCGGACCTTCTTCCTTGGAAAGCCCCCAATCGCACTGCGCCGATGAGGCAGCCGCTTTTCTCAGGAGGTTTTCTGCTGGTGCAAAACCAAGTGCCGCCACCTTTGCGGGATCGACAGACAGTTTCCCCGAAGCCATGTCGCGAAGTTCACGCGCCTGGTTGTCGTCGAGCTTTGGCCATACCGCCGCAGCCTGCCAGTAGAGCAGGGCTGGGTTGATGGGCGGATTTTGGGGTTCTTCCGCCCACAGCACGGGGAGCAGCAAAACGGTTGTAAAGGCAGCGGCAAAGATTTGGCTTTTCATAGTTGCGATGGTTTTGTGTGGTTAGGTTAATCGGCAAAATTGAGCTATGGTGGCGGGACGTTAGCAGGAAGCAGGGAGAGTCAACGTCCAAGGGAGAGATAGCTAAAGTGATTGTGATGGCACCCAGCTAAGGTCGTGATGAAGCACGCCAAGAAATTTCGCCGCCATGATTTGATGGGTCTTCACGTTGGGGTGCCAATCGGCCCCGATGCCGTTGAGTCCACGATTTTGCGTCTCAAATTCCAGATAATGGACTTTGGCATCGCCGCGGTCGTTTTCCTCCTTCACCACTCGCTGGATATACAAGCGGGCCTTCGTGGCCACCTTTGCGCCTGGAGGAAAGAAGTCTGTTAGCATCGGCCCATGAGCGCAATAGAGCGTGGCTCCAGGGGCGCCCTTGCGAAGGTGGGCGATGAATTGATGGTAGGCCCCCACCCATTTCTCTTCGTCGGGAATCACCTTGCGGCCAAAATCATTGGTGCAAAGGTTGATGAGGATCACATCCGGCTTCTGAGCGTCGCCGCTCCAGAGAGAGTCGGGATTATGAGGCAGGGTGCGGTCGAAAACCTCTGGAATCGAAAAGTCCGGCCAAAGGGTTCTTCCCGACCAGGCGATGCAGGTGTACTCGGCCCCCAGGGCGCGCGCGGCGATCGCTCCATAGGTCCAATAGGCATTCTCGGTCGCGGGGGAGAACCGCTCCTTTTCCGAAAGCCCCTCGTTGCCGTACCCGGCGCTAATCGAGTCGCCCACCACTTCAATCTTCCTGCTGGATGAGGGCACAGGCAAAGCGACGCCACCGGCAGCAAGTTGGAAACCTGAAAACTTCACATTGCCACAACCTGCCTCGGTGCATTTAAAGAGAGTGATCGTATGTTCTCCGTTAGGGAGCCCCGTTGCCAGGGAGTAAACCTGCGGAGTCGGACCAGGCGCTTTTGCCTGGCTCGGATGCGCCGTGAGAATCTTCACTGGCTTTCCATCCAGAATAACTTCCACGCGGTTGCCGCCAACGCCAACATTCGCGGCCGCGGCCGTGCCCCTAAAACGGAGGGTGACGGCGCTCGCGGACCACGCGCAAATCGCCGCGGCAGCCTCCTGTTTGTCGAACCGCCCGGAGTAGCGAAGGCAGGGGTCACTCGAAGCCACTTGAACCGGCAGCGAAACCGCCATTGAGGCCCCGTCATCGGTGGGCACAGCACTCCTCTCCTCCGCGTGGGTGACCAAGGGAGTTAAACAAAGAGTAAGGGCTAATTTTAGAGATAAGGAGCGTTTCATGGTTCAGTTTTCTGCACTCGTCTTCAACTTTGCACCTCTTATGGACGTATTTTCAACAATTTACCCTTACTAAACTTGTCCCCCAAATGGGCGACACTATTTCTTTTTTTCTCTGGCAGGTCATCGCCTATGATGCGGTTCAAACAAGCAAGTCTCCCGCTGCGGGCTGTAGCCTAGATATGAAAATCATTCCACTCCTCCTCTGTTGTGCGCTGTTTGCGGCTTCTGCCTTCTCGGAGCCAAGCGGGTCCGCCACCCAGGCTTCGCGTGCTGAACGCCTGAGGGCGCGGCTGGCGACGGAGTTCAACCCCGATGCGCTGCTGCGAGCCGCGAAGGATCTGGCGGCTGCCCACCCTCAACGCTGTAAATTGCCCGATGGATTTGAAGCGAAAGTCGACGACTGCCGGGCTCGGCTCCCGCAAATCAGGGAAGCATTGAAAGGCGACAATTCAGGGCAAGTGAAGGAAGCCTGCCTTGCGGCCGAAGAACTTCTGGCCTTTCAACGCTCGATTTTGTTGGCGAATCCGCTGTTGGATTTCGACAAAATCATCCTGATCCGGCGCAGGTTTCCCGGCGATGATGCCCACACTGTCCAGCAGACCCAGCTTGGCTTCCCGGAGCTCAATTCCCACAATCCGACGAGCATTCCGCCGGAGCCGTTTGATAACGAGCTCGCAGTGCTCTCCAATCTACGAGGCAAGCCCCGATTTGAGCGCCTGTTCAAACCGGAAGCCGGGCGTTTGGTGCGCGATCTGAATCTGGACTTTAACGCCAGGCGCCTGGTGTTTTCAAACCGTGGAACAACAGGCATGTGGTCGGTGAGCGAGATTCAAGCAGACGGTTCCGGCTTCCGGCAGTTGTCTCCCAACGAAGAATACCCCGATGTGAACTTTTTCGGGCCGTGTTATTTGCCAAGCGGCAAGCTGCTGTTGAACTCGGATGCCAGCTACGAGGGCTTGCCTTGCGAGGGCGGCGACAAGAGAATCAGCAATCTGTATCTGCTGGACCCCGCCACCAAAGCGCTTCGCCAACTGGCGTTCGATCAGGACAGCGATGCTTATCCCACCGTATTGAAAGACGGACGCGTAATGTATCTGCGCTGGGAATATAGCGACATCCCTCATTACTTCTCGCGCCGCGTGATGACGATGAACCCGGACGGCACGGGCCAGATTGACCTCTACGGAAGCAACTCCCAGTTCCCGACGACCTTCATGTTCGCGAGACAGCTCCCCGATCACCCCAGCCAGATCGTCGGCGTA
>Ga0316221_1001722_pt1 | contig 21973 bp, 20 predicted proteins | sample TBH18007metaG_FD_206003 | JGI IMG/M metagenome (GOLD analysis project Ga0316221, IMG submission 206003) | Freshwater microbial communities from Trout Bog Lake, Wisconsin, USA - TBH18007 | ecosystem: Environmental > Aquatic > Freshwater > Lake > Hypolimnion/Profundal zone | place: USA: Wisconsin... | reverse complement strand
CCGGTAACAGCCCGTATCGATACGACCCCCCGTCTGGCTGTCATCTCCGCCTTTGACGCCGAACTCGAAAAACTGCGCGCAGCCGCCCAGATTAGTGAGGTGCGCGTCATCAACGGCCGCAGCCACTATCTGGGGCGGCTGGGAGGGCACGACGTGGTGCTCCTCCTGAGCGGTTTCAGTATGATCAACGCCGCCATGACCACCCAGGCGCTGTTCGACCACTTCCCGGTCCAGGGGGTGATTTTCTCCGGCATTGCCGGCGGGGTCAACCCCGGCCTGCGCGTGGGTGACGTGACGGTTCCCGCCCAGTGGGGCAACTACCAGGAGCAGGCCTTTGCCCGGGAGACGCCGACCGGATGGGATCCGGGGCGTTTCACCGGTGACTTCAAAAATTTCGGCATGATGTTCCCTCGGGCCTCCTCGGTAGCCGTTTCGGGTGGAGAACCCGACAAGCTGGAGCGGCGTTTCTGGTTTCCTGCTGATGCCTCGGCAATCGCCGTTGCCCGTCAGGTGTCATCCAAGGTACGGCTGCACCGCTGTAGCGCCGAGGGCGACTGTCTGGACCATGAACCACGCGTCGTAGTAGGCGGCAACGGCGTCAGCGGTCCGACCTTCGTCGACAACGCAGCCTACCGCTCCTGGGCCTGGGACACCTTCCAGGCCGACGCTCTCGACATGGAAACCGCCGCCGTCGCCCTGGTGGCCTACGTTAACCGGGTCCCTTACATCGCGTTCCGGTCGCTATCGGATTTGGCAGGAGGCGGCCCGGGGAAGAATGAAGGGAAGGTTTTCGGCCGGCTTGCCGCCGACAACTCTGCGGCGGTTGTTATCGAGTATCTGAAGACCGTGCCAGTCGGGAATAACTGAAAAGTGAGGATATCAGTCCATGCAGCATTATTTTGCCTTTGAGAAGAACGGTACCAGCTATCGTCGTGAGTTGCTTGCCGGTTTGACCACCTTCCTGACCATGGCCTACATTATCGTGGTCAATCCAGCAATTCTCGAAGCGGCTGGCATCCCCAAGGGGCCGTCCATGACAGCTACGATCGTCTCGGCCGCTTTCGGCACCCTGGTGATGGGAATTTATGCCAAGCGCCCCTTTGCCATAGCGACTTACATGGGAGAAAATGCCTTTATCGCCTTCACGGTGGTGAAAGTGATGGGGTACCCCTGGCAGACGGCACTAGGGGCAATCTTCCTGGCAGGGGTGCTGTTCACACTGTTGACGGTGCTGCGGGTGCGGAGTTGGCTGGCCGAGGCGATTCCACTGAACCTCAAGTACAGTTTTGCGGTGGGAATAGGTCTGTTCCTGAGCTTCATCGGCCTCAATACAGTGGGAGTGGTCACTTTGGGGGTACCTGGTGCACCGGTCTGTCTCGGCAAACTCTCCTCGCCAACCGTGCTGCTAGCCGTCTCCGGTTTCGGGCTGATGGCCTGGCTCACGGTCAAGCGCGTGACAGGCGCATTGATGATCGGCATCTTGGCCGTGACGCTGCTCTCGGTTGCCGTCGGAATCACGCCGCTCCCCGCCCGGCTGGTGGGGCTCCCTTCCAGCCTGGCGCCGATCTTCGGGCAGCTTGACATCGCAGCAGCCCTCTCGCCCAAGGCTCTGCCGGTGGTGTTGATCGTGTTCGTGATGGCCTTTGTGGATACCATCGGCACCCTGATCGGTCTTTCCGCACGGGCCGGCTTCTTGGATGAAAAAGGGAATCTTCCCGACATTGAGCGCCCCATGCTGGCCGATGCGCTGTCGAACCTGGTGGCGCCACTGTTGGGCACCACGACGACAGGCGCTTTCATCGAGTCGGCGGCGGGTATTGAGGAGGGGGGAAAGACCGGCTTCACTGCCATCGTCGTAGCGGTGCTCTTTCTGCTGTCGCTGTTCCTTTCTCCGCTCCTGACGGTCGTACCCGCTCATGCCTATGGTCCGGTACTGATCATCATCGGCAGCTTCATGATCAAGCCGGTAGCCCGGTTGGATTTCGATGACTACACCGAGTTGATACCGGCGTTTTTAACCATTACCCTGATCAGCTTTACCTACAACATTGGTGTCGGGATGACAGCCGGCCTTCTTTCCTATCCACTGCTGAAAACTGTCACCGGTCGGCGCAACGAGGTGCCGCCCGCCCTGTGGGTGCTGTCCGGTTTTTCTTTGCTATTTTATGTATCCTATCCGTACCATTGAAATAGCGGGGGCGCGGTGCGTTGGCTCCGAGTAACCTCTCAGGCCAACTACCGGTTGTTCAGTCGGTATTTCCGGCGGCATTGGCGAAGCAAGTACCTCAGGAATAGTCTCTAGTCAGGAAGAGGGGTGGAGGAGGAGCAGGGCAGCTGCCGCTGCGAAGCCTATGTTGCTGCTCGGGCCAGTCTCAAGCCCGTGAAACCCACGGTGGTCACTCCCGCAGCAACTGCGCGCAGAATCACCTTGGACACGATGTCTTTACCCGGTAAGGTCACCCAGCCTGCTCATTATCCCCCTGCCAGCCGGGAAGCGGCACCTCCCACCCGACTAAGTGGAGGCCTTCTCGCCAGGTCGCCAACACGCGGCCGCCTACCTCTGCAAAGTCCGGATGGTCCCTGATGTAGGCGGGGATCAGGCCGGCAGCTCCGGACACGGCCGCGGCAACCCTGTCAATGATCTGCACGGATTGTCTTTGAGCCAGGGAAAGCGCCTGCAGGGTAAACCACTCCAGGGCCTCGCGCGGCCACCATTTCTTGGTGCCGGCCAGATGGAGTGCGGGGATGTCGTTTTGCCGGTACACGGTGGTGCTGACGATGTCGTACACGGTCGCGAGGGTTACCGGACCCTGGGGATGCCGGTAGAGCACGCCGAAATTCTTCAGGTGCGCGTCGCCGTTACGGACCAGCGCCGACAGGACGAGCGTGGCGAAGGACTGCTCCCGGGCCGGCGCGAGACCCTCCGGGGAGATGAAATCCCTGATGGTCTTCGCCACCCTTTCGTAGGTGCTGCCGTACTTACTGTCCGTCCCCAGCCCCTGCAGCGAGCAGAAATCCTCAAACCCGATAGTTTCCCCGCTCTGCGTCACATCGAAGCGCTTCATGACGAACAGTCGGCCGTTCTCCGACAGCGAGAACTCCGGCACCGCAAGTCCCGCCAGCTTGGCCGCCGTCATGCAGAAGTACTCGTTCGCTGCCAACTGGGGAAAGTCATTGCCCCAGGACTTTACGATTTACGGAACAGTTGGAGGACGCCTGGCTTACACTCAGAATCGGAGATGGACACGGTCGGGATTTCCCATCCTGCCGATCGGACCAAAGCAAAGCGCCGACCGGTTTTACCGGTCAAACGCCCGCCCCAGACTTCCCGGAGTAGGCCCACTTTTTCCCTTCGCCCTTATCCTGCTGGGATCTCCCTCATCCGACCGATGCCAGTCAAGCCCTGGTGGGGCAGAGGTACACCTGCAGCACCCCTGATACCTGTCTATTAATTCATTTTACATGGCATGGTAACCTAAAATGCTTGAGTTATAATGCTAATTGGGTTATGTATCTATGCGCGTATCTATTCAAAACATTTGGTCAGGTCCTCAATGCCCCGCGTTCACAACGACAACGAAGCCCGGCTGCTGGCGTATCTATCCGCCGGCATCCGCACCTCCGAAGAGATCCAGAAACGTCTGGGTCTCAGCCAGCCAACGGTTTCCCGGCTCATTACCGGCCTGGGAAACCAGGTCGTAGCTATCGGCAGGGCGCGCTCCAGGCGTTACACGCTGCGTCGCGACGTGAGGGGGGCGGGAGGAGATTTCCCCGTCTTTAGCATAGGACCCGATGGGAACGCCTCCTCCCTCGGGGTACTGGTTGCCGTCGGCCACGACGAATACCTTTGGCAGCCGAAAGACGGTGAGGCAGTTTCATCGAAAAGCCTCCCCTGGTTTCTGGCTGATCTGCGGCCGGACGGTTTTACGGGGCGCGCTTTTGTCAAGCGCCTGCACGAGGACCTGGCCCTTCCTCCCCGGGTGCTCGACTGGCATGACGACCATGTCCTTGCTGCGCTTTCCCGCCGCGGCGAGGATGCCATGGGAGATCTGATTGTCGGCCAGGAGTCCCTGGACCGTTACTTCCGTTTGACGCGCGATACTGCTCCCCCGGTTCCGCAAAACGAGCTCCCGATCGTCTACCCCGACCTGGCGGAAAGAGCCATGGACGGCCAACCCGTCGGGTCCTCGGCGGGTGGGGAACAGCCCAAGTTTACCGCCTGCATCGAGCGGGAGGGGAATGTCCTAAATGCTCTGGTGAAGTTCTCCCCACCCGTCGATTCCGTTGAAGGGCAGCGCTGGGCTGACCTCCTGATCTGCGAGCACATCGCGCTGCAAATCGTTCAGGAAGCGGGAATTCCCGCGGCAAAGACGACGCTTTTGGAAGCAAAAGGAAGGGTGTTTCTGGAGGTGGTGCGCTTTGACAGGGTGGGGCTGTATGGCAGGTTGCCCATGATTTCCCTACGGGCAATCGACAACGAGTTCTACGGTCGGCAGGATAATTGGGCAGCTGCAGCCCGGAGAATGGAAGCGGACCGCAGCATCTCGCGGGAGGATGCCAGCAACCTCAGGTGGCTCTCCGCCTTTGGGGATCTGATCGCCAACACGGACCAGCATTTCGGCAACATTTCTCTGGCGGGGAAGGGGGGGCGCTATGCCCTGTTGCCGGCCTACGACATGCTCCCCATGTTCTACCGTCCCATGGATGGCGCGGCGCCAGTGAAGCCTTTCAGACCGCCAGCGTTCGCCTCGGGTGCTGCCGGAGAGTGGGACTCCGCCCTTCGCGCCGCCCTCGAATTTTGGGGCAGGGCGGGGGGGGACCAGAGGATTTCCGAGGATTTCAGACAGGTATGCCGGGCCAACCTACAAATCGTGCGGGACCTGGAAAGCGGGCCGCGGCTGGTTGGGTGACCCCGGGTTAGCCAGTCCGCCCGGGAACGGTCGGAAAACATCGGGGAGCCGCTGCAGGGAAATGGGATACTTCGGCGCCGCCTCCCGCCCGCCTCGTTTCGGCTCGGGGGGGGGAGGAAGGCGCTTTTGGTTGACTGCAACCGGTCAGAGCCTTTGTAGCGGCTTTTCGATCAGAGGATGGATATCCTGCAGTCTCAGTTGCCATAGGGTTCTTAAAAGCCATATTTAGCCACCGAAAACGTCACTTTAAGCCTTGAAAATGGGGAGAAAATGCGGTGATTCTTTAACATTTCTGCCTGTTAACTTGGTCCGACCCCAAATCCCCCCGTGTCGTCGTTACCTGCAGATGCAAGCCCAGACCGTCCACCAGTTTGTATGGCTTTTCTTTGGGCTGCGCCTTTTTCACCTGAAGATCAGTGAGTGCCATATGTTACCTCCAGTTACCCTACCCAAAAAGGGAAGGTTACCCTACCCCCTTTTGTGAGTTACCCCGAAAGTTACCCTAGTGTTACCCCGGATTCTGAAGAACAGTATAGCACCAAAGTGAACAATTAAAAATAAAAAGCCCACTGTTTTAGCGGGCTTAGGTGGTGCATGGGATGATGTGAAATCGTTAATGGCGGAAGCACATGGGAATCGAACCCGAAACTGTTTTCGGAGTCGAATTTTAGGTTAACTGAAAAGCTGTATTATGTCAATTGGTTGCCCTGGTGTTCTGATTGGCCTTGTCCGCAAAATCGCCGAAAACCAGGTAAAAATGACCAAAACGTAGCGAAACTGTAGCGTAAATTTTCTGCCTTTTACAACGCACCGAACCATCACGAGCACACTACTATAGCAGAAGGAAAAGGTACCTGGGACCTTGTGCTATAGCAGTGTCTTCTGTCTCTTCTTGGTCCCCAGAAAACCCATCGAGGACGAGCGGTGGAGGCTCGGTAGCTCTGTCATGCGACGGGCAATTTCACGACAATGTTGCTCAGGACCGCTTGTGATATTTCGGCGGGGCCTGCATTCGCAGCTTTCAAACCCGCCACCGCACGGTTGTAGGCGATTGTGGAGCGGTAAAACACCTCTTCCAAGTTGTGTATGTGGCTGTTATCGTTGAATCCCGCGATCAGGAACTTGACAGTTTCTTTGAGGTAGTACTCGAGGTTGGCCGCAAAAAGGCTCAGCCTGAACCGGACTTCAGATCCATGGACGATGCAGCAACGGATGCGATAAAGTCTTGCCAACTGCCATTCCAGATGCCTGACATGCTCCTCAAGCTTCAACAGTGTCTTCGCCGGGTCCGAAAGGACTGCAAAGAGCTGCTGACACCGGTAATGCATTGTCGGAGTCTTCGTGCACGCCTCCAGCAGCATCGTCCGGTGCGTTTCGGAGTGGATGATTCTTAGCAAATCCCGGACGGTCACATCCTTCAGGTCCTTTCCCGAACAAAAGCTCCGGAGGTCAGCCGGCCAATCAATGGGTAGATAGTTCATGGTCCCCAAGGCGTCGCCGAGCAACCGCGACAGGTATGGGAGAGCCATGACCCTGCTGACATTCTTGGCGACGCTTTCGCCTATGCTGTCACCACGCATGCTCGCGACGGACTCGAGTCCCATCCACCAATAAAGGAACTTGTCTTTGTAGTTGTCACTGTCACGACCAAACCTGTACTGACGGATCGCCCCCCTGATTTTCCTGCGAGAGCTTTCCTCTGTTTCGGGCCGCAGGGAAAGGGCTTTGAGGCCGCTGATGAAAGATGCGAATGTGGAATGGTCGGAATCCGATGAGGGGTTTGGTATCATCGCCTTTACCTGAGGCCACTCCACCTTCCCCTCCGGGAGGCGCTTTACGTGGCACTTCTGGTCGACTTTCAGCAAGTACGGCTCGTAGTCGAACCTGAGCAGGTCGATGAACTGCTCGAACTGCTCCTTAGCGTTGATTGCGGCAGACACGAAGTCTGTATCCCTAACCACGGTCTGTGCAAAGCAGACATTCTTCGCAGGAGTGACGAAGCGTTGCGGAGCGCCTTCGAGATTCCCCACCTTGTCCATAAAGGTGAATGTCCCATACTCCTGCAGATTCAGCACATTGCTGCTCCCGGTCAACCGCAGTGTCACTTCGTACTCCTGCGGCGGTCTTGACAAAAACTTCAGCATGTACGAAAGGTTTTTCTCGAAACTATATTTCGCCCGGTTAACTTCGCTCAGGAAGTGATCGTGCCATCGGAAGAGGGTTTCTGCTGGCCAGCCACGATCGATTAGGTCGGCGATTGTATGGGAAAGCACTAATCTGGTCCGATCCCTGTCACCGGAGGGGACTGCAGCAACCAATTCGGAGCGTAGAGCCGGCCAGTAATTGCTTTCCAACGCTGCATGGAAATCATCAGCGATGAATTCGAATTCCTTTACTTTCGCCTCTCTCTCCCGCTTCTTGTCATCCTTGTCCTTTCTTTCCTCCTTTTTTTCATCTTTCTCTGCCTGCGGTGGATCAGTCAGAAACGGCTTGATCACGCCGAAATGATGCCCGAAATGGTTCTGAACCACCGGGTCATTCGTGAGGCAGTCCAAGATCTCCGCAGCCAGGCTCTGGATCTCAGTCACCTTGATGATCCCGAGGGAGAGCTCCTCAGCCAACTCTCGCATCATCATCCGGCTGTTCAGGCACTTCACCCGATAGGAATCGAGAGATCTCTGGTGGGTCATCGAGTACCAAAGTTCCACGAAGAACGTAGCATGCCCATCGAGCGGGTTGACTCCTTGGGCGGCGTTCGTCAATTGGTCAAGACGTAAAATTCGCATTCAATTCCCTTGACACTACAGCCGATATGGTTTAATCATAACTTAACAGATAAGCCGGGAGTTAAGGGTAAAGGGTAGAAACCGGAAGGTTCCCCCTACCAACCACTCCCTTTATATTGGAAGGCGGCAGCCAGGTGGTTGCCGCCTTCTGTCGTTCTGATGGATGGCATCTCATGGGGGCCAGTCCCAGAAACCCAGGCACGCTACCATATCAGTAACGAAAAATGATGTCCATCTAATAAAGCCTTAATCCAGGGCCAGCGGGAGATTCTGCTCGTCCTGTGCCTTGCTTGCCGACGTCGAGCCGTAGATCCACCCTCACCTCTTCTTATCCCTACCAACTGCGCCCCTCGCATATCAGCTGCCTGAACTCCAAAAATCTCACGTTTACTGCCCTTTGCCATCATAACCGGCCTTCAACAATGAGTGCTGCGATGCCTTCGATTGGCCGCGGCATTTTCTGTGATCGGAGAATTAACTTGATTGAAAGACGTTTTTAATCTAGGTTGTCCTGGCTGGATTTTTCTCATCTCACAACCGCGCCTAGGGGCCACCGATATCGCACGCTAACCTGCCCACTGTTTGAGCTGCAGATTCTTGGAGGCGGCAGATGATCCTGACTGATAACGAGACAAAAATTGATCTCCTTAACAATGAAGCTATAGCGGCAACGATCGTCAAACTCCTGCGAGACAGGCCCGATCAACCAGTGACTGTCGGTGTCCATGGCGATTGGGGCGCTGGCAAATCGAGCGTCTTGGAGATGATTGAGGCAGGCTTCGAACAGGAAGAGAAGGTGCTGTGCCTAAAGTTCAATGGCTGGCGCTTCCAAGGATTCGAAGATGCTAAAATCGCACTCATCGAGGGTATCGTTACGGGCCTCATTGAAAAGCGTCCCCTCCTCACCAAGGCCGGTGAGGCGGTCAAGGATGTTTTTCGCAGTATCGACTGGCTGAAGATGGCTAAGAAGGCCGGTGGGCTTGCCTTTACGGCCTTCACAGGGATCCCGTCGCCGGACCAGATTCATGCAGTCGTAGGCACATTGGAGGGGTTTCTGGCCAATCCCGAGAAGCTTGCCACCAAGGACAATGTTGAAGCAGCCATCAAAGGTGTTAAAGGCCTGCTGAAGCCGAAGGGCGAGGGTGACTCAACCAACGTGCCTGAAGAAATCAAGGCCTTCCGAAAAGCTTTCGACGAACTCCTCGAAAAAGCCGGCGTCGAACAACTCGTTGTGCTCATTGACGACCTTGATCGTTGCCTCCCGGACACGGCGATTGAGACCCTGGAAGCTGTGCGTCTCTTTGTCTTCACTTCTCGTACAGCTTTCGTCGTCGCTGCCGACGAGGCCATGATCGAATACGCAGTGCGCAAGCACTTCCCTGACCTTCCAGACACCACAGGACCACAGACTTACGCGCGAAACTATCTTGAAAAGCTAATTCAGATCCCCTTCCGCATCCCGGCTCTGGGCGACACCGAAACACGGATCTATGTTACGCTCCTTCTGGTGGGTGCTGAACTTGGCGAACAGGATGAGGCGTTCAATGCCTTGATCCGCGTCGCCCGTGATCGATTGAAACGGCCGTGGATGTCGGGTGCTCTTGATGCGGCGACCGTCAGGTCTGCCCTTGGCGAAAAGGCTCCGCGCGCAAACAATGCGCTGACGCTCAGTGATCAGATCGGACCGATCTTGTCCAGCGGCACTAAGGGAAATCCCCGTCAGATCAAGCGCTTTCTCAATACGCTGGTCTTGCGACAGCAAATGGCCGAAGCGCGGGGGTTCGGGGATGATGTCAAACTACCCGTTCTCGCCAAGCTTATGCTAGCAGAGCGCTTTCTTCCCCGACTCTTTGATCAGATCGCCGCGGGTGCGGCGGTTGCGCCGGATGGGAAGTGTCCGGGCCTAGCCGCATTAGAGTCGGCGGCGACCACAAAGAAAGATGCCAAAGGCGTGACCAAGCCGGAAAAGGCCGCTGACAAGGGCGCTGACACCAATGCCACACCTAAGCTGGAGGCCGTGAAGTCGACTGAAAGCGCGATTTTCAAAGAATGGCTATCCTCGCCCACCATCAAGGCTTGGGCCGCCGTGCCGACTGCGCTCGGAGACGTGGACCTTCGCCCATATCTCTTCGTTGCAAAGGATCGGAAAGATTACTTCGGCGCTGCCTCGGTGCTCGGTCACTTGGCTGCAGTCGTCGATCAGCTCTTCGCTGGAAAGTTTGCTGTACAGGCTCTTGAAGGTGACCTCAAGCGCCTCGCTCTTCCCGAGGCTGCACAAGTCTTCGAAGCTGTCCGCGGTCGTATTGTCGGCAGCGATACCTTCGATACTGAGCCATCCGGTACGGCAGGATTAGCGGTGCTCGTCAAAGCCCATCCTACATTGCAGGGCAACCTCGTCGACTTCCTGGAATCTCTCCCGTGCGAACGCCTTGGACCGTGGGTCTGCAGCGGTTGGGAAGGTGTTCTCAAGGATCTCAACGCATCTCAAAGATTCGACCGCCTCCTCGATGAATGGGGCAAAGAGGGCAGCCCGATGCTGAAGGTTGCGGCTAGTGGCGTGCTGCGCACGCGCCAGGGAGGCCGCTGATGGGTACATCCAGCGCATTCGGTGGTCAGGGCGGCAGGACCCCTCTGGTTCCGAGTTGGCTTGGCGATGGCGGAGCACCACCGGCAGCGCCGGATGGGGCACCCCCTGGTGGCCAACCACCAAATGGTCCGGTTCCGGATTTTCCAGCACCCGACTCACTGCCTGCACCGCCGACTCGACCTCCTATACCTGTCCTCGCCGACCTCGGCCGCTTCTCGGCGGCTCGCAACAACTTCTCGCGTTTCGCTGGTTCTGGTGGCAGCGACGGTAGGAGCTTCGGCAGAGCGATGTCGCACTATGTGGGCTCCTCAGCGGGCGGAGCGCGCATGGCTGCGGCGAGGATGGGATCAGCGCGTGGAGCGGGCAGCCGACTCCTAGGCTTTCTCTCCGACGCCGCCGCACGTGGCGCTACCGAAGCACTTCGCGCGCTTAACCTCGGAGCTCTAGCAGGGCGCCCGATCGAAGAGATTTTTCTCGGATTGTCGGACTATATCTGCCCTGATGGCGGCTCAATCGACGAAGGTATCGCCCGTGAAGCGTTCATCGAAACAATAACCGATCTTGCAGGCGCAGGCATAACAGACCTGGATGGGTTCACGGAAGACCAGATGCAGACCGTGTTTGAGCTTTACGCAACGAACGCTATCGAGGCGCGGCTCTGCAATGACATTGGTATGAAGACTATTACCCTCCCTTCTGACAGCCGCCAATGTGCACGCGTGCAGGCACAATTAAAGGATTTTATTCGGCGTGGAGTAGCGGATGCGCTCACCATAGCCCGCGCGGCAGCAGCCGCTCTCACGCCGGATCGAGTACTGCAATTTGTTGGGCGTGTATATGAGCAGGCGTTCGGAATCTTACGGATTATGGGCGAAGCAGCTGCGGAGGGCGCATGAGGCGACACGTCATTATAGGTCGGTGCGGTCTTGATGACCGCAACCCATTTCCGCTTGGAGAGGGTGAAGTCGAAACCCGGCTTGATCTGGTCGTTGGCGAGCGAACACTAGATCATGGAATAGGTCGTGCTCTCACCGATGCGGCACGCCTTGGCGTATATCCCTCCGAGATGGGGGTCGACATTCTAGTTTTGGCCGCGCACGTACACGCTGCCGACACCCGTATTTCGCGGGGGAGCGAATCCCAAGACGGCTGGACACGCGAGATCCGACTTATCGTTCCTGTTTCCGATCCAGAGCGCTGGGCATCTGTTTCGCCGGCCTTTGTTCGGATGCTGAACTTCCTGACCGGCGACCAATGGGCGCTGGCCTTCCGCCCTCGACCGCTAGGCTTCGCCAGGTTTGCGCCGGTCAGGCCAGCACGGCTCTTTGGTCCTCCGTTCGATGACCTCGCTCTCTTTTCCGGCGGCCTGGATAGTCTCATCGGAGCAATCGACGCCCTCGAAGGGGGCCGAACCCCACTTCTAATCAGTCATGCCGGAGAAGGCGCAACGAGCGATGCTCAATCCTCGATATTCAGTGGGTTGCAGACGCACTATCGGGGTCGCGCGTTCAATCGTTTGCGGCTCTGGATGGCGTTCCCAGACGGCCTCGTTCGTGACTCGGCCGTAGAGAACACCACACGTGGCAGATCTTTCCTTTTCTTCGCTCTGGGAGTCTTTGCCGGCAGTGGCCTCGATACCCCATTCACTCTGAAGGTGCCCGAAAACGGCCTGATCGCTGTCAATGTCCCGCTCGATCCACTGCGCTTAGGCGCGCTTAGCACCCGCACGACCCATCCCTTCTACATCGCCCGCTGGAATGACGTCCTTCAAGGACTGGGCTTGGACGGCCGCATAGAGAATCCCTACTGGGACAAAACGAAGGGCGAGATGGTCGTCGCGTGCGCCAACGGCACCTTGCTGCGCCGGCTCGTACCCTTGTCACTTTCCTGCGCCTCCCCCGCCAAAGGTCGGTGGAAAGGTCTTGGTACGCAGCATTGTGGCTATTGCCTGCCTTGTATCATCAGGAGAGCTGCCCTCGTTGCGGGGCTGTGCCCTGATCCCGACCCGACCGTCTACACGGTCGACGATCTGACTGCCCGCGTGCTCGACACGCGCCAATCAGAGGGTGTACAGATCCGCTCCTTCCAGCTTGCGATTGAGCGGCTTCGCAGAAGACCGGGATTAGCGCCAATCCTTATCCACAAGCCGGGTCCTCTCTATGATGAATCTCCGGCGCGTCAGGCAGCGCTTGCCGCCGTCTATCACCGTGGCCTTGAAGAAGTCGGTGCGCTGCTGGTCGGCGTGAGGACGGGACCCGCATGACTGATAGCGTTAAACCGGTTGGAGTGGATTTCCACTGCCATCTAGATCTCTATCCCGATCATGAGGCAGCTATCGCAAGAGCTGAGGCTGCGCGCGTTTACACGCTTTCCGTCACAACGACGCCTAAAGCATGGCCCCGCAACTACGATCTCACCCGAAATACCCGTTATGTTCGTGCCGCGCTTGGAATGCATCCGCAACTCGTCGCCGAGCGCGTCGATGAGTTGCCACTATGGGAACGTCATCTGCATGAGACCCGCTATGTCGGTGAGGTTGGTCTTGACGCTGGTCCACGCTTTTATAAATCGCTTGAGCTTCAGAAGCATGTCTTTCGTACTATCCTTGAAAGATGTGGAGATGCTGGCGGGAAAATTCTCTCTGTTCACAGCCTAAGGAGCGTTCCCGTAGTGCTCGATATGATTGAGCAGTATCTCCCGCGGGATCGTGGCGTCGTCGTGCTTCACTGGTTCACCGGCAGCAAAAGTGAAGCGCGGCGAGCTGCCGCGCTTGGTTGCTATTTCTCCGTCAATGTTGAAATGACTCGATCTGACCGTGGTTGCGCCCTCATCGCCGACCTGCCGATGGGACGTATCCTCCCTGAAACCGATGGTCCATTTACCCGAATCAATGGGCGCCCCACTGAGCCACCTGACATTTGGGGGGCAGTAGACGCCATCGGTCGCATCCGTAATGTGCCAGTCGGTGAAATTGCTAGTGCAGTACAAGCAAACCTTCAAGCCTTAGTGCGCTGACCCACGGGCTATGATGTGTAAGGTCTGTCTCGCGTTTCAGCTGGCACCTTATCCATTTTCGACGCCTACCCCCGGTTGTGTGGCGATACGGGCGCCTTTTGCGAACCGACAAAAGATGGTGTTGGCCTAAGCTCTATCCCTTCGAACCTGCAGTGACCTGAAAGGGGGCGGACCATGCGAATCTTGGCACTAGAGATCTCTGGTTTCAGGGGGATTTCTAAAAGTTACCTGTTGTTCTCTGACCAGCTGGCCATGATTGGGCCGAACGGCTCAGGAAAAAGCACAATCGTCGACGCTCTCAGTCTCGTTTTCGGACGGCAGAAGCTCGTCCGCGACCTGACTGAACACGATTTTTTTGGCAGTTGTCCCGGTCCTGCTGAGCGAATACAGATTGTTGCGACTATCGGTGGGTTCGAGGGCAATGATCCGGAGCTCCATCGGCAGTGGTTCAGCTATGATCGTGCCGTGGAGAAGTGGTGGAACCCCAAAACGGGCAAGGTGGAGCCCAACTGCAGCGCCGACAGTGAACTCTGTGTTCAGATTGGTTACGTCGCCAGGTTCGACATGGAAGCGCTCGAGGTGCAGCAGCGCCGGTACTTCCATGATGACGACGTTGAAGATCCATTTGACGAGGATCACGTCAAGCGCTTCCCCGAGAAACTGCTGGGCGAGATCGGTTTCTTCGTCCTGCCGGCACGCCGCACCTGGGCCGCAACCATCTCATTTGCCTCGGAGTTGTTCCGCAAGGCGGTCGCAAGCGTGGGCGGCATCCCCGCCGACACAGTGCTTCGCTACCGCGATGCTTTGAGGTCTCCGGAACCGGCTCTAGAAAAGGATGAGATGCTCAAACCGCTGATCGACCGAATCAACTCACGGTTAGGTCAGATTCTACCGAAATCCCCGGAGTTGCAGCTTCGGGTGACCTCTACGGATTCAGACTCCCTTTTGCAAGCCCTGGTCCCCCACTACAAGTTCAAGGACGGGCCATCGTTGCCGGCCGCCAGGCAAGGTACGGGGCTAGTCTCGCTTCAGACCCTGGCGCTCCTGCTTGAGATCGGCCGTTCCCGCACTGGGAACGGGCAGTCCTTTATCCTGGCCCTTGAGGAACCGGAGCTGCATGTCCCCCCGGGACTCCAACGCAGATTGATCGGAGACGCGGCTGCCGTATCCGGCCAGATATTGTGCACCACCCACGCACCTCGGGTGGCCGCCTTCTTTGATGCAGCCAGCATCCAGATCCTGACCAGGAACGATGCAGGGGTGCTTGAAGGCAGGCAGTTGGTAACGGGATCGATGCTTGCGGCAAAAAATTCCTTGATCCAGCTGTTCACGGATCAAAGGGCCCGGCTGGTCGAGGCCCTGATGGCGCCCCGTGTCCTAGTGCCGGAGGGGCGTATCGATTTCGAATGGCTCCGGCTGTTGCTTGACATTGTGGAGACAGGGGTAAGGCCGCCGTGTCTGTTGGAAAACCCGATACCTCCCTTCGGCTCGGTCGTCGGGGTTGTGCCGACACGTAACTCTGCAGTTGCCGAAACATATCAGCGGCTGTCGTCGCTTCATCGGGGCGTGTTTGTTGTTGTTGACGGTGATGCCGCTGGGGACGCCTACGTGAAAACACTCGCCGGCTTGCCGATCCCGCCTGCCGCTATCGTTCAGTGGCCAGAGGAGTGGGAAGTTGAGGACGTGGTGAGATGGGTGATCGAGGCCGATCCGGATGCCCTAATCCCGGCTATAGCCCACACCCTTGGTCGCCCTTATCAGACCACTGCGGTGTTGCTTGCCGATCTCAAGAGTAAAAATGGCGGAGAAGGCGGCCTCAAAGAGCACTATATGGCCCATGAGGACATTGCGGGTCAGGTGAAGAACTCAGCGAAAGCCGTTCAGCGTGCGGAACGGGTCCTTGAAGCGTTGACAATCGCTGCTCTGGGAGTGGTGCCGCCTGAGGGACACTGCTTGGTGGTCGACCAGGCTCGCTCTCGCGAAAAGTGCAAGGTCTTCAGGTTCACACCATGCCTCTGATCTTGTTCGAGGGTGCCGCGGGCACAGGGAAGACGACACGGCTTTTTGGTGCCGCCCAGAAATTCTTGCAGGACCACCCGTTGTCGGAAGGGCAGAGGGTGTTAGCGCTGACCAAGCACCACGGATCCCGCAAACGCCTCGTCGACAGGCTTACCGGCCCGAGCGGGCTGGGCGCACCGGTGGACTGCATAACGCTCGACAGTTTCGCCCTAAACCTTGCCCAAAGGTGGCGTAGCATGGTGAGGCACCTGGGGGTGGTCCCCAAACCCGGCGATTTTGATGCCATTGCCCTGGCAGCAGCGAGCGTACTCGAGGTGGCCGCCGGTGCTTGGGTAGCGAGGCGTTACCCGCTTGTTCTGGTTGATGAGATGCAGGACTGCCGCGAGGCAAATACCAAACTGCTCGCCGCCCTAGAGCCACACGTCACCATCATAGCCGGCGCAGACAACTTCCAGGATCTTAACGACTGTGGTGAGAATAAGGCCCTGAAATGGGCGTCTAGTTTGGGCCAAAGCACTCCGCTTTCCAAGATCCATCGGACCAACCGCTCCGGAATCCTCGAGGCAGCGCAAGCTCTTCGCTCAGGAACCTCCTTGCGTCTGAGTACTCAGCGCGGATCGGGGTTTGAGATTATGTCGGCCCGGAGCCCTTATGTTGCCGGTGCTACAGTTAGCTGGCGGATTCTGTCGTGGAGCAGTGCCGGCCAGATTGCGGTGATCTCGCCGGTGAAGAGGGCAAGCTCTCATTTCATCGATCGCCTCACAACCTGGATGGGGGAGCATCCTGCGAAGACAAGAACGAAGTCCGGTGCGACAGCCGGGCCTTACCGGCTTCGATGGGAGGACAGTGACAAGGACGCTGCTCAGCGGCTGTTGACCAACTTAGGACTGGATGGAAAGGGAGCGGCTGCCGTCTCCTGTGCTAAGCTTGAAACTCTTGGGATGCAGGCTGCGGTTCCGGAACTCACGGAGTGGGCGCGTCGCCGGCGGTTTCTGAAAGGGCGGGAATCGGTGACTCTTGAGGAAATGAAGGAGACGCTCCATCAGATAGTTCGCCGCAGGAGAGTCTTCAACGACCACAACAGAGGCAGATTGCATGCTCTCACAGTGCATCAGGCGAAGAACAGGGAGTTCGAATCGGTGGTTGTCCTTTGGCCGATCCAGGTGGCATCAGTTGATGTCGAGATGCAGAGACGGCTATTGTATAACGCCATCACCAGGGCGAAGCGTAACGTCATCGTAATAGTCGACGACCCGGACGGGCATCGACTCCAGCGACCACCCTTTACTGTTATGTGACCCCTTCCGTGGCGCCTGGCATAGAAGGTTACTCTCCAATGTTATCTATCCGTCACTTGATCCCACTATCTATTTCTTCCAACTGCCAGCCTGGCCATTCTCTCAGTACCACGCCCCTGGAATCTGTGCCTGCTGATGCGGTTGTCACCAGGCAACTCCGGCTGGTCGTGATAATCTAGTGATCGGGAACACATGTGACCCCAGCACCAAGTCTCTGCCGAACCTGTACTGGTAGTAGGTCCTTGGTCCTGGGGCTGCATCTGCCGGAGGTGCCGCCCTTGATGTAGGTGGGTGTGTCGATGAAGGCCTACTCTGGGCTGTCTCAGAAAACGGTGCCTTAACCAGCTACAGGCCAAAAGTGAGCGGCCTGGTCAGGGCCAGATGCTCGGCGGCTGCCCTGGCTGCCCGCACCTGGATCTCGTCAAACAGACTTTTGCTCCATGCGACCCTAACTGGAAAATTCTCGTTGTTTACGGGAGGGTAAGCGGCTATCTCCTCGCTGGTGAGACGTACGCCATCAATGGTGATCCCATCGATACTGACGTTACGTGGATCCCTGCTGCACCAACTCGCATCCTGCAGGGCCTCGTTGAGGTTAATAGCCTCGCTACTCATTCGCAAAACCCACTTCTCCCCGCTAACCCGGTTATGACACTCCATTTCGATCATGACCGCCTCCGTTGCAGAATATTTTTAATTATGTTCGCGGCTTCGGCACCTCGGCCAAGGCTTTGACCAGTTCGGCGTTTGCCTGGTTTAGCCGTTCCAACGTTAAGGTCGTTGGCCCGCCTATCATGCCGTAGCGCTCCCAGATGGCAGCCGTCGCCCCAGACTCAGGCAGTCCTCATCGAGAGGACCAAGGACTTCTTTCGAGTACTCGGATAAACCGATCAGGTTCGAGAGATCCTGCTGTGTCATTTTATTTTTCATCTCAGTGTCACATTTAGTATTTTCAGTCTGGTCAAAGCTTTTTTGGTAATAGCCATGGTGGCGGTTGGAAACACCATGGCTGATCTACCTGACTACGATCACGCTCTGACATCCGCCATGGTATTTGTACTCTCGACACCAGAGTTTGAAGCGAATTCAACGCCCGAAGCTAGGTGCGCTGCGTCAGGTGCTTTCACAAATGCTGTTTCCCCCCAGCTCTCCTCATAATTTACGCTGGGCCGATTAGTGCGAAAGGAAGAAGGTTTGCTGCCCTTGCAGAGAAAATCCTCGCCGAAATATTTGAGGATCAGCCCATAATCTTCCTCGAGCCCTTCCACGTATTTACCATATGTTTCGTATAGCATCCGCTTTGTATTATGGCCCATCAACCTTTCCAGCTTGTTGAGGTCGGTCCCGAGCGTCATCGCCCAGGCAGCAAATGTGTGCCTGGCAGAATAAGGCCGTATATAACTGATACCGGACTTAGCGAAACTTGGTTCCCAGATGTTATCCTTGAACTTGTTATGGCAATACGTCGTACCATTGTCCATCATCACGACATAATTGCTGTCTGAGCGATCGATCAGGATGTCAAGAACGCGGCGCAATGCTTTGGTGATCGGTATACGTCTTAATCGGTATGGGGTCTTAAGAGTCCCACTTTCGCGATTAGAAACGCGTTTGTTGCAGATGTTGATATACCCATCCTCAATGTCTTCCTTTCTTAAGCCTGCCATTTCGGAGCCGATCAGCCCTGTCAGGACGAACAACTCAGCGATCGGGCGGTAGAAGGCAGGCATCGCCGATAAAAGACATTCCCATGCAGCAAACCGGAACACTCTGGAGGGGGAGGTGCTTCGCTTAGGGATGATACTTTTCTTCTTTTTCTCTTCATTTCGGATGTAATCAAACGGGTCGGCGATCCCCCAGTAATATTCTGTACGTGCACTTAGTAGGATGGTATCCAGCACCGTCAGGATATTCCTAATGCGAGAGGCAGAAAGTTTCTGGCCGATTTTTTTGGTGCTCCGCCATTTTTGGGACAGAATGAATGCCTCGACTGTAACACCGTTAATCTGGATGAATTTCATGGCACCAAAATACGGAAGCAAACGGTAGTCAAGTGCCCGTTTATAATCACTCTTCTTACTGACATCGTAATTTTCCATTATCCGTTGCCTCCAACCACCGCCGTTGCCAGGACCTTTATTTACGTAGTCACTGAATGTCAAAGCTTCGGGATGCGGCAAAAGAATACGATTATCAAACTGTTCATGCATTGCAATAAGCTTCTTCGAAGCACCAGGAAATGCGTCCGCAAAACTGAACGTCCCAAACTCAATCTCATCGAGGATGGTGCGAAGGTTCTCTGTAGCTTCATCACGGTTCTCGTCTGAATCCTCGAATCCGGTCGATATCTCAGTCCTGCACCCCTTACGGTAAAAATCCAGGTAAAGCCGGCATGAGCCAGGCTTTGTTGTTACACGACCAGATGTTGCTCCAGACTTACTAACAACATTGATACAAAGGCGATTTCCACTCGGTTTCCTTGCCATAACTGTCTCCTTTTATGAATTCATGCCATCTGGGCGGTCATCCCGCGGACAGGTGGGTTAAAGTGCACTACATGTCGAGCAAACTGAATTGGTGCTGCCAATCAGCACCGATTTTTTGCAAAATATGCCCTGTTGATTCCAGGTTCCTTTGGTGAAGGGATATTTTGCGCTGGCAACCTTGAGAGAGCTGCCTTAGGAGGTGCCTGCAAACAGTCCTCGTGCAACTTGGCGATGAGGGCCGGACCCCACTCGAATAAGGGTTTGCCACTGTCTAAAAAGAAGTAGTGGCGGCCCGGCCGAAGCCGTCCATTCTTGACCGCCTTTTTGACCACCTTCAGTTCAACCTTTAGTCGCTGGGCCAGCCCCTGTTCGTCTATAATTTCAAGGTCCTGACTGTTTTTTTCCATAGCCTGTACCGATAGCCTATTTCAGTTGAATGTTATGGTGTCTTCCCCCTAGGGGGTAAGTCACGCACCTCCCGCATTGGCGGTGGTCAGGGTTGGACTACAAAATTCAGACTCAATTGCTGCCCTGAGCCAGGTTCTCGACGATGTCTGGCCACAGGAATCGGGGCCGGCCACATAAAGTAAAGTAGTGCCGGCCCGACTGGAGCAGTCCAGCCTCAACCGCATTCTTTATAGCCACTGGGTCAAGCCCAAGTCTCTGTGCTAGTTCCTGTTCATCAACTACCTCAAGGTCCTGGATAAACTTTTTCATAGTCTGCTCCTGTTTTCTGACTCTTAGCGATAAATGGGGTGTCTTAAAAAAAGATGCGCTATACGGTTACCAAGGGCACTCAGTGGTTGCCGTCCCTTTAACAATCTGCTCTCCCCAGAGCAAGGCCTTGGCATTCCAAAAGTGCAACGATGCTGGAGTGGCCCGTTGGTCCCAAGGTTCCACTTCGGCTTTGCTGCCAATAAATGCCGTGATCAAAACATACTCCCTCGGTCTTCCTACGTTCTTGATAACGACCATTGCCCGTGTCGACGGCTCGCTTTCCCTATTCTGCACAAAACGAGTCAATCCTTTCCGGTTAGGCCTCTGTGCGAAGATAATCTGATCGTCAGGCCCGGTGCTTACGCAGCAGGTCCTTCCTATGACCCTGCCAAAGTCCACTTCCGCCTCAATGAACTGACGTCCATTGGTATGCACACGCGACAGGACCTCGGAAATAATCGGAGTTATCTCTTTATGCAGATGTGATTCTTTACGATCGATGACGATTGCGCCGTCTGCGGTTTTACCGATAACTTTCATTTACTTCTCCTTTTGATTGATGTTCTAATCGTATTTCAGTGTTAATGCATCCTGCGTGCATTCGTAACTGGTTGTTGAAAAATAATGACTCAAGAAAATCAGCTCGTTGCCGATCTAATCTGTTATGGTGGCGGTCTTGCAGCAATTAGTGTGTGTAAGTCTTTTTTCACTGGATCCTCTATGCGTGTATTGTTTATTGTCTGTTTGTTTGGTCTGCTTTTTGTCATGTCAATCAGTACATGACGGATTATTCCTGAAAAGCTGGTGGTGTGCTACCCCATTTGGGTTTTGTATCAATTTGGGACCTATTTTGATTAAATAATCAATTTAAGTTTATTTTTGTCTAAATTGGGTTGTTTGTTGCGAAGATGGCGCATTTATTGTATGCGGGAGGGCGGGGCTAGGGTCAGGCAGTAAAATGTAAGCTATGGATATGGTACGGTAAGAACATCGCATGACACATAGCACTAACGATTCCATGCTCTATACGGATAAAACTGACAAAAAAGGGGTACCGATGTCGGCACCCCTTTTACCTATAACTAGTTGTTGAATAACCTTAAGATAGGGACCATTCGCCATTTTCGTCATATGGGAATGTGCCTTGCTCTGCCCTCTCAATCAGTTTTAGTGCATTAGTTTGATGCCTGTAGATGTCATCCTTTGCCTTTCTTATATCGAATTTTTCGTGATCTTTAAGTTTTTCAGCGAGAGCAGTAGTAGTCATGGTCGGATTTAATTTTTCATTGTGTGCTAAATATGCTTTTTTCATTTGATTAATTGCACGCACTGTCATATCTCTGCCATTTGGATTCATTATTCTATCATCCAAATAGCCATTTGTTATAACAAAGGCTGAGGGGTGATATTTAAGATCTAAACCTAAAAGGTTTGTAGTATGATTGAGAGCTAGCTTTGCGTCATTTATGAATTTAATCACATTTTTCTCGAATATTGCTAGATCCTTTTTTGTTTTTGACAAATTATGGTGTAATGATGATTTGAACACAAATGTCAACGGTATATTTAAGGCAAATCCATCGGTTCCAGAAATATAATCTCTTACCCCTTCGTATAAATTAAGTGTTTGAGGGTCACATTTCTTACTGAGTGCATAGAATAAACAGCGATAATCATATATTTTAAGCTGGTTGTCTATGTCATTCTTTGATAATGTATCTTCAGATGTGAACGTAATAGCCAACCCCTTGACTCCATCGCTACTGCAAACTACTGAATTATCAAATGCATAATCATTTAAGTTCATAAGTACCACTCCTTGTTGATAATGTTAAGCAATAATAGCATGGCATACCTCAAATTGATAGTGACTTCAACGCTCTCAAGCCCGAGGGGCGAGACGAGTGAATAGGTAAATCTTGCAACAAAGGGCTATTTTAGGCAGGTTGGGATGCCATTAAGGTGGGGGCTGTAGTGTTATCCCGCGAATGACAGCGGATACCGGGGCGTTATTCCCGTGTTCGCTTCTGCGAAAACGCCCAGAGGGCTGGAGGCGCCGCGCGATAGGGTAACCCATCCAGACATCTAGAATAATGCAATCTGCTGATTCCAGAGCGACAACTATCGTATATTTCCGAGGCGTTCCTGGTGGCTT
>Ga0316221_1001719_pt1 | contig 21979 bp, 58 predicted proteins | sample TBH18007metaG_FD_206003 | JGI IMG/M metagenome (GOLD analysis project Ga0316221, IMG submission 206003) | Freshwater microbial communities from Trout Bog Lake, Wisconsin, USA - TBH18007 | ecosystem: Environmental > Aquatic > Freshwater > Lake > Hypolimnion/Profundal zone | place: USA: Wisconsin... | reverse complement strand
AATTGGGCCAAGAGAACTTTAACCGAGAGATTATCTACCTTTGTAAATCAAAAGGTGAATGTGGTTATCTCGAAGCTAAAGAACAGTTTCTAAAAGGTGCACTTGAGAGTGACGATTATTATAATACATGGATTATGGTAAGAGTACGAAAATCACACATTAAAGGATTACAATGCTAGACTTTATGAAAGAAATAAAAGAATTTGACTTTATTTCTTTTTTACCTCATGAAGATGATGATAATGCTTTGGCTGTTATAAGTCAGGAATATAAAGACGAATCTAAAGGTGAACCGGTAGATGAAACTTCCGTAGGTCCTTCATACCATATTGTATTGTTCAAATGGGACGAAGAAAAACCTACACATATTGATAGTTTTGAGGCCGTATTTGCCGATATTCGAGAGTACATTTCAAATCTAATTCCCCAGGATTGGTATGGTGTTGCTGTACGAAAAACCACAAAATCCGGGCCAATATTCCAGGATATACTTGACAATTTGAAAAAAGTGTGTTAGAATAGACGTTCGTTATGAAAGATTAAAATGATACTCGTTGATTTGAACCAAGTGTTACTGTCTGGCCTAATGGCACAGATTAACAATTCCAAAGGTGTTAAGTTAGAAGAAGACTTAATACGTCACATGATCCTGAACATCATCAGGACTCACCTAAAGAACTTCCGTGAAGAATACGGAGAAGTAGTACTATGTTGTGACAACCGCAAGTACTGGCGCAAAGAATGGTTCCCACATTACAAGGCAGGCCGTAAAAAGGCAAGAGATAAGTCTGATTTAGATTGGCACTTAATCTTTGATATGTTAGCCAAGTTTAAATTGGAACTAAAAGAATATTTCCCATACAAGTGTATTGACGTTGAAGGTGCCGAAGCCGATGATATCATTGGTACATTAGCACCACGCCATGTTATGCATGAAAACATTTTGATTCTATCAAGTGACGGTGACTTTCCACAGTTACAACAATACAACGGTCAATCTAAGTACAAAATTAAACAGTATAATCCTTCATTGAAGAAGTATGTTGTGTCTGAGAATCCATTAGAAGATTTGAAAGAGAAAATTATCCGTGGCGATAAAGGTGATGGCATTCCTAATGTACTATCACCAGCAGATTGTTTTGTCAATGAGTTGAGACAGAAGCCAATTACCAAAGGCGTCTTGGAGAAATTAATGACTACACCACCAGAACAATGGGAAGATGCCGAAGCATTAGTTGGTTGGTCACGCAATAAGATGCTTATTGACCTGACAATGATACCAGACGAAATAAAATCAAAAATTATAAATACTTACGATGATATTAAACCACCATCTAGAGGAAAGATGTTCAACTATTTTGTTGAAAACAAACTGACAAATTTAATGGAAGTAATTGAGGAATTCTAATGAAACACATATATGAAGTATTCGATGAGTTCGAGGAAGCCAAGAATAAAAAAGAACGCATGAATGTAATTGGAAAAAACCTAAGCCCTATCTTAGTAGAAGTGCTTAAGCTGACTTTTCATCCACATTATCAATGGATGATTGATGACATTCCAGATAACTATAAAATTCCAAATGATGTATTACCAGGAATTACACACGATACTCTAGGTAATCAAATACGTAGAATTTACATTGTCCAAAAAGGACACCCTACAGCAGAAGCACTAACACCAAGACGAAGAAATGAATTGATGATTCAAATGTTAGAATCGTTGGAACCCCGTGAAGCCGAAATTATAGCCGGCATTTTACGGAAAGACCAAGGCGTTAAAGGTCTAGATTACAAATTTGTAAAAGAGGCTTTTAAGGATTTATTGCCGTAAACGGAGAAGTGTGTGTCAAAATTTGTAGGTAAGTTTCGTAAAGATAGGGATACTTTTGAAGACTATAATCAAACTCAAAAGAAACCTAAGAAGTTCAAACAAAATAAGAATTTTAAACATTTTGAGGATATGGATTATTCCGGACAGGAATCTATATCTCTAAGACCTAGAAACCGTAAAGCGTTGTATTAATACAACACAACTCTTGACTTGGTGCCCGTAGTGTAGTATAATAGATACTCTGTTAGCAAGGAGTGTCTATGATATTTTATGGTTCGCCACCAAAATCCAAGAAAAAGAAACCACCGAAGGCTGTGAGAGAGCAGTACGACCAGTGGTTGCTTCAACATTCCCCCACTAAAAAATTAAAACCAGTAAATACCAGTAACTGGTCGTATAGTTTATCCACACCGCCAGGTCGTGATACGGTACGCCATCCGTCATTGAATACTGGACTAGGTGTTGCAACTAAACCTGCACCTAAAGTCTATACAGGTTCAATGGTCAAAGGTATTGCTACAATGCACAAGTCCAATGCCGTACCGGTTTTCACCGATGAGCAGGCCGTGGACATTTCTAGAATGAGAAGATAAAATGAATACTAAAGTTACACTTGTTGTTAAATTACAACGTCCACATTGTCGGACACCAATTAAACCTTTACAAACTCATAAGAGTAGTGTACAATACAATCGTAAGCCTAAACATCCAAAGAGAGAAAATTGTTATGAGTGAATATACAAATAAACTTCAACGTGAACCTACACCTTATCAAACCGAGTTGGACGCATTAGAAGATGTGACCAAGCAATGGGCTATTATGTCATTGTATGAAAAAGATTTGGAAGCTTACCATGAGTTGAAGGAAAAGAATGACAGTTTATAATTATGAAGATTTATTTCAGGATATACCTGGCGATTCTGCTAATGTAATGTTCACTTTTCCTCCAGAGATGCTCAAAGAATCTGGTTGGAAAGAAGGTGATACGATTGAAATTGAAATAATTGACGGTGCAATACACCTAAGGAAAAAAGATGGAACTAATTAATTCCAAATCAATATTGGCCAAGTTGATGGCAACCGAAAATCTTACCGTTGAACAGAGAGCAGTCCGTACGGCTTTCTTTGATGTTGAGAATCGAGTATTGACCGTTCCAATTTTGGACAATAAAATATCTAGCCAACTGTATGACCTTTTTATGGGACATGAGGTTGGCCATGCTCTCTATACACCTGCCGATGGTCTTAAAACTAATTTAGAAGCAGGCGTTGATCCAACTATTATAAACGTGGTTGAAGATTCCCGTATTGAGCGTAAAATCAAACAAAAATATCCAGGTCTATCTAAGTCATTTGTCAAAGGATATACCGAGTTGGTTGAACGTGATTTCTTTGAAACCAACAACAAAGACCTGAATGATATGAATTTAATTGATAGAATCAATATTCATTGTAAAGGTGGTCCTGCTCAAGGCATTAAATTCAACGGAGTAGAGCGTTACTTGCTTGATAAAGTTGAAAGTACTCAAACCTTTGATGAGGTAATCGAAGTTTCCAAGGAAATTGTCGAATACATGAAAAAAGAGCAAGAGGAAAAAGAAAAACGCAAGAAAGCAGGTCAACAAAAGCAAAATCCTGATGAAAATCTAGGAGATGATGACGTTCCTGCTGAAAATTCTGCTTCTGCCAATCAGGAAGAGCAAGAAAAAGATGAACAGAAAAGTTCCGGCGTTCCTAACTCTAAGGAAAGCGACAAAAAAGAAGACGGTGAAGGCGATTCACGACAAAACGCTGAAAAATCTGATTCTAAAGACGAAAAAAACGACAAAGAAGAAGAACCGAATAAGTCCGGAAGTGATTCCGAGAAAGGACATGGTAACAGAGGCACTCAAGAGCAGTTAAAAGCTCATACGGATGAAGCTTTCCGCAAAAATGAGTCAAAATTGTTCGATTCTAAAGCGAGAGAATTCTTGTATGCTAACATTCCTGATATGGATGCTAAGAAAATTGTCTTTGATTACAAAGATTTGTATGCAATTTACAAAAAAGGCAGTCCTGACGGCTATCAATATTTCTCCAGCAAAGAAGATTTCAACAAAATTCGCCAAGAATCATCAAAAGTTGTGTCTTATCTTGTAAAAGAATTTGAATTACGCAAAAATGCCGACCAAATGAAGAAGGCTTCAATGGCAAAAACTGGTGATTTGAATATGAGTAAAATTTTCTCTTACCAATTCAATGATGATATCTTCAAAAAAATATCAATCACACCTAACGGCAAGTCTCACGGTCTTGTAATGGTATTAGATTGGTCAGGTTCTATGGGTAACCATATTGCTAATACTATGAAGCAACTATTCAACCTGGTGTTATTCTGTAAGAAGGTTAATATTCCTTATGAAGTATATGCTTTCTCGGTTGATTCTCCAACTGAATTCATAATCACATCCACACCAAAGAAAGATGATTTGGCTTTAAGTAATTTTGCCATGATGAATATTCTATCAAGTAGAATGTCCGCTTCTGAATTCATGTATGCTGGTGCTGTTCTTTGCTCACTTGCACACATTGGTCGTAAACAAGGTGAGACAAGTTGCTGGTGGACTACACTATCAAGTACACCATTGAATCAAGCAATTGTGGCTTTGATGAAAATTGTGCCAGAATTTCAAAAGAAAAACAAATTACAAATTGTAAACACGGTTTTTCTGACTGATGGTGAATCTGATGGTATTCAAGGCGTATATGTTGTAAACAGAAATTTTATGGGTAAAGATTACCTTACAGAAAGAGGCTTACATGGTTATGACACATTAGTAGTCCGTGATCCTAAAACCAAACAACAGGTGACGATTGATGAATGTTACCATGGTGTTAATGTGACAAATGGACTTATCAAGTTGTTTAAGTCTGTAGCAAATTGTAATGTTGTTGGTTTCTACATTCTTGCTGGTAATGAATTCAACCGTAAGGTTCATAGATACTTTGAAAGATTGGATAATAATAAACTAGACAACTTGACTGCTGATTTTAGGAAAAACAATTACTCTGTGGTAACTTCCGCAGGTTTTGATGAGTACTACCTGTTACGTTCACAAGGCATGGCCATTGATGATGGTGAACTAGAAGTGAAAGAAAACGCAACCACTCGTGGTCTGGTTACTGCTTTCACTAAGTACACCGGCAACAGGTTAAATAACCGTGTTGTTCTAAACCGTTTTATTAGTTTAATTGCATAAGGAGAAATTATGAAAATTGCAAGTATAGAAAAGTCGGCCGACCAATCTTCTTGGGTAGTCTCTATCACAGAAGATGGTAAGGTAATCAAATCAACTATCGTACCCGGTACACATGAACAGGCAACCTCAATTGCTGAAAGTCTGTTAACGGAGGCGAAAGCAGAACCTAGATTGTTGAACGGCTGATATGAAAAAGATTGATAATGAGACCAAAGAGATTTTCTGTATTACACAGGAAGAATGTGCCGAAGTAACACAGGCGATTTCGAAAGTATTTCGGTTTGGTATGGAGTCAATTCACAATGACCGTACCAACAAAGAGAGACTGGAGGAAGAAACCGGTGACTTACTAGCTATGATTGAGATAATGATGGAGAAATGTATTATCTCTGATTCTGCGGTCAATGAAGCGAGAATGGCCAAGCGAGAGAAATTGAAAACTTGGTCTACAATTAAGGGGTTATAATATGGTGATGGATTGGTCCAGATTCGGTGAATTGGTAGAGAAACACTTTGATTGTTCGGATGCCGCCTTTATTCATCCAGATGATTTGGTAATTGGTGAGAATATATCTCCGTTTCCGGAAGTAAAACTCACATTTGAGGGCTTCGCTGATTTAGAAACCGAAGATGAAGAAGGTAATTATGTATATGAAGAAGGAGGTAATCAAGACAGCCGTTCTTTTTGCCTATTCATACATAAGAATTCACACAAAGAGAATTTTGAATTCCCTGAACATGATGTGGCGGCCTTTACCTTTGGTTCTATGATTTACCACAGACCAAAGGAAGAACTACACGTTTATGGATGGTGGGATGTCAATGAAGAATCTTGGTATGTTGTTACCGAAGGAGTAAGCCCAGGTAAAGGTGAAATGACTGCCAAGCGGGCATTAAAAATCTTAGAAGTGCTGGATAAGCGTTACTGGCCTGAACCCGATGAATCAGCAGTAATGCCCGAGCAAGGAGTTTGGCCATTTCCCTTAGAACGTCCTTAGGCAAAATTACGGAATAATTGCTTAGAATGGAACTCTCTCACTAAACGCTCAACATCCGCATTTGTGGATGGCTTTCTGGTTTCGATGTAAAGTTCCAACTCCGATTGTGAAGCACGCTTGCTAATATATTGAAAAAATGATACAATAGATTTAATGAATTCCATGATTGTCCTTATTAGTGTTTATACTAATATATAGACAAGATTTATATTTCAATACGATGACAAACGAAGAAATTTTAGAGTTTTATAACAAAATGGTAGAGTTCTACGGAAGGGATTTACCCAATCCGGAACATCAGCCAATACAGTTTGCCTATCTGGTAAAAATGTACAAATATTATAAGGAATTTAACCATGAGTGATGGTGGTAAAGGGTCTGCACCAAGACCAGTAGACAAGAAAAAGTTTGATGAGAATTGGGACCTTATATTCGGTAAGAAGAAAGAGGAACCAAAAGATGAAGATGTTAAACCAAAGGAGTAAATTATGGACTTAGAATATTATGGATTGTTTTTAGTGGGTTCTATTTTGGTATCTTTAGGTATTGTGGTGTTAGCCATGGCCGCCTTACTGATTAACCACCTGTATGTGAAATATTGGAGAACTATACAATTAGTTAACTTGTACAATTATGATGTGGCTCCACATGAAGAATCCAATACGGTAATTGTAACTACTGAGGCCAAAGATAAAGCCAACACAAAATGAATATTAACAAGGTGATGGTCGTTGCCGGTACTGTGGAAGAATTCCACCAATACCTGAAAGAGAAGAAATCTATCTCTACAGTTTACGCTTACATAGACGGAACTTATAAATTTAATGGTCTTTTGAAAGATGACCTGAAAGGTGTCTTTATTGGTACTTGGTATAATAGATCCGATATTCACGACATTGTTGATGCAATTAGTGTTATCAAAGGTGGACTTCCTATGCAAGTGGTAGATAAACTACATGAAATGGAAGTAAAAAGAGTACAGACAATCAAACCTGTATCCACTTTCACACCAATTCCAATTTCTAATGGTGGTATAGGTCAACAACCAGTAACAGCCAATGAATACTGGGCACGCCAAGGGTTCCTACCAGGACAGACCAAAACGAACCTAGAAGTTTACAATGAAGTACTACAGAAATTGAACTCATTATCATCATTAGTAGACCCAAATGAAGTGAAGGATTATATCAATGACACAATCAACAACCAAACAAAATGATGTGGTAGTCCAACTTAACCAAGCCAGAGAACTTTTTAAAGGCTCTGCGCTTGCTGAGATACTGGAACTTGCCATACTAGAAATCGAACAACTCCGATCCGATAAAGCCAATGTGGCATCCGACCTCTATGCTGGAGTCCGTAGATGACCAATGAGGAACTACAGATAAGAGACCAAGCGTGGAGGAAGGCTACAGAACAATCCACTAGAGGATGGCATGAGCTGCTTTCCTCCTTCGAATCTATCTACACAGAGCTTCTCTATGAGCATTGGAAGAAATTCCACCAGATTCCAGAGACCAAAGTAGTCACTAACCCTCCTTACCAATACGAATATTTTGAAGTATACTGGAAAGTTCTTGTCCAGCACCTCTGGAATATCAAAAAGTGGGATAACGAAACAATCAAAGCATGTGTCAAAGATGCTTTCGAAGATGCGAGAATAAGAAAAAAGTAATATGTCAGAAGGTATTCAATTGGTATTAGATAAACTGAAAAAGAAACCAGTAAAAGGTAATTATCATCCTAATACTTTTCCATGGAAAGTCATCATATACCCACAAAATAATGATGCTTATATTAAGAGAGAATATACAACCCAAGAAAAAGCTGAAAGGTTTGCTCTAGAACAATCGAAAAAACATCCCTACACAAAAATAACTGTAGAGTGTATAAGATTACCAAAAGACTTACGAATTGGAGTAAAAGAATGAAAATGACTTTTGATAAATTTCTGTTAATATTCTGTATAGTCTTTGTTGTTGGTTCGGGTTTTCTAATGGTAAGATTCTCAAGTATAACAGACAAATGCTCAGAAAGGGGTGGTACTATGATACAAACACCTAATGGCTGGATGTGTGGTAAAGTAGAGAGAATTTAGTATTTCTTAGAGGGGGCTCTGGAAAAAATTATGGGACTGGTAGGGGGTCCTGGGAAAAATTTCGTGGTTGGTGGGATTCCGGTAAAAATAAAAAACCAAAAGAAAGAGTCCGACCACCAGGGGCTTTTTTTCCTATAACACTAAGCGCTTGCCATTCCACCATAAAAAGACCCACCGAGAGCAAGCTCCATCGGCGGGCGTAAACGGGCCACAATCAGCCACGATAATTCAAAACCCCCTAAGGGGAATAGGAATAGACTTTAAGTCCAAGAGGCTTCCGCCTACTCCTATTATATACCCATGCCAGCCACAGCAATATAAGCCATTACAACCGCACCAGCCATAACCAAAGCCGCTACTAATTCTGCCATTTTATTTCCTTAATTTAAAGCAATTTATTACAAGTGGCAATAATACCACAACGCCTGCACCAGCCAAGCATAAGAATAGGTCCATATTATCTCCCTAGTATAAAGTAAGCAACGACACAACCAGCAATGTAGATTATAACCATATTACACCTCACAAGCAATGCGGAATTGGATCACGTCAAAATTAGCATTAAACTGCTTTGCTACTTCGGAGAAAGCAACTACAGCAGCGTTCCTAGCTTCGTAGCTTTGGATTTGACGGAAGGCATCAGCCATGGCGATAAAGTGCTTTTTAGTCATTTTTTGTTTCCTTTTTGATTTGATGGAGTAATTATACCAGAATTGGTGGATTTGGCAAGCGCTTCGCCCAATAGTCTACCGGAATGGTCGGTTATTCTCCGATATGGGAAAGGTCGTCCAGCTCAATTTCCAAGTTTTCCTCAAATAGTTCGGATATATCTCGGTCCTTTAATTCTTGGATCAATTGGTCGTCCGTCATATTGAAATAACCAACAAACCCAAATTCCAGATAGGAATCCAATAGTTCGGCACCTGAGCCGTGCATAATGTATTCAAAATCGGCGGCGCATAATTCTTGGATGGCTTTTTCTCGGTTGTACATTTTATTTCCTTTTTGATTTGATGGGTTTATTATACCAGATTTGGTAGATTTGGCAACCTGAATACTTTAGTTCTCAAGCAGCTTTTAAGGTTATTACTGGATATTTTACAAAACCAGTAGCGTCCTTTTTTGCCTTACCCTTGGCATATAAACCAACAACCACGCCTTTTGGATCCAGGAAGCGGAGGTCGGACTCATCGCCATTAAACACGGGTAAACCCATATAGCGCTCTGGCATCGGTAGTGTTTTCTTGATACCGAATACAACCGCTATATTGTAACCCTGAGCAATTGCTTCTGCTACGTCAGCATCATTGCCATCCGCCGCTGAGAATGTAAGGGTGTAATTGGAAATGTGTTTAAACTTGCGCCCCAATATCTTGGTGTAATCATAGAATTGGACCTCTGGAAACAATTCGAAAATGGTATTACCTGTATCCAATACGCTATATTTTTCCCAGGCGATATCGCTGGTGCCGTTTAAGCGGAATACAGGAGTTAAACCTAAGCGCTTGGATTGTCTTATTGCCAATTTAATATCATTAATTAAACCAACAAAAAAAGCATCACGGTCTTGGAAGAATAGGTTGGTTTTACGGATTCTTGCTTGTTGGATGGTATTGGTTGTCTCGCCTTTTTTAAACATACCGCCACGTCCAGCAGTATTCAAGCAAGCCGCTATGCATCCAGGGGTTGCTTTAGGGCAAGTATTCTTACCAGATAATGTGGAAGGCGCCAAGTGGAGAATGTAAGTGTTATAACCTTGAGCGATACCCTTGAGGATCTTCGGATTGCCAGTGGAGAGTAATTTCATTTTAAACCTTTATTTCTTGATTTGATGGAGTAATTATACCAGAATTGGTGGAAATGGCAAGCAATACTGTACCGGAATGGTCGATTATTGTCCGCCTGCCAATTTTGCCATAACCTCTGGATATACGGCAAGCACGGCTTTCGCTACTTTGCTTGTCTCCTTTTGGTATACTCTGGCAACCATTTCCAGCTCCTCGCCTATAAAACCAGAGCCACCGCTCAATTCGGAAGCTGCTTTGGTTTTCGCTAATTGTAGAATCATTTTTTTGTATGATAGCATTTTATTTCCTTTTTGATTTGATGGAGTAATTATACCAGAATTGGTGGAAATGGCAAGCATTGTTTTAATACTTGACCATTCCGTGTGGTTATTCTATCATGTTCTGGGAATCGGAGATATCTCCACAAGCATTGCTCAAGAACATAATTAATTCCTCATTTTCTTCCAAATCGGGGTCAATTGTATCCATAACTGATTCAATTAATTCCATTGCTTTTGATAGTGCTTCGATTTTCTCTTGGTTAGTCATTTTATTTCCTTACGTGTTTTTCAATTTATGGAGTAATTATACCAGAATCCAGGGGTTTGGCAACCAATACTTGACCGGACTGCTTGAGTACTTTAGTGTTATATTGCCAAATTTTCGGATTCTGGTATAATGGAATCATTCGAAAGCAGTACTGGGGTGGACGCTGGGGCTGCGTAGTAAAAAAACAACAGCATTTCCGTGCGCATGCTACCACCATTGTATCATACTTTGCGCAATATTGGCAAGCAATACTTGACCGGAATGCTGTAATACTTTATTCTACGCTTGACAATTTCTCCAATTTTGATAGAATAGAGACTTAGAAACACAAAAAACAGAGATTATATGAAAATCGAATTAACAGAGAATCAGTACTTATTATTAGAATCATTTATTAGAGATAATGAAGAATTATTTACTAACGATGACGATAGAATGATTATTGATCAAAAATCAAACGAAGTTTACAGAGAATTAGTACAAAAGTTCAAATATTTTAAAAGTGAGTAAATTATGACTAGAGATGAAATGATAGAAAAACTGGATCAAGCGTTAGCGTTGATTGATTCAGTAGCACAGGAATTATCGGAGAATTGTGACTCTGATTTGGAAAGTACAATTTACAATGCAGGCGGAGATATTCAAGACTGTATCGGATACATTGGTGACGAAGATTTGGTGATATAATACTTGACTGAGGTACTGGAGTACTTTAGTATTCAGGTTGACAAGTAGGTAAAATTCTGGTATAATTGGTGTTTTAATAGTGAGGTAAAGATTATGAATAGAGAATGTATATCATATGAGGTCGCTTGCTACCATTTTGACGCTATGCTGGATGAGCATGGTCCGGTGGTTATTGACGGGATTACCTTTGACCGCTCTAGAATCCTCAGAGAATTAGATCCAACCGGGTATCGCTGTGGTGTTATTGATTACACCGATGCTACTGGGTATGATATAATGGAATATGAGGTGTGAGCAAGGTATCGCTCAGGTAAGAATTTAGTTAACAATTTAGGTAAAAAGTGAGGTAAAAATTATGTCATTAGTCAACGATTTATCCCTTAAGGGACTTTCCACCAACTCCAAGCGTGCTCTGATTAAAGAGTTAAAAGAAGCAATTCGGATTGAAATGGCATTCCAGCGTGACCTTAAGGTTGCCGCCAAAGTACTGAAAGCACAAAATGCTCAGTTAAGAAAAGAAGCTGCCATTGCCAAAGCAAGAGCAAAATTAGAGAAGCTATTAGCACCAGTAGGGTCTAAAGCAATTAAAGCAAACCGTAAACCTTCCAAAGCGGTAGTGACAACAGGTGCTGTTCAGGTATAATTGAGGTAAAAAATATGCGAAAAACACAGGTAAGTCTTTTAGAAGCTTATGAGGTAAGCTTGTATATTAATGGTCCCCATGCGAAAAACTCACAATCGCTGGCAACGGAATTAGTTCGCCGGGGTCTTGGAAACCAATTGGAGGATCTCTGGGTGAATTACATGGCGGACCGTGAAAAGTGCTTGGAAATTGGTTGTGAGTTTGATGAAAGGTTCTGAGATGTTGTTTAGGTACAACACAGAAACTAAGTCCCAAAGCCCCTCACCTACTGGCGACACAGCAGGCGACATATCCACAACTTATCCACACTTCAGGTAAAATTCAGGTAATTTTCTGTCAATATGCTGTGGATAACTCTGTGAATAACTTTGAGGTGCCGTCTATGGTAAATGGCTGTGGATAACTTGGTAATAGTTGACTAGGATAATGGACTACTTTAGTACTCAGGTTGCCATATCAGGTGGTTATGTTAGAATGGTTAATGTTAATTGATATTGGAGATTATATGGATTCTTATAAGAAACCTTTTGTTGGTAAGATAATCTATTCTACCTACTCTAAACGGTTTAAGCATAATATTGTGCATGAGGTATTGGTGAAGGACGAGGAGCATCTTTTTAACTATACCTTTATGGGTGTATTGTATGAGGAGACAGCGGAACTAATTGATGTTATTTCCTTGGACGAACCTAAGTGGTCGGTGCCTTTGGATGTGGTTGGTTTTACTGTACGGGACAATTTTGGTAATACTCATATGGTTGGAGAATGGGAATGAATATTGACGAAGCAGAGAATGGAATGAACGCATTTTAATGGTTGCCAAGAAATGGAATGTTGACTTATGAACGAACAAATTAAAAAACTAGCTCTACAGGCTGAAAAAATTGTAAAATCAAAATATCCCAATGATGATATGAACGTTGGAGTTGCTAGGATGATGGACGTATTCGGTGAGTTGATTGTGAAAGAATGTCAACGCCGTGTAGAAGAATACATTGGAGACTGTGGTGAGATTAATTCCTTGCCTGATATTGTGATTATGGAACATTTCGGAGTTGAAAAGTGAGTATAGCAAAGTATCCTATTGAGGCATTGGAACTATTCCGTAAGTTGAATGCCTTGAATGGTAAGTATTATAAAATTCGGTATCGTGGACCTAGGAACACGGCATTGGATATTGGTAGAAGTCGGACGAATAGGTCTAGTACCTGTCTCAAGGCCAATGCCGTGTATTTTGCCGTGTATGAATACCAGAATACTTGACCGGAACAAAGTAATACTATAGTACTCAGGTTGCCAAACCCGTTGGTTCTGATATAATTATACCATAAATTGATTAGGAGTTATTATGAGTTTAAAATTACCGTTTGAGTGTGCTTTGTATGATACAGAACCAGTAGTAGTCACTAACCCATTCTCAGGACAATCCTGCACATTGGTACCAGAGGCTGTTGCTGTGTATGATACCATTACAGGTGCCAATTTAACTGGTAACTATAGTATTGTGAGAAAAGGACTGGATTGGTTCATGGAACACTTTCCTGAAGAATATATGATTTTATTAGATTGATTGGAGATATTTTATGATGTTATTAGAACAGTTTGAGAATTATAAAACGGTAAAATTGTCAGAGTCCAATAGGCAGATATTGAGAGATGCATTGGAATACTACCGAAATGCTGTGACCGTGAGTTTATACACGGAAGGCAATGAATATGAGGATATTGAGTTGCTGGAAATTGATGAAATTTTGAATACAATAGGAGATAATTGATGGGAACAAGGTCACTTACATACGTCTACGAGGACAATACCCCTTTGATGTGTATGTACCGCCAGTTTGATGGTTATCCTGCTGGTCATGGGTTAGAATTGGCCAATTTTTTGACCAGTTTTGATGCCATTGTGAATGGTTATAGCACACAGGAAGACCGTAAGGTTGCTAATGGTATGGGTTGCCTGGCAGCTCAGTTGGTTGCCAATTTCAAGGTTGCTGTTGGCAATTTCTACATTTACCCGATAGATTGTGGTGATTGTGGTCAGGAATACGAGTACCATGTATACCAAGATAAATTGGTATTAAAGGATGACCGTGGCAATGAACTATTCAATGGTACATGGCCAGAGTTTAAAGACTTTTGCTTGTCTATTAAACTGTTGAATAAACCCCTTGCTGTAAGTGAGTGAGTACTATGGTTAAATTAAGAGAGACTACGGAATGGGATGTGCCTGTATCTAATGGCATCTATATCTTTGAAAGTAAACCAACCGGCCGTACAGCCAAGGCCATTGGTTTTATTGCGAAAGGTGCCAAAGAGCCAAAGATGTTCAGCAAACCGTTGACGATTGATTTTAAATTTAGAACCTTTGAAGTGGTAAAATGAACGAACGAATTAAAGATATTGCTGAAAAGGCTGGCTTGAGATTTACTCAATTGATGAGCAATCCAATGGTTCCTGTTGTGGATGGTAAAGAAACAGATTTAGAAAAGTTCGCCGAGTTGCTTGTTGAGGCGGTTTTGGATCAAGTTAAAGAGCGTGCATACTATACGGGGGACAGAGACTGGAGCGATGAAGTGGATCGTCCTTGGATTCAATTAGAGTTTGGCTATGGTAAACTATACAATGCAAAACATTTTGGTGTATAATGGCAACAATTTAAGTGGGTGCCTGCCAACACCAGGTTTGATGATGTGAAGGAGTTTGTATGAAGTATACAGTATTATTGTCCCTATTAATAGCATCAGGATCGGTCCATGCAATGTGGACCGAGGATGCACATGGGAATAGTATCAAACCCCGGACTACTGCCAAGGCCAAACCACAGTCTTATGTTATCGAGATTACATTCAATGATACCAAAGCTGTGGTTAAACCTGTTCATGTTACCAAACCTGTAGCTAAACTAGAGGCAACAAAACCTGGTGAGTTGGCAGTAGACCACAAAGGTCAAAAGGTTGCAGGTCAATCCAACAAAGATGTGGAGTGCCTGGCATACTCTATTTTTAGAGAAGCAGGTACATTGTCCGAAAATGCTCAATTGGCAGTCGGTCAGGTTCACGTTAACCGATTGAAAGAAGGTACCTGGGGCAATAAAATGTGTGATGTGGTATATTCACCGCACCAATTCTCATGGACTTCTGAGAAGGTGGTACAATGGTCACAATCCCAGCACGATAGGTTTGTTGCCGAAGCCAAGGCATTGATAAGTGGGTTGAGAGTTAAGAAATTAGACTCTGAGGATATCCTACACTACCATGCCACTTATGTACAACCAAAGTGGGCCAAGCAAGGTCAAATGGTAGCACAGGCAGGTGCTCACTTATTTTATAAAAATGTACCGTTTTAATGGCTTGCCAAGGTTATTTTGGCATGTTAGAATCACGGTGTAGTCCAATGATGTATAGGAGATAATTATGGGTAAGATGAAAGAATTGTATGCCAGTATCCAGGATATGTTATTGAATGGTTATGATCATGAAGATATATCAGCCATTCTAGGTGTACCAAGGTCGGTAATTAAAGAGGTTGATAATACAATGGATGAGCAATTAGAAGCCTCATACGATTCACCTGAAAGATGGGCATTATGATGAATTTTATATTAGGTTTTATTCTTGGCATTATGGTTGCCACCACAGGTTTTAGTGGTGTTGCTAAGATATTAGACAATGCGACCGGTATCGTTAAACATGAAACTGTGGAGTTATCTAAATGAGTAAAGAAAAGATGTTGAGTGGCCTAAATTTTGTAGGCAGAATGGCAGCCTTGGTGGTCGTTTGTATGAATTTATTCCAAAACCAATGGACTCAAGCAATAGCCTTTGGTGTGTTACATATTGGTTTATTACTTGAACAATGGGATTCTGAAAAGTGAAAGTACTATTCATAAGCAGAGGCAAAGACCAAACTGTTATTACCTTGATGTATTCGGATGATAGGTTCGAGATACATTTACATAATGACAATGGCCATGGAGAACTATGGAGTTCAGCCAGTAGTATTGCTGATGCGGTGATGTTGCACTCCCTGTCCAACTAGAAGATAAACCCAACGACATTAAAACTTATGAACAATGGGGCAAAGAATTTTTAGATTTAATTGGAGCAAAGTCCAAAGAATGAACGAACAAGTTGAAACCAGAACACGATTTGCCCTTACTCCCCGAAACGGGGAATGGTATGAGTTGCCGAACAAACAATATATCCGCTGGAACTTTGAACTGAAAATGTGGGATCAAATGGTTGTGCGTGATGGTAAGGCACTTATCAGTGGACAAGTTCCAGCAGGCACAGAACTTTTCGGAGCGTAAGAATGAACGAACAAATTAAAGCAGGTGGTGATATACATGCAGGTGATGGTGGTTATAGTATAGGCACCAAAGAAAAGTATGACGAGTTTGTAAAGATTCGCAATAAGTCATTGGCGGAAGCAAGAATTCAAAGGCTTAAACAACAGGCTGGCATTGATGATAACCCAGATCAAGAGGGATTGAATTTATTCGCCGAGTTGCTTGTGTTAGAATGTGCTGGCATCTGTGAAAAAGATGGCAGATGGTGGGCCGAGAAAGGATATCTAATGGAAGCAGGTGAAGCAGGTTATCTGGCTACACAGATTAGAGAACATTTTGGAGTTGAATAATGAACATCCATACCGTAGAAGAAAATCTACGTAAAACAATTGAGGGCAAGGAACGGATGCTAAAGGACACAAAGTTCAATATGGCATTTGGTGATGGTAGTTGGCAAAGCGACTTGAATAAACAGGCTACACTTCACGCTACTATTGAGTTTCTTGAAATCAACATTGCCGAACTCAAGAAGATCCTCAAAGATGTGGAACAATGTGTTGGAGTTGAAGAATGAATAAGAGAATCAAACAGATTGCCGAAGAGGCTAGCAAAGACAACAGCGACGGTTATCCTGTTACACTTGAATATACCAATATCTTTGCTGAAAAGTTTGGAAAGATGATTGTCCGAGAATTTGCCTATGATTGTTTAGATATTACCGGCGGCAATGAACGCATTTTAATGGTTGCCAAGAAATGGAATATTGACTTATGAAAGAACGAATTCGACAACTTGCTGAAAAGGCTGGCTTGAGATTTACTCAATTGATGAGCAATCCAATGGTTCCTGTTGTGGATGGTAAAGAAACAGATTTAGAAAAGTTCGCCGAGTTGATTGTCTCTGAGTGTTTGGATATTGTTGATATTGAAGTTCCGGGAATGATTGGCGTTCATGCTATGAAAAAGATTTCAGAACATTTCGGAGTTCAAGAATGAAAACAATGTTAGCTATAGTTGGCGCATTTGTGCTTACTCTGTCTATTCTTGGTTCTTTTGGTATTGGTAATTTTGTGTTGATTTATAGTCCGAGTAAAGTCTCGTGTCAAAAGGAATTAGAATGAAACTAAGTGAATTAAAAGAATACATTGACCGTATCATGGAATATGCACCACGTGATGCAAACTCAGAGGTTATGATTGCAATCAAATTGCCTTACGCTACCGTTGGTGCAAGACCAATGAAACCAATCACAGGCATTATGCAAGGATTTGATTGGGAAAAAGGCAAAATCATATTGAGTACTGATGAACCTCTAACACCATATGAGAAATTACTTGGTGATTCAATTGGTAAGATATATGATAAATTAGGTTTGGCTGAATACCAGAATAAAGTTCTCCAAAGGGAGATTGAAGAATTAAAGAAACAATTAGAGGAATTAAAAAATGAAAAAACTAATTAAAGATGGTAAAGTTGCCGTATTGATATCCCCTGGTTATGGTGCGGGTTGGTCTACATGGGTATTTGGTAACTCTGATGAATTGTTATTTGATCCAGTCATTGCTCAAATGGTATTAAATCATGCCGATATTGATGAGATGGAAGAAGTGGCACGATTAAGATATCCGGATGAAAGTGGTTCTTTTGGTGGTCTTGAAGACTTAGAGGTACATTGGGTAGACCAAGGTAAAGAGTTTATTGTGGAAGAATATGACGGTGCCGAAAGCATCCGTTATAAAGATGGAATTATATGGAGTGTAGCATGAGAGAACAATTAATGAGTTTTGAGGATCATATAGAAGAATTTGCGGTATCATATGCCGGAGAATTTTACAGAGATGGTACAGTACCAACCGATTCTAGTTATTGGTGTGGTGCAGCTGCAAGGCACTTCAAACGTGATGAAGAAGAAGCATTGTTATTGTATGCCTCATTGTTTCCATATGCTTACAAATACATTGGTGAGATTCAAAATATTAAAAGGAACGCCATATGAACGCAAGATGGGATTTGATGTGTGCCACGTTGGCCTCAATAAACAAAGAACAACCACCTGGCACTGGTGAGATGGTTGCTAATACAATGGTGACCATGACCGTTGGTAAGATTGTTGACCGTAGAAAATATGAGAAACTCACCGAACGATTAGAGGCAGAAGCAACACCAGCCAAGAAACTGTTAGAAGATACAATCAACGCACAAAGAGCGGAGGCATATGCCAAGACCAGTTGGAGAACCAACTCTAGTAGTGAAAAGCACTTTGCAAACAAATAGGAGAATATTATGGTAGAATGGTCAATCAAACCGAGTTGGAAGAAATCATTGTATGAGCGCCAGCATTTCACCAAAGGTGATAATTTATTAATTGTTGAAACTACATGGCGTTGGGGTGAATTCACAACATACACCGAAGATGACACACCACCTGATATTGTAGATGGTACAGACCTCTACGATTGTGAATATCAGGTTGAATTGGTAGAATGTGAAGATGGTTGTGGTGAAGACTATGATTATGATGAATGTGATGAAGAAACCACAGAATGGTTGGAGAATTACTTTGATGAAGGCAATTCATATTTTGACCTAGAAGAACATGGTTGGGATATGGGTCATACTGAAATGATTATTGGTTGCGACCCCGAAATTACCAAAGTAGAATGATACTTGATGATGATGGTCTACCAGTACCTACCGATGTGACCATATGGGAAAGGTTTAAGAATGTTATGGTGTCCATAATACTCTTTAATATATTCAGAATGAGGTCATATACATGGAACCAATACTACAGAATTTATAAGTTTATAATCTATAGAGCATGGTATTTTATTAATACAAATGGAAATTTTGAGGCAGAAGAATGAGAAAAGAATTAGATGAAAAACTATGCAAGGATCATCCAAAGATATTTGCAAATCGTAATGGTGATGTAATGACCACGGCCATGTGCTGGGGGTTTGAATGTGGTGATGGTTGGTACAACATTATCAACAACCTATGTTACCTAATACAAGGCCATATTGATTGGCGCAATAGTAAACGTGAACGTGCCATCAAATACAATGAGATGATTAAACAGGCTCAGGCAGGTGATTTTACATTGTTTGATGCATACTATGCTGGTTATAACCCAGAATACATCGCAACTACTAAAGAAAAAATAATGACACATAGATTGTGGGACATTGTTGAACCAATGCCTCAGGTGGTGGCAGAGCAGGTCAAAGAGAAGTTTGGTACATTGAGGTTCTATACAAACCTATCCGATGATTACATTAGAGGTGCAATATCAATGGCAGAGGCTATGAGTCTTACTACTTGTGAAGAATGTGGTAATCCAGGTCAAAGCAATGATGGTGGTTGGTTGCGTGTGAGGTGTAGTGAACATGAATGAACGAATTAGACGAATATTAAATGAAGCAACCGTTGGACTAGAACCAGACCTTTCCCCACAAACAACTGTTACGCTCAATGAATTGAACAAGTTCGCCGAGTTGCTTATTCGAGAATCGGCAAGAATTGCTGATATGGTTAGTGAAAATAAAGTTGAGTGGGTTGGCGGAAACATTCTAGTATATTTTGGACTTAAAGAATGAACAAACAAAAAATAATTAAATTGCTTGAACTTAATGGTAGTGTGAACGATTCTTATGAGTTTTCACTGGATGAACTTGAAGCCTTCGAGAAAATGGTTAGAGATGACTATAGCAAAAAACATGCTCGATTGTGGTTAAAGAGAATTGATGATGCCGTTAAAGCCGAACGTGAGGCAATTGAAAAGAGGGTGATGGAATTGGATGAAACCCTAGCAACACGAGTCAATGTAATTAATAAAGCAATTAGAACAGGAGAAAAGAATGAATGATGAAAGTCATTTACCAATAACAGAGCAAAGTTTAGTGTACCGTTTGAGAAAGCGTGCAGAGATTCGAAGGCAGATACCAGGCAGATTATCAGCCACAGAAGGTAAAGCTGATAGAATTGCTGATTTGCTCGATGAAGCAGCTAATGAAATAGAAAGGTTAAAGGATAAGGAATGAATATAATAGCAATGGCATTGATTCTAATCATTGACAATTTAAAATGAATACTTAAGTTCTCCATTGAAAAATGTGAGAACTTTTTTCTTATGTTGCCAAATTCCTTGGTTATGGTATACTAGAGGCTTAGATTGATTAAGGAATGATATGAGAAGAAAACAGATTATCCAAGGGTTGAAAAACTCACAGCGTATCCGTGTTATCGTGGACGGTGTAGGCTTCATTACCACAGTCCAGGACGCTACTGAAATGCCATTCACCGAGCAACGGGTCGCTGTTTGGAACGCTTTGGAAGTGATTGGTCGTGAGAAGATCCAAGGTTATGGCGGCCAAAGCAGAGTTTATGACTATAAAATGATTGCTAAAATTGTGGATTTTCAAATCAATCTGTTGTAAAAATACAACACGATGGTTGACAATTTCCTTGGTTCTGGTATAATAGATGTTTTAAATGTGAGGAGTTATTATGATTAATTTTGAGAATCAGGCTATGCCTACAGAGTCCGGTTTATATGTTATCAACCGTGAGAAAGCTGGACATTTTTACCGCTATTATAATGCTGAAACCAAGAATTGGGGTTTCTGCTCATTTGACAAAGCGGAAGCATATGAGAAGCGAGACACCCGCTCAGGTGTAGGTTTCTTTGGCTGGGCTGGTCCTGTTAAGATTACAGATCCAGAATTCAACAAAAATATCCGCATGGAAGCACCAGTAGTTGCTAAACTTCCATTGGCAAGTAAAAAGTCCAAAACTGTTGTACCAAAGCAACAAGATGTTGTAGAAAAGCAACGCACCAGGACAGTCTCCAAGGCGCCAAAATCATCCAAACCTACTATGGCTAATGGTACAGTTTTCTATCGTGCCGACCGTGCTAAATGGGTTGCGGTATGGGACGGAAAACAAGAAGCCGCCCGTCCAACCAAGGAAGCTTGTATCAAATTCTTAGAGAAAAAGTACTCATTTAAGGATGTAATCATAATTGAGTAATTCCAATCCCGACCAATTCGGTCGGGTATTGGTTGCCAAATTCCGTGGTTCTGGTATAATTATTGTTTTAAATGAGAGAAATTAATTATGAGTACAATTAAAAAAGTCGGTGATATGTTCCAGGCCACAATTAATGGCAAAATCGTTAAGCGTTCCAAACTCAAGCACTTAGAATATGTGCTACGTAAAGCCGGTGTCTCTACCGAGTCCGCTGTTGCTGAACCAGTCCAGTCCCGTTTTACTATCAACGAGCGATTCGGATTCCTATCAGATATGGTCCTTATGTTAGCAAAAGGCGACCAAGCATCCGTAGTTGTCACAGGTCCTGGCGGACTTGGTAAATCTCATACAGTAATGAAGTCCTTGACCAATGCAGGTTTTACCGATATCTCCTTGCTCGAAGATTTTGCTGTTGGTACCAAACTTAATACCTTAAAGTCCTTTACAGTAATCAAGGGTTACTCTACACCTAAAGGACTTTATAGGGTTTTATATGAGAATAAAGATGGCGTTATTGTATTTGATGATTGTGACTCCGTGCTTAAAGATCCAGTATCCTTGAACCTGTTAAAAGGCGCATTAGATTCCTATTCTCGCCGTATCATTTCATGGAGAGCAGATATGAAAGACGATGAGCTGCCACAATCATTTGAGTTTAAGGGTCGTGTGGTTTTCATTTCAAACCTTGCTAGTGACAAACTAGACCAAGCTATCATCACTAGATCCATGGCTGTTGATTTGAATATGACTACAGAGCAGAAAGTGGAACGTATGCGGCACCTTGTTAGTGATTCTAAGGAATTCATGCCAGAATTCGACATGGC
>Ga0316221_1001708_pt1 | contig 22125 bp, 18 predicted proteins | sample TBH18007metaG_FD_206003 | JGI IMG/M metagenome (GOLD analysis project Ga0316221, IMG submission 206003) | Freshwater microbial communities from Trout Bog Lake, Wisconsin, USA - TBH18007 | ecosystem: Environmental > Aquatic > Freshwater > Lake > Hypolimnion/Profundal zone | place: USA: Wisconsin... | reverse complement strand
GCAATCCCAGCATCAACGGTTGAAATGCTGGGATTACATCCCAGCCTACGACGCATCCCAGCCAACGATACATCCCAGCCTACGACGCATCCCAGCCAACGATTGCATCCCAGCCAACGATTGCATCCCAGCCTACAGTATCACTGTGCGTGCAAGCCATCCCACCCGCCACCGAGCGCGGCGATCAGCTGTACCGTGGCCACCAGGCGCGCATTGGTAATGGTCAGCTCGGCACGCTGGTTGGTCAATGACGTGGTCTGGGCTGTGACGACATTTAAATAATTCACGGTGCCGGCCTTGTACTGGTTCATGGTGACATCCAGCGCTTTTCGGGCGGCATTTGCTGCGGCATTCTGCACCACGGCTTCTTCTTTCAGTATGCGCAGTGCGGCCAGATTGTCTTCCACGTTCTGAAACGCGCCCAGCACGGTTTGCCGGTAGCCGGCCACGCTGGCGTCGTAGGCTGCGATCGCCTGATTGTTGAGGGCGATTTTCGCGCCGCCGTCAAACAGGTTTTCAGCCAGAGCCGGGCCAACCGACCAGACCCGGTTCGGCAGGGAAATCCAGTTGGCCAGTGAACTGCTCTGATAGCCACCCGAGCCGTTAATGGTCAGGCTGGGGAAAAATGCCGCCTTGGTCACGCCGATCTGGGCGTTCGCTGCGGCCACGGAACGTTCGGCGGCGGCCACATCGGGACGGCGCTCCAGCAGACTGGAAGGCAGGCCCACCGGTACATCCGGTAACTGCGGCAGGTAGGCATTTTGCCCCACCGGAATGACGGCAATCGAAAACGTGCTGGCCGGTTTGCCGATCAGGGTGGCAATCGCATGTTCATACTGGGCGCGCAGAATGCCGGCATCCAGTGCCTGGGCCTCGGTGCTCTTTAATTGCGTCTCGGCCAGCAGCACGCTGTCGGTAGCCACAATGCCGGATTTGTATTGGTTCTGGGTCAGCTTCAATGAGCGCTGATATTCTTCCACGCTGCGCTCGAGCAATTCTTTTTGTGCGTCGAGTGTGCGCAGCTGAAAATAACTCTGCGCCAGCTGCGACTGCATGCTCAGGCGGATTGCCTGCATATTGGCGTAACTGGCCAGTGCCGTGTTTTCCTGCACTTCAACCGCACGGCGCACGCCACCCCAGATATCGATTTCCCAACTGGCACTCAATCCAGCCGAGTTGACCGTGTTGGTGCCGGTCTGAAAGGATCTGCTGCGGGTTCTGCTGACATCGGCAGACAGGCTGGGCAGATAGGCTGCGCGCGCGTTGTCGACCAGCGCACTGGCGGCACGGTAGTTGGCCTGGGCCTGCGCCAGAGTCTGGTTGGCGCTGGCGACCTGCGTCATCAATGCATTCAGACTGGCATCGTTGAACGGCAGCCACCAGTCGGATGGCATGCTCTGGTCCTGCGGCTCGGCCGGTTTCCAGTTTTCCTTGAAACTGGCCGGCAGGTCGGCGACCACCGTGGGCCGCACGTAATCGGGGCCGACGCTGCAGGCGCCTAATGTCGTGGCCAATGTCAGGCTGAGCAAAATTGATGGTGATCTTTTAAAAAACATGTGGACTTCCTTGTTGTTCTTTTATTCTGTAGGCTGGGATGTAATCGTAGGCTGGGATGCAATCCCAGCATCACCGGTGGAAATGCCGGGAATCCCTCCCCGCCAACGATTTTTCCCTGCACGTTTATCCTTGACCCGCTGCCCCATCTGATGCAGCTTATCCATATACAGATACACCACCGGCGTCGTAAACAAAGTCAGCATCTGACTGAAAATCAGACCGCCGATAATCGTCACGCCCAGCGGCTGACGCAGTTCCGAACCGGTGCCGGTGCCGAGCGCCAGCGGTACGGCGCCCAGCAGCGCGGCCATGGTGGTCATCATGATCGGTCTGAAACGCAGCAGGCATGCTTGCTTGATGGCGTCAAACGGTGTTTTGTTTTCGGTACGCTGCGCCACCAGCGCGAAGTCAATCATCATGATGGCATTCTTTTTGACGATGCCGATCAACAGAATAATGCCGATAAAGGCCATCATCGACAGTTCCATATTCACCAGCCACAGGGCCACGAGCGCACCGACGCCGGCGGACGGCAGGGTCGATAAAATCGTGATCGGATGCACCAGACTTTCATACAGCACACCGAGCACGATATAAATGGTCAGCAGTGACGCCAGAATCAGAAACGGCATGGATTTGAATGAATCCTGAAACGTTTTGGCCGTACCCTGAAAGCTGCCCTGGATGGTGGCGGGCAAACGGATTTTATAGGTGGCGTCATCGATCAGTTTGACCGCATCACTCAGTACTATGCCCGGCGCCAGATTGAACGACAGGGTGGTCGCGGCGAACTGCCCCTGATGATTCACATTCAGGGTGGTGGTGGTCGGCTCGAAGGTGGCAAACGACGACAGCGGTACCAGCGTGCCGGCTTCGGAGGTGACAAAAATGCTGCTCAGTGTTTCCGGGCGCTGCCAGTATTCGGGGGCGACTTCCATGACCACATGGTACTGATTGCGCGCTTCGTAAATGATGGAAACCTGACGCTGGCCAAATGCATCGTACAGCGCAGAATCAATTGCAGTCTGGGTGATGCCCATGCGCAGCGCAGTGGCTCGGTCTATCGTCAGCGAGACCTGCAAGCCCTTGTCCTGCTGGCTGGAATTGACATCGGCCAGTTGCGGCACGGCCTGCAGGGCGCGCAGTACTCTGGGTGCCCATGTGTCGAGTTCTTTGAGATCATCGCCCTGCAGCGTGTACTGGTACAGCGCGTTACCCATGCGGCCACCGACCCGGATATCCTGACGCGCCTGCAGATACAGGGTCGATCCGGGGATCGCGGCCAGTTTGCCGCGCAGCCGGTTGATCACATTGTCGGCACTGATCTTGCGCTCTGCCAGCGGTTTCAAGGTGATGAACATGCGTCCGGAATTGGTCTGACTGCCGCCGGTAAAACCGGTCACGTGGCTGACTGCCGGGTCATTCTTGATGATGTTCATGTAGGCGTTGAGTTTGGGTACCATGGCCTGAAACGACGTGGCTTGATCCGCCACGATTGTACCCATGATCATGCCGGTATCCTGGCTCGGAAAAAATCCGCTGGGCACGACTCGGTACATGACGATATTAAAACCGATCACCACAAACATGATCAGCAGCGTCAGGCGCGAATGGCGCAACGCCTTGTCCAGACCGTTGGCATATTTTTGCTGCAGCCAGGCGAAGGCGCGTTCCGACGCCAGATAAATGCGGCCATGCGTTTGTTTGTCCCGTGACTGCAAGAGCCGCGAACACATCATCGGCGTGGTGGAAATCGACACCACCAGCGACACCAGCACTGCTGCAGAGAGTGTCACGGCAAATTCGTGGAACAGGCGTCCGACCAGGCCGCCCATGAGCAGCATTGGAATAAATACCGCGACGAGCGAAATGCTCATCGACAAAACGGTAAAGCCGACTTCGCGCGCACCGCGCAGCGTGGCCTGCCAGGTTGACATGCCTTCCTCAATATGGCGCGTGACGTTTTCCAGCACCACGATCGCATCATCGACCACGAAACCGGTCGACACCGTCAGTGCCATCAACGAAAAATTGTCGAGCGAAAAGCCGCACAGGTACATGATGCCGAACGTGCCGAGCAGCGAAATCGGCACGGCCACCGACGGAATAATACTGGCACGTACATTGCGCAAAAACAGAAACACCACCAGGATCACCAGTCCGACAGAGGCAGCCAGCGTGCGCTGTACGTCGCGCAGCGAAGCACGGATGGTCATGGTCTGATCCAGCGCTTCGTTCATGTCGATGGCGGCCGGAATCGACGCCTTGAGTTGCGGCACGATCTCGCGGACCCGATCCACCGTATCAATGATATTGGCATTGGGCTGTTTGAACAGGATCAGCAGCACGGCCGGTTTGCCGTCGGAAAAACCGGCATTGCGCACATCTTCAACCGCGTTGATGACGTTGCCCAGCGCGCTTAGCGGGACCGGAGTTCCTTTGCTGTAACCGACAATCAGCGGCAGGTAATCCACGGCTTTTTTGGCCTGATCGTTGGTATAGATCTGCCACTGCCGGTCGCCTTCTTCGACGACCCCTTTGGGCTTGTTGGCATTGGTGCTGGCCAGGGCAGTGCGCACCTGTTCGAGTCCAATGCCATATTTGTTGAGTGCCAGCGGATTGAGTTCAACCCGTACCGCCGGCAGGGCACTGCCTCCGACGACCACCTGCCCGATGCCTTCGACCTGCGACAGTTTCTGCTGCAGCGTGGTCGACGCAATGTCATACATCTGACCCTGACTCATGGTGTCCGAAGTCAGCGCCAGAATCATGATCGGCGCATCGGACGGATTGACCTTGCGGTAGGTCGGATTGTTTTTGAGCGTGACCGGCAGATCGACCCGGGCGGCGGCAATGGCGGCCTGCACGTCGCGCGCGGCACCGTCGATATCGCGGCTCAGATCAAACTGGAGCGTGACGTTGGTGGAACCGAGCGCGCTCGACGAGGTCATTTCATTGATGCCGGCTATGCGCCCGAGGGAACGTTCCAGCGGCGTGGCCACCGTGCTGGCCATGGTTTCCGGACTGGCACCGGGAATGCCGGCATAGACCGAAATGACCGGAAAGTCGACGCTCGGCATCGGTGACACCGGCAGCAGCGCATAGCCCACCACACCGGCCAGCGCCACACCCACCGTCAGCAGTGTGGTGGCGATCGGGCGGCGTATAAAGGGCGAAGAGATATTCATTCTGGCTGACTGGTCGGTGTGGTTGCCCCCGGCATGATTTCTTCTTCATGCGTTTCAAGCTGCGAATCGGTTCGGGGATTGATGCGGCGGGCCAGCCGGTCGAACGCCAGATAAATCACCGGCGTAGTAAACAAGGTCAATACCTGGCACACGATCAGACCGCCGACGATGGTAATGCCGAGCGGATGGCGCAGTTCCGAGCCGACACCGCCGCCCAGCATCAGCGGCAGTGCGCCCAGCAGCGCAGCCATGGTGGTCATCATGATCGGCCGAAAACGCAGCAGGCAGGCCTGATAAATCGCTTCACGCGGCGCCATGTGCTGGTTGCGTTCGGCATCGAGCGCGAAGTCGATGATCATGATCGCGTTTTTCTTGACGATACCGATCAGCAGAATGATGCCGATGACGGCAATAATGCCCAGATCCGATCCGAACGCCATGAGCGCAAGCAGCGCACCCATGCCGGCCGACGGCAGTGTGGACAGAATCGTGATGGGATGAATGTAACTTTCATACAGCACGCCGAGCACGATATACACGGTGACGATGGCGGCCAGAATCAGCAGCAGTTCATTGCCGAGTGAGGCGTTGAACGCCAGCGCCGCACCCTGGAAATTGGTTTGCGTGGACAGTGGCAGACCGATTTCTTTTTTGGCCAGATTGATTGCATCCACCGCTTCACCCAGTGACACCTTGGGTGCCAGATTGAACGATACGGTATTGGCTGGAAACTGTCCGATGTGATTGACCACCAGCGGCGTATGCTTTTCACTCATGCTGATAAAAGTCGACAGCGGTACCTGGGTACTGTTGGTGCCGCTGACAAAAATATTTTTCAGCGAGGCCGGGCTGATCTGGAATTCCGGTTTGACTTCCAGAATGACCCGGTACTGATTGGTCTGGGTAAAGATGGTCGACACGATGCGCTGACCAAAGGCACTGTACAGCGTGCTGTCGATGGCCGCCGGGGTAATGCCCATGCGCGAGGCGGTGGCGCGGTCGATGGTCAGGGCAATCTGCAGACCCTGATCCTGCAGATCGCTGGCCACGTCCTGCAATTGCGGCAGCGTCTTCAATTTTTCCACCAGTTTCGGCGTCCAGATCGACAGATTGTCCGGGTCGGCATCCTCTACCGAAAACTGATACTGGGTACGCGAGACCCGGGTTTCGATGGTCAGATCCTGTACCGGCTGCATGTACAGCGTGATGCCTTCAACCGACTGCAGTTGCTGCTGCAAGCGCTGCGCGATCTGCGCGGCACTGTGCGCACGATCTTCATGCGGCTTTAAATTGATCTGAATCCGTCCGCTGTTGAGTGTGGTATTGACCCCGTCGACACCGATGAAGGACGACAGGCTTTCAACCTCAGGGTCCTGCAGAATGATGTGTGCCAGCGCCTGCTGACGTTCGGCCATGGCCTGGAATGAAACCGACTGCGGTGCTTCCGAAATGCCCTGAATGACGCCGGTATCCTGCATCGGGAAAAAGCCTTTCGGCACCACGATATACAGGATGACGGTAAAGATCAGTGTGCCGATTGCCACCAGCAGCGTGGCGACCTGGCGTTCCAGTACCCAGTTCAGCATCACGCCGTATTTGGCAATGACGCGGTCATAAAATTCACCCGAGGCATGGTAGAACCGGCTTTGCTTTTCTTCCGGCGTGTGCTTTAACAGTTTGGCGCACATCATTGGCGTCAGGGTCAGCGATACGATGGCGGAAATGACGATCGTGACCGAGAGCGTAATGGCAAATTCGCGGAACAGCCGTCCAACGATATCGCCCATGAACAGCAGCGGAATCAGTACTGCGATCAGCGAAATGGTCAGCGACAGAATCGTGAAGCCGATCTGTTTGGCACCCTTCATGGCGGCCGCGTACGGCTCTTCGCCTTCTTCAATGTAGCGCGAAATGTTTTCGATCATCACAATCGCATCATCCACCACAAAACCGGTGGAAATGGTCAGTGCCATCAGACTCAGATTGTTCAGGCTGAAGCCGGCCAGGTACATGATGGAAAACGAACCGATCACCGACAAAGGCACAGCCACGCTCGGAATAATGGTCGCGGACAGATTGCGCAAAAACAGGAAGATCACCAGCACCACCAGTGCCACCGACAGCATCAGTTCAAACTGCACATCCTTGACCGAGCTGCGAATGGTATCGGTACGGTCCGACAGGATGCTGACTTCGATACCGGCGGGAATCGACGCCTTGAGTTGCGGCAGCAGCTGCTTGACCTTGTCGACCACATCGATCACGTTGGCGCCCGGCTGACGCTGGATATTCAAAATGATGGCCGGCTTTTCATTGACCCAGGCGGCCAGCTTGACGTTTTCGGCATCTTCCACCACATCGGCCACGTCCGACAGCCGCACCGGTGCATTGTTGCGATAGGTGACAAAAATATTGCGGTACTCGGCGGCCGAACGCAACTGGTCATTGGCGTCGATCGTGAAGGCGTGCGCCGGTCCGTCGAAGCCGCCTTTGGCCTGATTGACATTGGCCGCACCGATGGCGGTGCGCACATCTTCAATATTGAGGCCATAGGAAGCCAGTGCAGTCGGATTGACCTGGACCCGCACCGCCGGGCGCTGCCCGCCGGATATGCTGACCAGTCCAACGCCGGAAACCTGCGAAATTTTTTGTGCCAGACGGGTGTCGGCAAACGACTGTACCTGGGTCAGGGGCAGGGTGGCGGAGGTCAGGGCCAGCGTCATGATCGGCGTGTCGGCCGGGTTGACCTTGTTATAGATCGGCGGGGCCGGAATGTCGGTTGGCAGCAGGGTGCCGGCCGCGTTGATGGAGGCCTGTACTTCCTGCTCGGCCACATCCAGTCCGATCGACAGACTGAACTGCAGCGTAATGACCGAAGCGCCGCCCGAGCTCGACGACGACATCTGATTCAGGCCCGGCATCTGGCCGAACTGGCGTTCCAGCGGGGCGGTGATGGAGGAGGTAATGACTTCCGGGCTGGCACCCGGATAGAGCGTGACGACCTGGATGGTCGGATAATCGACTTCAGGTAGGGCTGACAGCGGCAGCAGCCGGTAGGCCATCAGACCGACCAGCAGCAGCGCGACCATCAGCAATGCCGTGGCTACCGGTCGTTCAATAAAGGGACGGGATAAATTCATGATTTTTTGTGCTGGCCCGCTTTGTTTTTATCTGCAGCACCGTCTGGTTTGCCGGGGTCCGGCAGGCTGACTTTGGCGCCTTCGCGCAGTTTGTCGGTGCCATCGGTGACGACCATTTCTCCTGACGTAAGGCCGCTGACGATCTCGGTTTTGTCACCCTGTGCCACGCCCGTGACGATGGGGCGCTGACTCACAGTCAGGTCGGCGCCAACCACAAATACAAAGGTGCTGGCCGATTTGCCGCGCTGCAGTGCCGCGCTTGGAATGGTGATGACGTTGTGTCTGGTTTCGAGCAACAGTCTGGCATTGACGAACTGGCTGGGGAACAGGCTCAGGTCGTCATTGGAAAAAATGGCCTTGAGCTTGACCATGCCGGTGGTTGGATCGATCTGGTTATCCACGGTTTCAAGGGCACCGCTGGTGATTTTTTCCTTGAAGGCGCGGTCATACGCTTCCACGGCAATTTTTTTACCGGCCTGCAGCTGTTTCATCAAGGCAGGAATGGTATCTTCCGGCAGCGTAAACAAGACGGACATCGGTTTGAGCTGGGTGATGATCACGATGCCGGTCGTGTCGGCCGAATGTACGATATTGCCCAGATCGACCTGACGCAAACCGGCGCGACCTGCAACCGGAGCGATTACCCGGGAATATTGCAGATTCAGTTTGGCATTGTCCAGCAATCCTTCATCGACCCGCACGGTGCCCTGATACTGTTCAACCAGCGCGGCCTGGGTATCGACCTGTTGCGAGGCGATCGATTCTTCCTTTAACAAAGTGCGGTAGCGCTCCAGATCAATTCTGGCATTGGCCAGCAGGGCACGGTCATGCATGAGCTGTCCTTCGGACTGTGCCAGAGCCGCCTGATACGGACGCGGATCGATTTCGGCCAGCAGCTCGCCCTGTTTCACCATCTGTCCTTCTTTGAAATTGATGCGCATTATTTCGCCATCAACACGCGATTTCACTGTGACGGTAGCCAGCGGCGTGACCGCACCAAGTCCGTTCAGATATACATTGATGTCATCGGTTTTGGCCAGGGCAGTGACCACCGGCATGGGTTTGCCGTCACCGGCCGCCCCGTGTTTTTTGGCGCCGCTGCCATCCTGGGCACTGCCGGTGGCTCGGTGGTAAAAAAAGAAGGCGGTGCCGGCAACGAGTATCAGGACCAGTATCCAGATCCAGAGTTTTTTGGCGTGAGGGGCGGTGTTGCTGGAGTCGGACGTGATGTTATTCATGGAGTTGGCGCACAGTCGTATTGGTTTTATTGGTTTGGCCACGGGTCGGACAGCCAAAAAAAGATGCGTTATTAGACACTGGATCGTTACGGGCAGGCAACGGGTAGTTTGTATAATGCCTGTTACATAATGCAGGCCATTTCCTCCTGTATTAATTGCACAAACGTGACATGCTAACCCAAAATTGTCACTCTATTTGTGCGCTGCCGAGCAGATGGGCATGGCACATCATGATTTTGGATCTGGATCAGGTGTGTATTTTGCAATTTCATTAAATAGTATTGCTTAATGTATTGTTAATGCGTAGGCTGGGTGTGTCGTAGGCTGTGCATCCCAGCCGACGACGTCCCAGCCGACGACGTCCCAGCCGACGACACACAGAATTTAATTTGGAGATAACACATGAATTTTTTTAAAAATGCAGCAATGGTGGTTGCACTGCTCGGTACCCTGGCCACACCGACAGTACGGGCTGATGAGCAGTTGCAGGCGGCACTGAATGGCGCGCAGCGCACGGAAGCGAACCGCTCGCGTGATGGCTGGCGTCATCCGGCAGCAACGCTGGCTTTTTTTGGCATTGCACCCGGCATGACGGTGGTTGAGTTGAATCCGGGCAGCGGCTGGTACACCGAAATTCTCGCACCGTACCTGAAGGCGCAGGGGCAGCTGACCGTGGGGTTGGTGGATCCGGCGTCGGAGGATGAAGCGGATCGCAAAAATTTTGCCCGCTTTCAGAAAAAACTGACCGATAATCCGGCCGTGTTCAGTCAGGTGAAAACGGCCGTGTTTGAACCGCCAAAGAAATTGAAATTCGCGCCGGATAACAGCGTCGATATGGTGCTGACTTTCCGCAACGTGCATAACTGGGTCGGCTTTGGTGATGAACAAATGACACTGCTGTTTAAAAGTGTTTATCACAGCCTGAAACCGGGTGGCATATTTGGCGTGGTGGATCATCGGCTGCCGGCTGATCAGATTCAGGATGCGAGCGCATCGAGCGGTTATGTCAGTGAGGCGTATGTCATCAGGCTGGCCGAAAGTGCCGGCTTCAGACTGGCAGGGCGTTCGGAAATCAACGCCAACCCGAAAGATCACGCCGATCACAAGAAAGGCGTCTGGGCATTGCCGCCGACTTTTGCCAACAAGGACGAAGATCGCCAGCAGTATGCCGAGATCGGCGAGAGCGATCGCATGACGCTGAAGTTTGTCAAAAACTGAATTAACGTTGAACTGAAAGAAAAATACGATGCGACTTTTACACACCATGCTGCGCGTTGGCAATCTGCAGCGCTCGATCGATTTTTACACCAACGTCATGGGCATGACACTGCTGCGCGTGAGTGAAAATCCGGAATATAAATACACCCTGGCGTTTGTCGGTTACGGCAGCAATCCGGAGCATGCCGAACTGGAACTGACCTATAACCATGGCGTCGATCACTATGAACTGGGCACGGCTTACGGTCATATTGCGATTGCCGTGCCCGATGCGGCAAAAGCGTGTGCCGATGCCAAAGCGTCCGGCGGCAATGTCACCCGTGAAGCCGGCCCGGTCAAGGGTGGCGCAACGGTGATTGCCTTCATTACCGATCCGGACGGTTACAAGATCGAGCTCATTGAACGCAATGAGGATGGTTCACGTAAAGGTTGAACTCAGCGGCGTTAGCCCTATCAACCCATCGGTCTGAGTTCCATGATTTCCATGGAGGCTTCGGGAATAACGAATTGCGGGTGGTCTTTAAAAATCTGCGCAGCAGCGTCATGGGACTCGGCCTGCACAATCGACATCATGTGGATGGAATTGCGGATGTCGGCAATGCCGGCCGCATTGGCCAGTTTGGTTTTGCCGGCGGCTTCCGTGCTGACGATCCTGTCGCCGTGTTGCGCCATCCATTTGCCCCATTCCTGCATGAGGGCACTTTCCTGTTTTTTTCGTTCCGCCTCATCGGTCTTGAGCCATTCGTCCATGACATGGGTCGGAATGTGATACAGCACCAGAAATCTTTTTAGCATGATATTCCCCTTTTGACAGTGAGCGGGTGATGGTGAACTTTTATTCCTGATGCGTCAACGGCCTCATGCTTGCGATGTGGCCATCCTGGGCGATAGATAACTGAATCTGTTGGTCGACCTGAATGCAATTCCAACTTGTAAAAAGATCAGATTGACATTTAAATGCGTTGCGCATACATTCCACATATAGCACATATATGGGAGTTAAATCATGTCGCAATTACATTTTTATGTGCCGGACGAAGTAGAAATGCAACTGCGCGTTAAAGCCAGGCAGGCGAATTTGTCACTGTCTAAATATTTGGCAGATCTTGTCAAGCGCGAAGCAGGCACGCAAAACCAATGGCCTGAAGGGTATTTTGAGCTGTTTGATGCATGGCAAGGGGAGCCGCAAAACAGACCAGATGAATTGGCCTTGGAAACAAGGCTGAACATTAAGTGATACACCTACTTGATACCAATGTGTGCATTCAATTGTGGCACCGGAAAAACCTCAACGTACGCAGACACTTCATGCAACGCAGTCCCGCCGACATTGCCTTATGCAGCGTAGTCAAGGCTGAACTTTTATTTGGCGCGCAGCGCAGTGAATTCAAGGAAAATAATCTGCAGTTGCTGCAAAAATTATTCGCCCCTTTGCTCAGCTTTGAGTTTGATGATAAAGCGGCGGAGCATTATGCGCAGATTCGTGCAGACCTGACATCGCAGGGGAATTTAATCGGCGCAAATGATCTGATGATTGCCGCTATTGCACGAGCCAATAATTCCACACTGATTACTCACAACACAGGCGAATTCAGTCGGGTAAAAGGCTTGTTAATTGAGGATTGGGAAGTTTAAGGAAGCCTGCATCTCCTGTCTGCGCCAGCCAATGCAACTGTTGAGGATCCCCATATCATTCCTGAAATTATTGATTACGTTGCCGGATTTGTTTCCAAATCTGCCGGCGCACATTACAATCCGCACGTCACTACCGGCATCGGAACGATACCCTTTCTGCAGGCACAGGTCGCCGCTCCATTTGAACCGTTTCTATTTTCACCGGTCGGTGTCTCTGTCTATCAGCTTGGCAATGACGGAACCGCGATGAAAAAGCTGCATGATTTTCATTTGACGGCCCAATAAAACAGACGAAACAGCGAATGAAAACAACCCTTGAGTATTAACCTTAGCCGCTGCTGGCGGATCGCCGGTACGGTCGGACCCGGGATGCTGGTCATGCTGGCCAATATGGAAGCGGGCAGCGTCATTACGGCTGCGCAGAGTGGTGCCGAGTGGGGCTACCGGTTGTTGCTGTTGCAGTTTCTGATTATCCCGCTGTTGTATATGACGCAGGAGTTGACCATCCGGCTCGGACTGGGCACCGGCAAAGGTCTGTGTGAACTGATACGGCAACGCTACGGTCGTGGAATGAGTTATCTGGCGTTTGCGGTATTGGGCATCAGCTGTTTCGGTGCACTGCTGACCCAGATGAGTGGCCTGGCCGGTGCCGGTCAATTGTTCGGCGTGCCGGTCTGGCAGACTGTGCTGTTGATCGTCACCGTGATATTTACGATGATGTGGACCGGGTCTTATCAATCCGTTGAACGCATTGCGATGTGCTTCGGACTGTTTGGCATCGCGTTTCTGTTTGTGGCCTGGAACGCGCATCCGGATGCGCGTCAGATGATCGAACAGCTGCGCCAGATGCCGTTTGGCGATCACCGCTATCTATATCTGGTGGCAGCAAATCTGGGCACCTGCCTCATGCCCTGGGCGATTTTTTATCAGCAATCGGCGATGGTCAATAAAGGATTGAGCATGCAGCAGTTAACGGTGTCGCGTACCGAGACGTTGCTGGGTGCCGTGTTGTGTCAGACGCTGCAGGCCGCGGTGCTGGTTGCTGCCGCAGCGACCCTGGGCCGGCATGCAATGACGCTGGACAATGTGCCGCAGATTTCCGACGCGTTTACGCTCGTGCTGGGCCAGACCTTCGGTCGCCTGATCTTCGCCGCCGGCCTGGCTGGTGGCGCACTGGTGGCAACCATCGTGGTGTGCCTGACCACCGCCTGGGCCATGGGCGAAGTGACAGGCGTTCGGCATTCGCTGGAAAATCGTCCCGGCGAGGCGCCCTGGTTTTATCTTGCCTTTGGACTCATGCTAGCGGCCAGCGGCGCCACAGTCTGTTCCGGTATCAGTTTAATCAGTCTGTCGATTGCCACCGGCGTTGTGAATGCCCTGTTGCTGCCACTGGTGCTGTTTTTTCTGTTTCGACTGGCCATGACTGATTTGCCGGAGTCGGTGCGGCTCAAGGGATGGCGTCGGAATGTGATCGGCGCAACCTTCATTGGTGCCGCAGCATTGAGTATGTATACCGGGATTGTCGGGATGTGGGGCAGTTAATGGAGAGGGTAAAAATGGAGAGGGTAAAAATTGACGTTTCACATTGCTACTTCAATGCCACTTCCACAGTCTGAACAGCAAGCAGCCGGGCCAGATCGCTCGGATCGACGCCCACCAGATATCCCCGACGTCCGCCATTGATGTAGATCCGCGGTAAATCCAGAATCGTTTTTTCAATGTAGACCGACATGGGTTTTTTGGTGCCGAAGGGACTGGTCCCGCCCACCTGATAGCCACTGTGGCGCTGGGCCACTTCCGGGGTGCAGGGTGCAACGCTCTTGCAGCCGATCTGGCGCGCCAGGTTTTTGGTTGATACCGTGCAGTCGCCGTGCATGAGCACAATCAATGGTTTGGCACTGTCATTTTGCATCACCAGCGTTTTGATGACGGCATGTTCATCCACGCCGAGCTCGCGCGCCGAAACGCTCGTGCCACCTTTATCCTCGTAGTTGTAGGGATGCTCGGTGAAGTCCACTTTGTTCTGACGTAAAAACTGGGTGGCAGGTGTTTCTGAAATGTGTTTGGCGTGACTCATGATTTATCCGCGCGGGTGGTGTTGTTTGTGTAATCGTTTCAGACGTTCGCGCGCCACGTGCGTATAAATCTGCGTGGTGGAAATGTCCGAGTGGCCCAGCAGCAGTTGCACCACACGCAAATCCGCGCCATGGTTGATGAGGTGCGTGGCAAACGCATGGCGCAAGGTATGCGGTGACAGCGGCGCATTGATGGCCGCTGCCAGACTGTATTTTTTGATCAGGATCCAGAACATCTGGCGCGTCATTGCGGTACCGCGTGCAGTCACGAACAGCGCGTCATCGATTTTGCCTTTCATGATCACGGGACGTGCGTCTTTCAGGTACCGCTCTATCCAGCTGCTGGCGATTTCGCCGAACGGAATCAGCCGGGTTTTGCTGCCCTTGCCGGTAATGCGCAGCACCTGATCATTCATGCTGACTTCCTGAATCTTCACCAGCACCAGTTCGGTCACGCGCAGGCCGCTGGCGTACATCAGTTCCAGCATGCAGCGGTCACGCAGGCCGAGTTCGGTATGGACATCAGGCGCGCCGAGCAAGGCTTCGACCTGGGCTTCGCTCAGGGTTTGAATATTGCGTGCCGGGGTTTTGGCGGACGCGATTTTCAGTGTTGGGTCTGCGCTGATTCGGTGCTGGCGCAAGCCGTGCTGGTAAAACCGTTTGAACACGGTCAGACGCCGGTTGGCACTGGTGGCCTTGCTGCTTTGCAGGCTCAGCATGTACTGGTTGATGGTGTCGGTGTCGGCCTGCATGAGCGAGGGCCGGTCATGGGTTTTAAGCCAGCGCGCAAACAGGCTCAGATCGCGCCGGTAGGCGTCCAGTGTGTTTTTGGACAGGCCATCTTCGAGCCAGAGCGTATCGCAGAAATCGTCAATTTCGGATTGCATAGGAGTGGGTAATGTGGACGGTGAGCCGAAAATAAAAAAGGCGCATCCGGAGATACGCCTTCAAAACAACGTTCGCGCTTTTTGCTATTGTCATGCTGTTTTTATTCGCATCCCTAGCTATATTTAAACGCGGTCTCCTCGATGTTATTTCGGATTGCTCCGTTCTTATATACACCTGCTGAATTCACACTGGGGGCAAAGATAGCACAGCCCATTTGGTTAAGCAAACGCAAGCTGCGCAGACATCGGATGCAGCCGGAATGTGTGGTAATTTGGTGAAAATTTAGTAAAAACATAATAAACAAATTTGATCTGCAATAAGCAAAAATGCCAACCGGTCATTATTGAACCGGCAACTGCCGGCTGATCTGATTGATCAGCTCTTTGCCGATCCGCCCTTCCATTTGCTGCCTGACCGGAAGCAGCGCATCACGCCACAATTTTTTTTCTGCATCGGTCAATTCTATGACGGTCGTATAACCGGAATTTTTGATGGACTCCAGATCAGCCTGATTTTTTTTCAGGGCCAGGCTGTTGGCATATTTGGTGGTTTCATTGATTGCCGTACTTAGCTGCACCTGAATTTCCGCCGGCAGGCTGTCCCAGAATTTTTTATTCGCGATCACGACGTAGCCCAGATAACCGTGGTTGGTCAGGGTCAGATATTTTTGTGACTTCATCAGATTCAGGTTGTAAAACAGGGACGGCGGGGTTTCTGTGCCATCGAGCAAACCGTTGTTCAGATATTTGTAAGAGTCATAGACCGGCATGGGGAACGGGATGGCACCCAGATCGTTCATCTGCGTGGAAATAACCTTGGAGGGTTGGATGCGCATTCTCAGATTGCGCATGTCCGACGGCAGGTGCACCGGTTTGTTGGCCGAGATGTTTTTGAAACCGTTGTCCCAGAACCCCAGTCCGACGATGCCCTGCGGCTCCAGCAGACCCAGCAGACTGCGCCCGATCGGTCCCTGGGTGATGCGATGCAGGTCATCGGCATTGCGAAACAGGTAGGGCAGATCAAACACTTCAAAGGAATGGATGCCCAGCGCAGAGAATTTTGAAAAGGTCGGCGCGAGCATCTGTACAGAATTCAATTGCAAGGCTTCCAATTCTTCATTATCTTTAAACAATTCGCCGTCCGGATGCAGCTCAATTCGCACCTTGCCTTTGGTTAACTTTTCAGCGAGATCCTTGAAGTGGGCCGCCGCCAGTCCTTTGGGAGATTCACTTGGGGCAATATGACTGAATTTAATCGTTATTTCTGCGCACATAACCTGTTTACTAAAAACAGCAAGTAGTGCGACAATAGCGACACAAAAGTATTTAAAAGATAACATAATTTATAAACCTTGTTATAGTACCAATCGACATTGTAAATACCTGGTTATTATTTTGGAAAACTTTGAATACATCAACCGCCGTCCATTCTTTAAACAACACTGGGTTTTACCTATTTTGTTGGCGATACTTTTGTTGCCGGTTCTGATTTTACTCCCGTGGCAAACCCAGAAAATTGAATTTGAAGACCGTCAGGAGCAGCTCATTGCCGATACGCTGTGGGTCGAGCAGGCAATACGGTCACTGTTAATCAGGGATGAAGATTACCTCAGGTCAGTCGGTGACGATATCGTTGCAAAGAAACTGCCAGCCGCTCAGGTAAAAGACCACATTGCCACACTGCTGCAAAATCACCCCGAACTGCACAGACTGGTCTGGCTCGATGCCGGTGACCAGGTTGTCTACAGCACCAGTGCCTTTTCCGTCAAAGACTTCACCCCGGGTTCCCTGGAAGACATGGCCGAGTCGCGTTCCACCTTTCTGCCACAGTATTCCCCGCCAGCCGTATCCGACCGTGATGGTTCCGGGGTATTGATGGACTACCATCTGCCGCTGTTTAACGGCCAGGCCTATGTCGGCAGCATCGTGGCCAGTTACCGACTGTCGTCTATTCTGGAAAAAGTCGTGCCCTGGTGGTTTGCCAAAGACAATGAAATCAGCATCGTCGATATCGATGACCAGGTGGTGGTGGTGCGCGCGGATGGCGGCATCGGCCATAACGTGTTTACCCATTCAAAAAGTCTGGATTTGCCAGGGGTGAATCTGATGCTGAAAACCAACAGCATCAAGAATTCCCCCCGGCTGCTGTCCAACCTGCTGGTCATGACCGTACTGATACTGGGCACCGGACTGTCCTGGAGCCTGTGGGCCCTGTCGCGCGACATCCTGCGGCGTCAGGCTGCTGAAACGGCGCTGCGTTCCCAGATCGCCTTTCGCAAGGCGATGGAAAATTCACTGGTGACGGGCCTGCGCGTGAGAAGCATGGATGGCCGGCTGCTCTATGTCAATTCGGCATTCTGTGAAATGGTCGGCTATACCGAGCAACAACTGGTCGGTCAGAAAATTCCGTTTTCCTTCTGGACGCTGGAAGCCTATGAAACCATCTCGGTGCTCACGCCGGCCAAGGGCACAGTCAATCCGGTCAGCGGTTTTGAAACGGTGTATCAGCATGCCAGCGGGCGCCGGGTACCGGTGCTGGTCTATGAATCGGCGCTGCTTGATGACAACGGCGTTCAGACCGGCTGGATGGGATCGATACTGGACATCAGTGAACGCAAACGCACTGAACAGATACTGCGTTTGCATGAAGACAAACTGCAACGCAGTGCACGGCTGTCCACCATGGGGGAACTGGCGTCGGTCATGGCGCATGAGCTCAACCAGCCGCTCACGGCCATCAGCACTTATGCCAGTGCCATTTTAAATATGAAACACAGCGACAGGCTGGAGCAGGAAGATCTCGAACACGTGCTCAAGCAGATGCAGAAACAGGCACTGCGCGCCGGCCAGATCATACGCAGCGTGCATGACTTTGTGGTCAAGCGTGAACCGACCAGAACGCAGATGCAATTTCAGGAAATATTCAAGAATGTGCTGCCCCTGATTGAAATGCAGGCCAAATCCTATCTGGTGAGTCTGAAAACCGACATCGCCCCCACCTTGCCGGACGTGATGGCTGATCCGATTTCGCTGGAACAGGTGATCTTGAATTTAACCCGCAATGCCCTGCAGGCAATGAAGGATCTGACTCAGCAAAAGCGTGAAATCCGCATCGTGGTCAGCCAAAACGCAGGCATGGTCCAGGTCGACATTATCGATAACGGAATCGGAATTCCCCAGGAAGTCGCCGAACGCTTGTTTTCCCCGTTTTTTTCTACCAAATCCGAAGGAATGGGAATGGGCTTGAACATCTGTCGCACCATTATCGAATTCCATGGCGGTCAACTCAACCATCGACCGAATCCGAGCGGTGGAACGATCTTCACTTTTACTCTTCCCTGCGTCGCGCTCACGCAGCATGAAGCGGCCCTTGCAGGTTAACTTTTACAGGAAAAAATATGCTGCATATTGTTGACGATGAAGTTGATATACAAAGTGCGATCAAGTGGATGGCAAAGACACGAAAAATGAAATGCGCAACGTACTCAAGTGGAAATGAATTCCTCGAAATTTTTCAAATACCGCAAACCGACGATCCCATCGTGTTGACCGGCAAGGAGCCCGAGATCAATTTTGATCCAGGCGGCGATTGTGTATTGATGGATGTCCGCATGCCGGGCTTGAGCGGCATTGCAACCTACGACATCATTGCAAGCAAAAAACTGCACAAACGCCTGCCGGTGATCTTCATCACCGGACATGGTGAGATTTCCATGGCGGTCGATGCCATCAAGCGTGGCGCATTTGATTTCTTTGAAAAGCCGTTTGATGACAACCACCTGTTTGACCGGATTCATGCCGCGCTGGCGCATTCCCGCAAGGAAGGTGACCTGGCTGTGATCTACCACCGTCTGAGCAAACTCACCATTCGCGAACGCGAAATTCTCAATCTGATCCTGGTCGGAAAAATGAACAAGGTCATCGCCGACAAGCTGGGTATCAGCATGCGCACCGTTGAGGTACACCGGGCCAACATACTGGAAAAAATGGAAGTGAAATCGGCAATCGAACTTGCCGGCCTCATCAAATAGTGTTTTCCGCGGCCTGCGCCAACGCCCACAGGACATGTTCCCGAACCAGTTCCGAAGGATGTGACACACGCTGTTGCAAAGCGTGATCAATGGCGCTGGGCGGCACGTCGGCGCGGTGTGCACGCCTGGCATTGCCCAGTCCGACGGCCAGATTTCTGAGCCACCGGACATGGCCAATACGCCTGATTGGCGAGCCCGCCAGTTTTTCCAGAAATTGCGCTTCTTCCCAGGCAAACAGCGCGATCAGTGTGGCACTGTCCAGTCCGTTTCTGACATCAAAATCGGGCAGCGTACTGTGCTGCGCAAATTTATTCCATGGGCAGACCAGCTGACAGTCGTCACAGCCATAGACCCGGTTACCGATCAGGGGCCGCAGTTCGAGCGGAATACTGCCTTTGAGCTCGATCGTCAGATAGGAAATGCAGCGCCGTGCATCCAGTTCATACGGTCCCAGTATCGCCTGGGTAGGGCAGCAGCTGATACAGGCCGAACACGAGCCGCAATGTTTGCCGGTGGGCGCGTCGCCCGGCAGCGCCAGATCGGTGATGATTTCGCCGATAAAAAAAGTTGAACCCGCTTCCCGGTTCAGCAGCAAAGTGTGTTTGCCCCGCCAGCCCAGACCGGCTTTTTCGGCCAGCGCCACTTCCATGACGGGTGCAGAATCCGTAAACACACGGTAGCCGAACGGGCCGATTTCCGCATCAATCCGGCTGGCCAGTTCCTGCAGTCGTCCTTTCAAAACCTTGTGGTAGTCGCGGCCGCGTGCGTAGAGTGAAATAACGGCCTGTTGGCTGTGCGACGCAGCCTGCAGTTCGGTGTCACACCAGTTGGCCGGTGTATTCATGGGCAGATAATCCATGCGCACCATGATGGCACTGCGCGCGCCGCTGACCAGTTCCGCCGGCCTGGCACGCTTTAAGCCGTGGCTTGCCATATAGTCCATTTCGCCGTGATGACCGGCAAGCAGCCAGGCATGCAGTCCGGCTTCCTGGTCGGACAGATCGATATCGGTGATGCGCACCTCTGAAAAGCCCAGTTCTTTTCCCCATGCTTTGATGCACGTTGCCAATTGATGGGGTTGGTCGGGCTTAATCTGGTTTATCATGCTAAGAAATTTCCACCGTATTGAAATTGAATTGAATAGACCATTTTACGAGATGCAGACCCATTCCAACCACTTTACCGCCCAATTAAAAGATGAAGCCGCCACTGATGCGCTCGGCCACTGTCTGGCGCGCCATCTGGTCCCCGGGCTGGTGATCTACCTGCACGGCGATCTGGGTGCCGGCAAAACCGCACTGACCCGCGCCCTGCTGCATGCAGCCGGTGTGACCGGGCATGTTAAAAGTCCGACCTACACGCTGGCCGAGCCCTATGACATTGCACTTGCCGGTCAGCGTGTCACGGTGATGCATTTTGACCTGTATCGCATGAGCAGCGCCGATGAATTTCTGGAAGCTGGATTTCGGGATGTGTTCAATCATGCCACGATCTGTATCGTGGAGTGGCCCGAAAAAGGCCAGGGTGTGTTGCCAAAGCCCGATATCGACGTGGTGTTAACTGTTGCCGGATCCGGACGTCATGTAGAATTGCGCTCATTATCGGCAAAAGGAAGTGCATGTCTGAACCAGTTAAAATTTGCACCGAACCTGTGAGCGAATCAGCAACCGCCTCTGGCAGGCAGCGCAAGCACAACACGCGCCGTATTTTTTTGAAGAGTGGCGCAACGCTGCTGCTCTGTGTTCTGGTCCCCAGATTAGCGCATGCTGCCCAGATTCTGGCGGTGCGGGTCTGGCCGGCGGAGGACTATACCAGGGTCACGCTTGAAGGCGATGTGGAATTGAAAGCCACCCAGTTTCTGGTCCGGGATCCGTTGCGCATGGTGGTTGATGTTGACGGTCTGGAGTTGAATTCGACCCTGAAAGAACTGGTCGCAAAAATCCAGTCGGATGATCCGTACATCAAACAGGTCCGGGTCGGGCAAAACCGGCCGAACGTGGTGCGACTGGTGTTTGACCTCAAAGAAGAAATCAATCCCCAGGTGTTTTCGTTGAAACCGGTAGGTGAATATAAATACCGTCTGGTGTTTGACCTGTATCCGGTCAACCCGGCAGACCCGATCGCAGCGCTGATCGAAAAAGGTCAGTGGGGCAAGGATCAGCCGGCACTGGCTCTGGCGCAGCCTGACATGCCCCCTGTGGCGCAGGCCATGCCGCAACCCCGACTTAACCCCAATCCCGAACAGCCTTTGGCGAAACTGCCCGACGCCAAAAATGTGCCGCAACTCAGCCGCATGGTCACCATTGCGCTCGATCCCGGGCACGGTGGTGAAGATCCCGGCGCCATCGGGCGCGGCGGCAGTTATGAAAAAGATGTCGTGCTGTCGATCGCAAAACGGCTCAAGGCCAAAATTGAAATGCAGCCCAACATGCGCGTCATGCTCACCCGTGACGCCGACTTTTTTGTGCCGCTCAATGTCAGAGTGGAAAAGGCGCGCAAGGTGCAGGCCGATCTGTTCATGTCGATTCATGCCGATGCCTTTATAGAAACGTCCGCGCGCGGCTCCTCGGTGTTTGCCCTGTCCGATAAAGGTGCGAGTTCGACTGCGGCGCGCTGGCTGGCCAACAAGGAAAATGCGGCCGATCTGATCGGCGGCGTCAATATCAAAAACCACGACCTGCAGCTGGCCAGCGTGTTGCTGGATCTGTCCACCTCGGCACAGATCAGTGACAGTCTCAAATTGGGCAGTGCGATTCTGGGCGAGATCGGTGGCATCAATCGCCTGCACAAGGGGTCGGTGGAGCAGGCCGGGTTTGCGGTTCTGAAAGCACCGGATATTCCCAGTGTGCTCATTGAAACCGCCTTCATTTCAAACCCCGAAGAAGAAGCCAAACTACTCGATGAGGATTACCAGAACCGGATGGCGGATGCGATTTTGAAAGGCATCAATCGTTATTTTTCCAAAAAGCCGACGTTGGCCAAGAATCGGCTGACCTGATTTTTAATTTGTCTATGTTGGCGCGTAGGCTGGGATGCGTCGTGGCTGGGAGGTATCGTGGCTTGGATGCGTCGTAGGCTGGGATGCTTCGTAGGCTGGGATGCAATCCCAGCATCAACGGTTGAAATGCTGGGATTGCATCCCAGCCTACGAAGCAT
>Ga0316221_1001704_pt1 | contig 22148 bp, 36 predicted proteins | sample TBH18007metaG_FD_206003 | JGI IMG/M metagenome (GOLD analysis project Ga0316221, IMG submission 206003) | Freshwater microbial communities from Trout Bog Lake, Wisconsin, USA - TBH18007 | ecosystem: Environmental > Aquatic > Freshwater > Lake > Hypolimnion/Profundal zone | place: USA: Wisconsin... | reverse complement strand
GCAAACTCCGGCTCGACCTCGACCGGGTCGTCGGTCATCTCCGACCGCCGCGCAAAGCACGACGTACATGAAATCGGCAAGACCTTCGACGGCCAGCCGATCTACAGCTACAAGTACAATGGCGACAACACGACGCAAATCGGCCTCATGGCGCAGGACGTCGAGAAAAAGCACCCCGGGGCCGTCGGCCTCGCTGGCGGCTTCAAGAACGTCGACTACGCCAAAGCCACGGCCGGCGCGGCGCGGCGCGGCCATTTTGCTGACGGCGGGGCGCCGGATGATCAGAGCAAGAGCGGTTCCGGAATTGATGTTCCCGGATGGCTGCAGGATGCACTTGCTGGATCGCAAATTCTTTCGAATATGTTCGGACAGGGCGTCGGAGGCGACCTTTTGGCCCGAGGCGGAACGGCCGGCAACAGCGAGGGCGGCGTTGTCCATGAGGGCCACTTCGGTGAGGGCTACGCTGGCGGCGGCTTGATCGGCGGATACGGCGAGTCGCCCTTTATTGGGTACGACCCCACTGCCGCGTATCAAGCAATGTACGGAGGCCTGCTGTCGCCCCACGGCACTGGCGTGACCGGCGGCGCGGGTATCAATGTGCCGTCATCCGGGGGAAGTGGTGGCACGCTGAATGCTCCAAAACTGTCGATGGAAATGCCTGACCCCCTGAAGGGAGCCAGCCAGATTGTTGGTCTTGCCAACGGCATTGGCCAGATGGGCGATGCGGCGCATTTGTGGAATTACGGCAGCAAAGATCAGGCGCGGGGGAGTGGCGATAAATCCCCGAACAGCGGTACAATGTCCCGCAAAGACAAGCAAATCTCAGACCAGAGCTGGGCTGACGTCGCACAGCACAGGCCGGGAGAGGCGCAGCCGGCCGAGGCTCAGCCAGCCGAGGCGCAGGCCAATGACGCACCCGTTGCCGAAGCCCCGACCCCGGTCAAGCTGGACGGCGTATCCACAGACCCGTACGTATCTGACTTGCTGCAGGGTGCCTCCCCGAGCTGGCGCGGTGGCCCCCGGGGGCACGCGCAGGGCGGGCTGGCGGCCGGCCGCTACCACCGCGACATTGGCGGCAGCCTGCCGTACAGCGAAGCGAGCGGCGGGGTCGATGTCCCCAATGACCAGAGCACGGCAAAGCTTCAGGCGTCGCAGCTGAAGACGCCCAACATGCCCGACACCGGCAAAGAGGCCGGGGGCGTAATGAAGGGCCTCGGGTCGATCCTCGACCTGATCCCGGGCATGCAGCCGATTGGCATGGGCCTGCAGGCTGCCGGCACTGTGTCCAGCGCCTTTGCGCGCGGCGGAGATGTCGGTGACTTTGTGGACTCCGCCGATGGCTCTATGCCGGGCGATGAAGATGAAAAATTCATCCACGAACTGCTTCAGCATGCCCTTCACAAAGACAATGGAGACGGGACCCAGACACAGCAGCCCAGCGCGCCCCAGTCCATTGCCGCCCCGGCGCCGGTCACGGCAAATGCACCGTCCGGCAACGGCCTTGCTGGGGGGCTAAAGGCTACCATCATGCACGGGGAAGGGACGGATAAATTCTCCAATCCGTATGATGTTGTATACGGCGCCAATCCTCGCACGGGCCTTTCGCCTTACGCTAATCCGCAGGGACCTCTCAGTTCAATGCCGATGGGGGACGTGCAGGATTTCCAGAAAAAACTGATTGGGGTAACCCGTGGAAAGGTCCGCGGTCTGGCTCCTAACGAGGGGACTGGCGCGGTCGGGGCATACCAGTTCACACGAGACACCTTGGCAAATCTGGCTCACAAACTGTACGGGGATAATTGGCGTTCGACTCAATTCACCCCAGAAGTTCAGGATGCTCTGGCCTCAGAGCTGGCAAAGGAACGTCACGGAGACCTTTCCGGCACGTGGGCGGCGTTCCGGGATAGCGGGCCTGCAGGATCTAAGCTTCGGGCACAGGCCGGGTATGCCACCGGCGGCGTGGCTGGAAGAAAGGGGTATGCCGCAGGGTTTGGCGTAGACGGCAATTATGCCGGCGGCCTTGGCGATAGCTACAATTCCGACAATTCGGATGATGATTACGTCCAGACCCAAGGACCGGGAAGCTCGCCCGGAAACATGAGTCCGGAGGATTTCCTCGCCACGCAAGTCGACCAGACAGGAAGCCTTGCGCACGCGGCATCTGGATATGGATCTCAGTCGGCCCCGCAAGCATCCCCGAGTGGGGGATACGCCGAAAAACTGTCCGGAATTGTTGCCCCCTACCTTGACACAGGGCAGGCCCCAGCACCCCAAAAGCAAGACTTTATCAAGGGCATTGGCCGTGGTGAGGCGAGCTCGTGGCTCCCCTTGCTTGCGGGACTTGCTGGTTTGGCTGGGGGAGCTGGGTACAAGGGCAGCCTCGGCGGCGCCCTTCAGGCGGGAGTTGGGACCGCTGCAAAGCAGCAGGAATACAGCCTGAAAAAGCGGCAGCTGGAAATGGCGCAAGAACTCGGCAGGGGTAATCTGGGCGTCAGTCGCGCGAACTTGGCGCTGGCTCCGGAGAGGCTCACCCTCGAGCAGCTTGGAATCGTCGCCCCTCTTATGCAGAATTTCGCGGGACGTTTTCGCCCTGTCACAGAAACCATCAACGGACAGCCCGTGACGATGATGGTGGACAGCATGCCCAATCCCGGCCTTGGGGAGGATTCTCAGGGCCGCATGACCATGGATCAGTACAATCGCGTCCTCGGGCAGCACGCCCAACGGGTTTCTGCTATGTCCGGGGTCCCCGCAGAGTCCCTTATGGGCATCTCTGGGTTCACCAGTCCCGGACCATCAGGGGCATCACCAAAAAATCCCGGGACACCCTCTGCCGGAGGCTCAGTCCTTGACAACCCCCCGGCGCAGGACGCGACGAATGCCTCCCATCCTGTGCGAGTCAAGCATGTCCACGCGGCGCCACAACTTCCCCCCAAGGTGACTGCCGCCCCCAGCGATGGAAGGCCCGCTTGGCTGCATTCCGAAAATTATGACACTCCGGCAGCGTCACTCCCGATGCCCCCAAGGACTCCCGGCGTGAGGTACACCCCCGAGACCGACCCGGACCTCATGCGGCTCCGTATTAACAAAGGGGCCCCACTTCCCGGCGATGTCGAGAATTTGTCGGCGTGGAATCGTCACCAATTTGTGCCACAAATACCCGGAATTGGGGATGACCCTAGAGTAAGGCAGTGGCAGAACCAAGAAGTCCAAAGGGCCATGCAGATAAAGAGCGATGGTGATGCTGCGACCAACTTTTGGAACCAATCCAAAAATGAAAACGCACAGCACGATGTGTTCTCGAATGCTTCGGGCAGGCTCCTCAGCACCATCAAGGCCGTCGATCCGTCCCAGTACGGGAACGGGGCGGTTGCCCAGCTGAGTCACGCCTTGGCTCCGTATGGAGTCACTTCCGGCACTACAGCCAAGGCCCTTGGGGACGCGAGGACCGCACTCGACGTGGTAAGGGCCCAAGCCAACAGCCTGAAGGACCGTACCGGCGGAATCATTGACGTCGGCGCGATGATCCCTCCACCCCCTCCGGGATCATCGACGGCGGCCAATATGCATTACGTAACAGTCATGTCGCGCGCTCTCGAGCGTTATGCCCATGACTACACCAATGACTTTTCCACAAATTACAACGACGCACCTAAGAGGGGCCAGCAGTTTGGCCAAATGAGGAAGTTTACATCAGACTGGACGCACGACCATCACTTGCGTGATTACATCTCGACACAGATCCATGAGGATGGCTTTGCGAAAGGTATGACGGCCCCCGAAAAGTCGTACTGGGGGCAGTACCTTCCGGAGATTGACCCTAACAACCCCCCGCCCAAAAACCAAAAGGGTCTGTACAAGCACAAAAATGGCTTTGTTTCGTTCAAGTACGGGCATGCAAAAGTAGGCCCAGACCCTGAATTCAACCCCTAAAGTGCTGGAGACAATTTATGCCGGATAGTGGCCGCAAGAAGATCCAGTACCAGCCATATCACCCCCCTGAGAGCGATTACCTGAAGGCTCTCAGGGCAAAGGAGGCTGCGCAGCGCAGAGCCGGCCCGCAGCAAGAGCCGCCGCCCTACGTTCCCTTTGCCCCGATGAAGCAATACGGGGATACTGGTCAGGGCTTCCTTGGGGGAATGGCGACAGCCGCCTACAATACAGGCCCAGACCTGTACAATTTGGCGACCGGCATACCAAACCTTCCCTTTGTCGCTGCGCAAAGGCCGGTGGAGACCGCCGGGCACGCGGCTTACGGGATGGTTGAGCCCTACGTGAGGCTTTTTACCGGGCACGCGGCGGAAGATTTTCGAAAAGCCCCTGTGTCGACGACATTGGGTTATATCCCCGCTGTCGGGCTTGTGCTAAAGGCACTCAAGGCGGCGTCTCGAGTCGGGCAAGGTGGACGACTTGCTGCCGCAATGACGGAGCTGGGAGAGGGGACCGGAGTGAATGCGGCTGTCCGCATGGCAAAGGGTAAGCCGGCGGGACGGCCCAATCCCTTTACTGTCACCAATCCGGACGGATCGTTCACCGATGCAGCAGCAGCCGCGCTGACAAGGGCTGGCATCCCGCAGTCGCGGTGGTCGGTACTGGCGAAGGATCGCGGGTTTATAGATCACTTTCAAGGCCTTTCGAACCAGTCCGGGCCGAATAGCGCGGCGGCACGTCAGGCCATTCTTCAGGCCGCGGGAGTGCATCCTGCGAAGATTACGCGGTCCATGGTGACTCGCCAAAAACCGCCATCTGCAATTCCAAACGGCACAAGCCTCACCGCGGATGCCCAGCAGGCAGCCTTGGCTGATGTCACAAAAATGACGAACAGGAAGGTAAAGGCAGATGCCGCTCCTGCTCCGGTCGCTCCGGAGCCTACACCCTCGGTCACGCTCATGGGTGACCAGTACGTGAAAAAGAATGGAAATTGGCTCAACAAAAAGACGGGAGAGCCTATGCCCCCAGCCTTTGTCTCAGCGGCAGAGGATGACGCTTCGCGGCAGGCTCAAATGGCGACCCCAACAGCGGCCGCCGAAGTCAATGCGCCGATCCAGCGAGAGAAAGTGTGGAAAGTGCCCGGAAAGGACACTCCAGCCTATGACGCATTCAATATTTTGAATGAAGACCCCGAGCAGTACGCGCCCCACCCAATTGACATTGGGATGTCCACCCGGCCTCAAGTTGGCAGTAGTCCAAGAACTGGGGGGATTTTGGGTGACAGTGGTGTGATGGACAACCTGCTTACGGCTGGACAACTTGCTGCAGTTGTTCCGGGTCTTGGGGCTCTGGGGGCGGTTTCCACTGGAGCCAATCGCATAAGGTCTGCGTTTGCGAACCGTGCCCCGAGGGCCCAGAGCCCAAGAAATGCAATGGAGGCAGGTGAGGACATACTGTCCCAAGAGGTGAATGGGACATCAATGCCCACGAAGCCAGTCGGTGAAAGGCCATCTGTATACCCATATCTGTACGCGGCCGGGGACTTGCCTTCGGTGCTGCAGCCGGTTGAGCAGGAACATCCAACCCCTCATGATGATAGCGTGCCTCATGATGATAGCGTGCCTCCTGACGGCTATAGGCCGGGTCAGGAGTTCCCGCTAAATTATAGGAACGCTCCGCAGCAAAAAGCGCCAGCTACGCCCACGGCATCCAACTACGGGCCCCGATTTTCGCCACCCTCTCTGGCAGACATCATTGGCATCCCCTCCGCAAAAGCCGCAGAGGCACCGCAGCCACAACAGAAGCCTGCTGTGGGGAGTTCGTATTTCCCGTCAGGTCAAGATGCAGACACTCTCTACGTGGGGAGCGTGACCGACACTGGCGGCGGGTATGATCCGGAAACTCAGGCACTGCACGACGCAATGCTGCCAGATGGGCGTGCATCAGGAGGCCGCGTGGCGTATAAAAAGGGCGGAAAAGTCAGCCCGCACATCGAGCCGCTGGTGCAGGACCTGATGTCCCGCTATAAGCACGCGAAGAAGGCTGAAACAGCGACAACAAAGCCGCTGCTGCAGCACCACGACAAGGCAATCGTCAAGGCCCTGAACATCGCGAAGAAGGCCATTTGAGGTAGATCATGACAACCACTACACCAAACAAGGCCTTCGTCGAGCCAGCCATCAACGATACTGGCTGGGGCGTCACGCTGAACACCCTGTTCTCGGCCGTCGATACTGCGTTTGGCGGCGTGACGACTATCACGGGACTGTCGTCCGGCACGACGACCCTGACGTCAACCCAGTACGCTCCCCCGATCATGAAGCTGTCGGGGACACTGACTGGGAACGTCGTGATCCAGCTCCCGGCAAATGTCGGCGGCTTCTGGTACGTCTACAATGGCTGCGCCAACACCGGCAGCAACACCTACACAGTCACCTTCTCCTCGGCCGGCGGTGGCTCGAGCATCGTCCTCCAGCAGGGCTACTACTCCGAACTGATCTGCGACGGCGCGCTTGGAAACGTCACGTTCCAGAGCACCCTCCCCGGCGCCGCCAGCGGCTCGAACACGCAAGTCCAGTACAATAGCGGCGGCGCGCTGGCCGGCTCCTCAGCCTTCACCTACGGACTCCTGTCCTCGGCATTTACCGGCTCCATCGCCGCATCATCCAGCAAATTGGTCACCACCTCGGTCACGGGCACGATCTACCCGGGCATGGTCCTCGGGACCATCACCGGGGGCACGTTCGCCAGCCCCACGACCGTCACCATCACTGGGCAGGTCTCGGGCACGACCGGCGGCGCCGGTACGTACAGCCTCAGCCAGACCAACACCGCGGGCACCGGGGCCACCGTCACGGCCGCCTTGTTCACCGCCCTCTCGGCCCCCAACGTCATTGGCAACCTGACAGGAACAGCCGAGTACGCGACATTCTCGAGCGCCTCGATTGGGTCGACACCGCTCCCTGTGGGGTATCTGGCAGTCCCACAGACCACCAGCACCGCCGTCAGCTCGTCCACAGACGGCTACCACGTCTACACGGCCAGCAATATCACGGTCACCGGGTCGAACTTCAGCACTGGCGACTGCTTCCTCGTGGTCAACAGTGGATCTTCGCCCCTGTACTTGATCCCCGGCGCGTCAACGACGCTGCAGCTGGCGGCCAGCACGGCGTTCCCCGCCCAGAATTACGTCGTGGGCTTCACGAACGGGTCGGCAAACATCACCGGCTCGAACTTGCCGGCAGTGGGCACCCCGGTCCAGTTCTCGACCACCGGCTCGCTCCCCACCGGATTCAGCACCGGGACGACGTACTTCGTGGTGTCGAACACCTCCAACACCACAGTCACTGTCTCCGCGACCTTGGGCGGCACGGCGATCACCGCCACCAGCGCGGGGTCGGGCGTGCAGACCATGACCAGCCTGCGCACCGTCTCGGCCTATGGGCAGGCCGTGGTCCTCTGCACGGGCAGCAACGCCTTCTACATCAGCGGCCAAGGCGCGGGCTGATGTCTGGGGTACTCTTGGCCCTATTCGGCGGCGGGGGCTCCCCGAACACCAACTACTTGGTGAATGTTGGGCAGCTCACGTATGGAAGCGCGAGCTACATCAACGGATTCTATTCGACGTACGGGTCAATAACCCCCGCCACTTTCTCGTTTACTAACTCACAGATATTTGACCTGTACTGGAACTACAACGACAGGTCCGGCAGCACGGTACTGTCTTTCTACGTAAATGGCACTCAGGTCCAGTCGGTATTCACAAGCATGACTGTGGCTGGGCAGGTGTTCACATCCGCGTCGGCGTCGTTTTATGCCTCGGGCGGGACCACGACGTGGTCATGGAATGCCCCCACCAACCCCTTCCCCACAGTAGGTGCCAATGTCACCGCCTACTTCTCCTGAGCCGGAGCCTACCCATGAACCTTGACCCGCAAGTCCAGTCCTCGATTGTCACCGGCATCGGCACCCTTATCACCGGCCTTATCGGCGGCAACTGGCTGGGCAAGCGCAAGTCGTCCGCGCAGTCGACGGACCGCTGCGATAAAATCTGTGGACTGATGGTCAACAGTTTTGATAAGCTGCTGACTGCTCTCGAGGTCGTGGGGGAGCCGCCGGAGATGAAGACGGCGATCCGCGACGCGAGGGATAGCATAATTACGGCAAAGAATTACCTCGGGTTTCACGGGGCAGAAATTAAGGCTACACACGAATGACACCCTCCATCGACTGCCAAAATCTGATCAAAATTTCCGAGGGCCTGAAGCTCGAGGCGTACCGCGACACGGGCGGCATCTGGACCATCGGCTGGGGCCACACCGGGCCCGAAGTCCACAAGGGCCTGCAGTGGAAGCAGGCGCAGGCCGACATCGCGCTATACTCCGACGTGATGCACGCGTGGGAAGCGATCCGGGAACACGTCGAGCCCTGCACGCAGGGCCAGTGCGACGCGATGACCGACTTCGCGTTCAACCTTGGCGCGGGGGCCCTCTTGGGGTCGACGCTGCTCAAGATGCACAAGGCCGGCAAGTACGGCGCGGCCGCGGAGCAATTTGCCCTGTGGGACCACACAAAGATCGACGGCCGGGAGCAGGAACTCACCGGCCTCCGTAAGCGGCGCCTTGCAGAGGCCCAGCTCTACCTGAAAGGATGACGCATGATGATGAAGTGGATTGACGACCGCTGCAGCGAAATGAGCAGCAAGATCGGCGCGATTCTGGCGGCATGCGCCGGGGCGGCGACCGTGGCGAACCAGCTCGGGTCGCCGTGGAATTACGTGGCCTTCACCGCGGCCATTGCGCTGGTGATCTTCCCCGAGAAGAGCTGATGCTGGCCGCCCTGTGGGCGCTGGGGGCCGTCAAGTCGATCTTGACGCGCCTCGCCAGCAACCCGAAGGCGCTCCTCTTTGGGGTGATCTGCGGACTCTACTTCATCATTGGCTTCTACGCGGCCCACGAGGGGCGTGTGGCGAGCAAGGCTACCCAACACGCCGCAGACCTGCAGAGGGCCCTGAGCGGGCTCCAGAGCGCAATTCAGACGGCAAACCAGCAGGCTCTGGACGAAAAGGCCTCGTACGAGGCGAGACAGAAGGCAGTGACCGATGACGTACAGGATGATCTTCGCGGCAAGCTTGATGACGCTCTTGGCCGCCTGCGCGATGCCGAGGCCCATTCAGGTCATGCCCCCGTCGACAGTCTGCCCCCGCATACCCAGCCCGCCACCGTACCTGCAGGAGCCAGTGCTCCGGCCGTCGTGGATGACGGGCGCGCCTGCACCGAGGCCGTAGTCAAGGCCGAGGGCTGGCAGGAATGGTACAATCGGGCGTCGGCCGTACAGCTTAAGACAGATAGTCCTGCAGCAACTTCAAGTACGAAATAGCATCGCGCAGGGCCTCGACCGAGCAATCCTTGCGGACTTTGCGCAGAAGTACCGCGGCCGTGCCAATGCAGTACCCGGTGAATTCATCGGGCGTCAGCATGTGCTCGAGGAATTCCCCGTCCGACTCCATATCGAGCGGCACATCCGTGTCCCCGAGGTGGAAGCTGTAGGCAAAGGCCTTGGCGCATTCATCGCAGATATGGGGGCTGACCACGCCGTGGTCACATACTTTGGGCTTCTTCAAGCTATAAATTCCTTCACCTTGCCAATGTGCATGCAGTTCAGCACAATCGGACCCTTGAGGTAGTACTCGCTGGCCTGAGCCTTCGACCCGGCGTCCTTGTACACCTCGACGACGGTCACGAAGTCGTTGACGTTGAGGTCCTCGACCAAGTCGCTGAGTGTAGTCGCCGGGTGCTCACCGATGATCTGGTGGACCTGATTTCCAGCAAAGCTGGGCATATTCATCGTAAAAAGGTATCGCATACAGTTCTCCGAAAGAAAAGGGTTGGGACTCGCGCCCCAACCCCCTCCCGGATTACTTACCCGAAGTCTTCTTCGGCGTCTACCGGCGCCGACACACGGCTCGAGCCGGTTGCGGGCGGCGTCGAACTGCCGGCGTGGGTGGTTGCGGTTGCGGCCGCTGCGCTTGCCGTGATTCCGGCGCTCTTTGCGCGGGGGATGTACGTCAGGTCGCTCGGGCGCGCCACCCAGCTCGTCAGTTCGAAGACCGGCGAGTAGTTGGTGGTCTTGTTGCCGCCGCCTTCCGAAGTGATCGGCACGGTGTCCTTGAGGATGTACACGGGCAGCTTGCCCGGGTTCGCGGCCATGCCGGCCTCGTACGCGTCGTGTGCGGCATCGAGGCCACGCAGGAACGCCTTGGCGGTCGAAGCCAGTTCACGGACGTCGCCGCCGCAATCCTTCGTCAGCTTGACGAGGATACGGGCGCCTTGGCGGTGGTCAGCCGAGGGCTTCTCGGGCGCACGGTCACCGATGCGGGCGAGTGCGAAGTCGGGGGCGCCGCCGACCGGGAATGCGATGTGGCCGGTCTCGAGGTTTTCGAAGTCAAAGACGGCCTTGAACGAGCGCGTGATGTCGACCTGCTCATTGTCGCCGTTGACGCGGTCCCGGCGGAACATGCGGCCAGCCTTCGCGTCGTACTTGACGATGGGGATGATGTCGTCCGAACCGCCCGACTCGTAATTGATGCCAATAGCCATGGTACTCTTTCCTTATTTGCGGTGATCTAGCCCATCCGCTTGCTTCTCCCCGTCGTGGGGAAACTGGTTAGGCGCTTGTTACACGCCCCAAATTTGGTAGACCTCTTGCCGCGTCACAGCGTCCGCGTAATAGAAGCTGTCCACATCGGGAACCACGAGCGATGCAAGCTCAAGCGGGTCGTCGCTGAGGGACAGGAATTTCTGGATCGTGAGGCAGATCCGCTCGAGCGCGCTCAGGTGCTCCCGGTAGTTCTCGAGTTCGTACGTGGCGACCTTCTTGGGCGCGCAGTACGTGATGCGGGCAGAAAGGTGGTCGCCCCTGACGGCCTTGTACAGTGACACCTGACGGGCGTGCGGCAGCTTGATCTTGCTCGGCACCGTGTGCGACGTCTTGAGGTCGATCAAGACGTTCTTGTGGGCCCACTCAAAGTCGTAGTAGCCGATCAGCGGCACAGACAGGCCCTCCACCTCGTGGGAGACGTGGCCCTGTATCGAGGACGGGATACCGTACGGCCGCAATTCCACGAGGCCGGTCTTGACCATCTCCGGGATGGCCGAGCGTTCCTTGTCGGCCCGGCTGTCGATGCTCAGGGCGCACAGAGTGTTGAATTGCTCCAGCGCCTTGCTGATGCACTCCTCGACCGGCGCGTGGGGATACTGGAGTCCGTGCGCGATGCCGGTCTCTACAGACGTACCGCGGTGGGCGGCGGGCCCGACCGGATTCGAACGCTTCATGCACTTCTGGAGAATAAAGGCCGCAGGCGCCGCGGAAAACGTGTTGCAGGATGACGGGGAAAGGTGTGCAATCCCGTACCGCTCGAAGGGGCTCATGTGTCGCTTTCTGATAATGTCCCCACGGTGTGGACGAGGCCCGTGGGGCGGACAAGCATTGGTTTGAATTATTTTTGCATTTTCCCGCTTGCGCCCGAATTAAATCTGATGCAGTAAGTGGGTGCCGAGAGAGTCGGATATTTGCAGAGGAGCGATAAATGTACAAAGTTGTCAAGAACATCGGAATCCCAGCCCGACTGAATTCCGTGCAGTATATGTATCCCGTCGATGATCTGGAAATTGGTGACGGGTTTGACGTTCCCGATGACATGGGCGTCTACCCCGCGGGCGGCTCGAAGCGCATGTCGAGCATCCGCAATGCGTTTGTTCGCAAGGGCCGCGCGATTCCGGGCTGGAAGGGCAAGGTGCGCCTGATCCCCGGAACCCAAACCCTGCGCGCCGTGCGCGTCGCCTGACGGAGTGCCCCAGCGGCTGGAGTAACGCTATGACCGACGAACAGAAATCTGCAGACTGCGAAGTGCAGTGGCTGGTACTCACGCACCTGATTGAGGCCGGCGAAGCCACACTCAAGGAACTGAGGGCGAAGCGCCTTGCGATCAAGCCCGAGGTCATGCGTCGCCACGGCTGCTGGGGCCTCCGCGACGAGGCGGTCACCAAGATGGTGGGAGGCAAGTGAGGCCCAATCCGGTGGTGGAGGCAGTGATGGGTGAAGTCCAGAACTGGCCCGGTGTTGAGTGCATGCTCGAGGGCGGCAGGAAGCACGACAAGATGCGGATCGCCTACAATGGCGTGTCTCGCGTCATGCCCATGCCAAAGTCGCCCAGCGACCACCGGGCGCCCCTCAATCAAGTGACGTACCTGAGGAGGGTGCTTCGCGAAGTCGGCGCGAGCCGTATCAGCAAGGAAAAGTGAAATGAAAGACGACTACGTATACCCCGGACACCAGAAGGGCCCGGGAATGGAGGTACGCGACCTCTTTGCCGCGCACGCCCTGCAGGGCATCATGGCCAGTGAGGGGGTCTCCGGCAGCGCACTCCTTCACGCCTCGGCCGCTTGGACACTCGCGGACCTGATGATGGAAGTCCGCCCCATGACTCACGAAGTGCGTGAGGAGGCAATCGACCAATTCATAGACGCTATGGACGCCGAGGACGCCGAGGACGCGTACGGGTTGGACATGGAAGAGGTCATGCGCTTCTTCGAGAAGTTCAGCCAAATTATCCGCGCAGAAAAGGAAAAGGGCAATGACCATGCAGCAGAATGAAGCCACCGCCGACGAACGCCTCCGCCTCCTGATCGAGCGCATTGAGCGCCTCGAGGAGGAAAAGAAGGGCATCTCCGACGACATCAAGGACGTCTACCTCGAGGCGAAGTCCACCGGCTTCGACGTCAAGGCGATGAAGGCCATCGTGCGCCTCCGCAAGCTCGAGCGCAAGGAGCGCGAAGAGCAGGAGGCGATGATCGAGCTGTACAAGGAGCGCCTCGGCCTGTGACGGACCAGCCACGCACCGCGGCCGCCTTGGCAGTGGCGGCCAGACTTGCCCGCATTGCGCTGACTGGAGCGGTCGCGATGTGTGGCGGTATCCTTGGCGCATACATCGCCATATACCTGATAATCCGGTGGGGGTGACTATGCTGCACTTTCTACTGATCGCGCTCGTTCTGAGCATCCTCATCAAGATTTGGGAAGACTGATGGCAGGCGGACCCACCAAGAAGGAAAACGCGGCGGCGAAGAAGGCTCGCATCGAGCGCGAGCGCGCCGGCCAGTACCACGTCCTGTGGCAGTACTATGCCACGGGTGGTGGGTCCAATGTCCCCCCGGAACGCGTCGCGACGAACGTGGGGGTGGACTTGCACATCGCAATCTATAATCTGGGCAGGTACGGACGAAAGGATCTGCCGAAATGATTATCATGGGTATCGACCCGGGCCTGAGTGGCGCGGTGGCAATTTATGACCCCGGTACTGGCGACTTGACCCTCGTGGACATGCCCACCGTCGAGGTGGCCCGGGGCGGCAAGAAGAAGAACGAAATTTCGCCGCAGGCCCTGTCGCACCAGATTGCGGCCGGGTACGCGACGCAAGCCTTCCTCGAGCGCGTGGGCGCGATGCCCGGGCAGGGCGTGACCAGCATGTTCTCCTTCGGCCGCTCGGTCGGCATTGTGGAGGGCATTCTGGCCGCACTGGACGTGCCCGTGACCATTGTGACGCCTCAGGCGTGGCGGAAGAAGGTGGTCGTCCGGGAGGGCAAGGACGGATCGCGCGAGAGGGCGATGCAACTGTTTCCGCGTCAGGCTGCAATGTTTGCACGCAAAAAAGACGATGGAAGGGCTGACGCCGCACTTATTGCCTACTACGGCAGCCTCACATAAAAAGAGGGCCGGAGGAACGACCCCCCCGGCCCTCAATTTTGATCGCGTCCAACACGCAGGCGCAACATACCCACGCCAAAGCCAACATGGCAAGAGAAAATTATGCGCTTTGATGACGATTTTGCGGGCCCCAGCGAATACGCGCGGCTGTACAGGGACATCGGGTGGCAGGTTGTGCCGTCTCTGGCACCCACCGAGGACCGGGCATGGAAGCGGCCGGTTATCAAGTGGCGGGAGCACCTGAACGAGTTGGCCGACGCCGACACCTTCGATGGCTGGTACGGCGACCGGGGCGAGCACCGGAACCGGCACAACATGGGGATCATCACTGGCGCCTGCTCGTCGGGCGTGACGGTGGTCGACATCGACCTGCAGAAGTTCCCGCAGGCGCTCGAGTGGTGGCAGACGCTGCTTGAGGATCATAACGGCGGCTTCCCGCTTCAGGCGCCCACGCAGCGCACGGGCGGTGGCGGCCTGCAGGTGTTCGTGGTGTGGCCGGGTGACCGCACGCCGCCCACCGGAAAGACGTCGATTGGCGTCGATATTCGGGGACAGGGCGGCTTCGCCGTGATCCCCCCGTCCATGCACGAGAGCGGTAAAAGCTACACGTGGGTCGCCAACTTCGAGCCGTGGACTGTCACGCCTCCACTGGCCGGGGAGTGGCTGGTCGAGGCCGTGGAGGAAGTTCTTGCCCAGTACGGCGGCTCGACGCGCGACGGGCCCCGCGCGGCCACAAAGAGCCCGGACACGACAGTCAATGCCTTTGGCGCGATTGTAGATGGCCGTGAGGACTACATGGCGAAGCTGGTCTGGGCCAAGGTCACCGACCTGAAGCGCATGTATACGACGCTGACGACCATCCAGTCCGAGCAGCTCATGCTTGACGCGTTCAAGCAATACTCAAGCACGGTCAAGAGTCGCCTGTATGAGGTTGGCATATCGAACGACGACCTGCTCGAGCGTGAGGGCCGGGGCCTGAGCGAGTTCCGCAAGAAGTGGCTCAACGCGATGGGCAAGTGGACGACCGAAGTGGCCGAGGCCGCGACAATATCAAAGATCGCCTTCACCGTCGCCACGGCCCAATTCCCAATTGTCGAGGGCGAAGACGGCGTGGCGCGGCCAGACTTTGAGCCGTTCCCGATGATGTCGATCCCGGACATCCGGACCATGCCGGACCCGCGCTGGCTGATCGAGGGCATGAAGATCGAGAACAGCCTGAGCATGACAGCCGGGGCGCCGGGCTGCGGCAAGACATTCGTCGAGCTCAGTCAGGCCCTGTCGGTTGCTGCCGGCCTGAGCGAGTGGTGGGGCCGGAAGATCTACCAGAACGGGCCGGTCATCTACATATCGTCGGAAGGCGTGAGTGACCTGAAATTTCGCATCGCGGCGTGGGAGCGGGAGACCGGCATCAGTGTCGACAGCATCCCGTTCTACCTCATTCACGTCCCGGTCAATTTCATGGACAACGTCGACATCGAGCGCCTGATCATGACGATCCAGTACGATGACCGTCTGGCCGGCGAGAGCCCCGTGGCCGTGTGGGTCGACACGGTCAGCCGTGCCCTGCCGGGCGCGGACGAGAACCTGCAGAAGGACATGACGCTCTTCGTTCAGGCCTGCGACAAGATCCGCGTCTCGTTCGGCTGCACGGTGTCGTGTATCCACCACACCAACAAACAGGGCGGCATTCGCGGGTCGACCGTCTTGACCGGCGCGGCCGACTCCGTGTTCGAGATTGTCCGTGAGGAGGGGTCCCTGATCGGTGAGATGAAGGCCCGCAAGATCAAGGCCGCATCGGACGGCTGGTCAATCGCGTTCAAGTTGAAGGAAGTCCACCTCGGGGACATCTCCGGCAACACCAGCCTCTTCGCGGAGCCCGCGTCGAAGGACGAGCTGTCGCCAGCCCACGAACTGCCCAGCAAATTCAAGTGTCAGGAGATGCTTGACGCAATGTCGTCCGCGTGGGCCGAGGGCAAGCCGTGGTCCAATCACCCCAACACGCGCAGGGATGGCCGGTACGCGCCGATGCTCATGACGCGGTGGGACGTGACCGAGGACGCGGCCAGCAGCCTGATCGCGAGCTGGATCTTGAATGGCGTCGTCGAGATAGACTTCTGCGACAGGCACAACAAGGTCAAGGGAATCCGTGTAGTTGGTAGTCTCTACGGGTAGGAGTGAAGTATGGAAGAAATTCTCCACGTAATGGTTGGCGTCATGCTGGCGTGTCTTACGCTTTTCGTAATGGCGGAGTGCGCCTGCCTTATTAAGGTTTTGTATATGGGCTGGAAAAACGACTTCAGGAATTGGTGACATGAAGAGCAGGGCGTGGAACAAGCCGATATACCGCAAGTTCGACGGGACGCACACGGCGATCCCGGGCGACGGCCGGGAGTGGGTCGGGTACTTTAAAAAGTGCATGGGGGCCGTCGAGGTTGACGGCAACCACCACGCAGTCTGGCTTAGCTCTTGGCCCCAGTCCGGTGGCGCGGTGGTCAGCCTCGACGACAAGTCCACGGTCTTTGTCCCCGGGGCGGAGATACCCGACGACCAGAAAGGCGAGTAAATGGTTGCGCAGGCTTGGATAATTGCCGCGACTGCGTGGCTAATTTATTTTGTTTACATTGTGTTTCTGATGTTTTATGGACGCAAAGGAGAATGAATATGGCTGGATTGATTTACGATATGAATGCGCTGGCTTTCAAGGTTCGGGTCGGGTCCACCACGGTGGATGACGTGAAGGTCCTCGACTCGGCCACGGCCAACATCGCGGAAATGCGTGCCGTGATCGGCTTCCTGATGGGCGGCCTCGCCGCCATCTGCGCCGACCCGGACGTGTGCGTCTTCGCGAAGCGGATTGCGCAGCACACGCTGGGCGTGTCCAGTCTTGAGAAGATGGATAATGCTGGGAAGGATGGGGAATATGGAGTGGCCGGGCGAGAAGGTTGATCGCAATACCGCGATATGGCGTGACCGGAAAAATGGCAAGATGACACTTGCTGCTATAGGCGAGAAATACGGTATAAGCAAGGAAGCTGTAAGGCAAATAGTAGCCAAGCGCCAAAGAATCGCAAACATTTCCTTGTCAGACCTGTATCTTGACGGACACCTTTCCTGTCACCCCGTCGTGTATGGGGTCACGTTTGAATTCAGTTTTGAGGAATGTTACGGAGACCCAGTAGCAATGAATAGCTTCCAACGCCCTCAGTGCAGGGGCTTCTTCAAGAAGCTAAAGGACCATATCGACAACCTTGACGGAAGGCCGCTGCTGGTGGCGGCCGATAGCTCTGGGGAGAACGCTAATGAGTGAGCCCCTGCTGTTCGAGCCGGTCGACCCGGAGGTGTTGAAGGTGGCGCGCAAGCTGGCTCTGGCCAGCAAGATGTGGGGCCTGTCCCCGTACAAGGCCATCGAGGCCGGGCACTGGGACAATGGCTTCACTGTCCGGCAGTTTGTCCCGGAGGCCGAGCGCCAAGTGGCGCGGCGGCGGGCACTAAAAAGGGCCCCCTGATTTAGTTTTTCAACTGTATGTTATGGAAGGATATTTTATGAGCGACCTGCATAAATTTCTGCAAGACTGGCTTGATTACGCGACCGGCAAGGTTGCAAGGCCGGCATGGTACAGCGGCGCCGCAGGCCTTTGCACCTGCGCGTATTATTGGTGTCGGGAGCGGACCCGTTCGGGCGCGTACGAAGATCTTAGGCATCGCCTAGGGGAAGATTTCGGGGATGCCTGCAACTACCCGTTCGGCGGGATGGTTCGGTTCAACCGGGATGCTCGTAACGGAACCATGCACCTGAACAAGGAGCGCCTCGAGTGGGTCCGGAAGGTGCTGGCCGAGAAGGCCGAGAAGGCCGAGAAGGCCGAGAAGGCCGAGAAGGCCGAGACCGTGTGGGGCGCGGCAATCGATGTTGAGGCAGCTCGCGAGCAGCCCAACTGGCTGAAGGACACCGACGTCTGCGCGATCAAGGATCGTGATTCATGGGTAGGCGAGAGCTGCGTGCTCAATGCGGCAAACTGGTTCTGGCACAAGGACGTCACCCAGATCAAGTTGCTGGCCGACCACGCTTACTACACCGTGCAAAAGTACAACGAGGAGCACGGCACGTCCTACACGTACTGGGGCGGGCAGGGCGACAAGCCTGATGACTGGGACGGCAGCGACGTAGTGCTGCGTAATGGCAAAACGATCCCCAGCCCGGTCAGCTGGAGCCACCCTTGGACAGAGGGTCTTAGTGAATGCTTCGACGTCATCGGCTACACGCGCAAGACCGATGACCTCAAGGACTTCCTGACCGAGTGGCTCGAGTGTGCGACATCGGAGCGGACGAGGCCGCTGTGGTTCAATCGCGGGCTTGGTCTTTGCCACTGCGCAAGGGATTGGGACGCGGCGATGGGGCGTAATGCTCACGGACCGCTCACGAAAAAGCTCAAAGAGGAATTTACCGGCGCGAACCTTTATCCTTTCGGTGGTTTTGAACGCTACCTTGAGGAAGTAACGGACAAGTCAGCGCACCAGAACCCTGAGCGCCTCGCGTGGGTCCGCAAGACGCTGGGCCTGACGCCTCCGTCCGAGGATACCGTTGCCGCCGAGGATACTGGGGACGCCTATGGCGCGCTGCGGGGCATCCTCGACGAGGCGTACAACCAGTCCGCCAAGGGCAAGGGTCTGGAGCGTCACGGGAACGGCAAGGCGTGGACCGATCAGCCGATCCTTGCGATCACGCGCGACACCGGCATTGGCTTCCCCACCGGGCAGGCGATCAAGAAGATCACCGAGGCCGTGGGTATGCTGGGCCGGGGCGAGGGTGACGCGGCCGCGCGTGAGCTGCTGGGCGCCATTGTCTACACGGCGGCGGCGGTCAAATTCATCAGAGAGGACTGGGAGTGATCGCTCCGGGCCTCCGGCAATGGTTGTGGGTGAATTTCGGCTGGGACGTATACGACTGGGCCGATGAAGATCTGAGGTTTTGATATGGAAAATGATGCAATCCCTTATTGGGCGCTGAACGAGGCGCATAAGCGGCTGTCGGCTGAAGGGCGTTGGTTCGAGCCAACCAATCACTCGATCAAAGTACTCGCCCGCATGATCGCGAAGCATGAGAAGCCGCCAGTCGATCCTGACGAGGAAGCACTCGAACGGATATTGAATACTGTCGGTGTGCGAAGGGCATATGGCCGCGAAGAATGGTACGAAGCCCTCGCCCAGTACAAGAAGGAGATTGGCCGTGACTGTTGACCTTGAGGAGCACGCGAGTGCTATCCTTGATGCCGCGCACGATTGCCGATGGCGTCGAAGCTGCGCGACAGGATTTGCAATACTGGAATGAGGAATAGACCATGACCCCCACCACCCAATCGCCCGTTTATTTGGTCGAAACAACGCCAGCCACAAAACCCGACAACTGCCCGACTTGCGGCGATCCTGCTAACGTGTTTTGCAGCGATGGCTTTCATGCGCCGGGCAAGACGTACTGGCCTGCCGAAGCGCCGGACGCCGTGGAGCGGGTCGCGCGAGCCTTGGCGGAGATGGACGGTATCAAAATTTGCAGCTCCGCGCTGTATGCGTTTTCGTCATACGGGTCACGCGCCCGCGCCGCCATTGCCGCGATGCCCGGAGGCGGCCCCGGCGCTTGGGTACCAGCGGATCATCTGGCCGAGGCTAACCGTGAGATAGCGCTGCTGCGGGAGGCTCTGCAATTGGCAGATGCCGCCCTTAGCGGTGCCAACATGAATATGAATGTTGTTGAGCGCAAAGTGAAGGCAGCCCTGAAGGAGCACGCCGATGACCCTGCTTGAAATGCTGAAGCGTGAGCAGCCGATGGCCGCAAGCTATTTTCATGATGGAACCGTAACCCACTGGCATCCCCTTCCGGAGGGCCCTGCGTCATGACCATCACCGCATCATGCGGCCACGCCGTGCAGTCCGTCGATGACCTTGTCCCGGTCGAGTATGCGGACGAAGTTTGCGACGCCGTGGAGGGGTTTCTGCCTGTCACGGTGTACGCCGTCTTCTGCCCCGAATGCGCCAGCGCCCACAAGGAGTCGACAACATGATTGAGATTACAGACGCTGATCGTCAGGCGGCGAACGAGTTTTGTGCGCGTCCGCGCCATGAGCAAATTTATCTTGCCGAAGCCTTCGCCGCCCACCGTGAGGCGGCGGTGCGCGACATGCGCGAGCGTGCGGCGAAAGAGGCTGATGACTTTTGGGATTTGGACTCCGCAGCGGATCGCATCCGGGCGCTGCCATTGGGGGGCAAGTGATGGCCAGACTATCACAGCCCTGCCCCCTTATCGGGGTCGCGTGTGAGTACGTGCCGCTGGCGCACAGTGCGGAGAGGGCGGCATTGGACGAGCGGGCACGCATCGTCCAGTGGCTGCGGTCCCGCGACCCGCATGATCCTGTGGCGAGAAACACACTGGACTATTACGGCGACGCCATCGAGTGCGGCGAGCATTGGGAAGACAAGGCGTGACCTATATGCTACACGGGGTGACTATCCCGGAGAACAGTATGGCAAGGCCGCGGTACGAGACAGTCGAGGACCTCACCCGCGAGCAGCGGGTGGCAGTACGCATCGGTGAATTCCTTGGCCGGGACTTCGAGAAGATGGACGCCAATAGTGGCGGGGACTTCCTGTATACTGCCCCGGGCAAGCCCAGCGTCGTCGTGGAGATAAAGACGCGCACGAACGCCTGCGGCAAGTACCCGACCTATATGGTCAGCAAGAACAAGTATGACCGGCTGTGCAGCTGGCACGCCAAGGGCTACAAGGCCACCCTGTTCGTGCATTGGACCGACATGGTCGGGTACGTCATGGTGCCCTGCGACGGGATCACGTTCGGGAGGGGCGGGCGCACCGACCGCGACGACGCCCTCGACACCGGGACAATGGCGTACATCCCCACAAACAATTTCAAAAGTATCGGACCGAACGTATTCTAGGGGTAAAGTATTATGGCATACCTTGCGATCAAGTTGCTCGCCACCGCCTCGGTGGTCTTGCTCCCTACCACGAAATTTTACATTGACTATAATGTCCCCCTGTACACGAAGACTGAGGAGCGCATCGCCATCTCGCTGGCGGTCTCCACGATATTCTGCATGGTGGCGACCATCATCACGACAGTCTGGGCAATCCTGCCTTGAGCATCAACCGCGCCATAGCCGTCCACCTCACCAAGGCGGTCGGGACGATGTGGTGCGTGTACGCCTTCACTGTACTCTCTTTGTTCCCCATCGCCGTCCCGGCATCGACCGGGGCGATCCAGTACATTAGCAGCGGCGTCCTGCAATTGGTACTCCTCCCTGCTCTCATGGTGGGCAGTGCGATCCTCAACGAGGGGGCAGAGGACCGGGCACGGCAGGACCACGAGATACTGATCCAAGAGCTGCAAATGCTCCGGGACATCCTTGATGCCTTAAATCTGGCCACGCAGGGCCACACAGAGGAGAAGTAGACAATGAGCATCATGACACGCCTGTTTCCCCACAAGGCCCTGAGCGAGGCTCTGGGCCGCATCAAGGACCACGAGGCAACAATCCTCAGCCAGCACCGGCGTCTGTGTGAAAGGGAGCGCCTCATCCGGGAGCAAGAGGCAACCATCGCCAGCAAGGACTCGCGCATCCGCCTCCAGAAGGAGGAAATCATGCGCCTGACGAAGATCGTGGACAATGCGCACCCGAGGGACCCCAAGACTGGGCGCATCATGGGCAAGGGGTCGGCGCAGTGACCGGCCTCCACGTCCCCACGCCGGTCCTGTTGTCGGGCATCTCGACACTGCTAATCGGCGTCATCATTCTGGCCGTCACCCTCCAGACAATGCACCTCCTCAACGGCGGAAAAGAGGACGAGGCGGCGCCCAATGTCGAGTGGCTGGCCAATGCCCTGATGCCGCTGTGCCTGATGGCCGTAGTGGTCGCCATATTCAACTAAGTGCCTGAAAACAAACGATCTGCGAAAGTGACTGCGAAAGTGGACCATAATTGCGAAAGTGACTTTCGCGGATCGTTGAAAACAAAGGGTTTTTTTGCGAAAGTCGATTTTGCGGAAGTCCCCTACAGTTTTACAGTATTTTTGCCCTTCCGCAGGGTGCGGGGCGGGCGTATGTGGTGGGCCCTGTGGCACGCCTTAACGGAAGTGGAAGTCGCCCCTGCCGGGGCTTTGTTCCACCCGCTTCGCTTTCCGCTCGGCGTGGCGTTTTGGGTGTGTGGCGTTGGGCTTTGGGTGTGGGGGTCTTGGTGGGCAGGGTATCGGGCGGTGGCGCTGGTGAGCGTGTTGGCGTGTCGGCTGGCGGAGCCGCGATGGCCGGTCCGCACGGCCGCAGTCGGGCCCGGCCGGAGACGGTGCTGACGCGCAGGGTCGGGGGCAGGCTGTACACGAGGCACCCCGGTGAGGAGGTAGCTGGCCGGTGGCGCAGGTGGATACTGGTCCACGTGCCCAGCTGGTCCCGG
>Ga0316221_1001700_pt1 | contig 22192 bp, 39 predicted proteins | sample TBH18007metaG_FD_206003 | JGI IMG/M metagenome (GOLD analysis project Ga0316221, IMG submission 206003) | Freshwater microbial communities from Trout Bog Lake, Wisconsin, USA - TBH18007 | ecosystem: Environmental > Aquatic > Freshwater > Lake > Hypolimnion/Profundal zone | place: USA: Wisconsin... | reverse complement strand
CTTCTAAAGCCTTGATCTGAGAGCATATTTCTTTATAGCTATCAGCTACTGATCGCCAAGAGGCATCATCGCTCATGTCCCTATAGTCCTTATCTACGAGAGGAGGAGCTTCTTCCATGGCTACACAACGCCAGAATTCACGCGCCTTAGGTATAAAGGATTCCTTAAACCCTGGATCGGGAATAACCTCGATGCAAATACCGTCAGAACCATCATAGCTATAGTAATAACAGCGCTCGGCCCCTGTAACAAGCAATTGGTGCTGCATTTGGTCTAGGTAGTATTGCGGTATCTCTTGGTTTTTAGCCATGTCATGAAGCTTAGAACCGCCGCATTTAATCTCTAGAAGCATATTGCCGGTTTCCGATATGCCATCAAGAGAGGCGCCTAGGAACTCGAATTCCGTGCTTTCTACGACCTTAGGAATCATCTCAATACCCCAGTGGGCGACAAATTTAGCCCGAGCTTCCGGCTCGAGCCTTTTGCCTCTTTCCATGGCATCATTTGATACCTTCTCTTGAGCCAAGCCTAGCTTGCGTTGCCAGGCTTGGTAAGGCGTATCCCATGGATTGTTTCCCATGATGATAGAGGCATCAGTAGCTGTTATGACTGTCTTACGCCAAGCTAACCATTCGGGAGAGCCTTGCTCTAATTCAACGAATTTGAATGTCATCATTAGGCCACCGCTGTAATTTGTTTTTGTTTATCATTGAGATACTTAATCTTGTTATTCAAGGATACTAGGCATTTTTCAAAACAATGCTTTGGTATCTCTTGAACTATCTCGGCATTGAACTTTTCTTTAATCCATGAAAAAAAGCTCTTGCTACTCTCTTCATCGAGTTTTTCAATGAGAGGCGTTAAAGCTTCTACTTGAGCCGGTTCAATAACTTCAGAAACTTCCTCAATAGGCGCTTGTTGAAAGGCATCGCATAGAGCAATTTCCCCTTCTACATAGCAATTTCCTATGATATCAGGGAAAAGCTGTCTAGCTAGCCTAGAAAGAGCTCGAGCAAAGAGCATGTCCTTCGGGTAGTTTTTCCATACAGGATTTCCCATGAGGCCAGCTCTTTGAGCGTCTTGAATAGAAAAGCTCTCTGTCCATGTGTCGCCATTGTCAGCACGTTTCCCATGAAGGATACATACGGTTTCATCGCTCTTCTCGTCGCGAGTAATGCTATGCTTCTGAGCGCGTATGACGGCATTCATCATACGAGAGGACATTTCTACCTTGCCCTTGACGTAGTAGAGGCCGCCGCCTAAAGCTTGTCTAGGATCGACACCCAGGCTCTTAGCTGTCTCTACAATGGCAAAGATACCTTCTTGGCCTAGCTTGGCATAGTGAGGCGTCTTGAGCAGAAGAGAGCAAAGCTCGTGAGTATTCGCTAGCTCTATTTGATAGTTTTTTTTAACTGGCACTTGTTCCATGGAAATGCTTCCTTTTTTGTTTTGTTTGATGATATTTTGGCGTTTCTAGTTTCTAAAAAATTTATCCTTTTTCTTGTTGATATTCGTCAATCCCTACTTCTACAGATGTCATGATTGTCTTCATGGCAATAAGATGATTCGGAGCAGTATCTAACATGAGCATGGTAGCGTAGGCAATTAGACAGTATCCTACCTCATAAGTAGGCAAATCGCTAAAGGCTCCGCATAAAGCGGCTACATCTTCTCCTAATTCCTGAACTCTTTCCTTGTCAGTCATAAACTCCTTTTGGTTACACAAGGCTATATTGTTACACATAGGGAAATATACGTCTACATAATCCCGACACACTTAAGAAAGCTCCTTGCCTTATATCCTTCCCTTGTCTATACTGCCCATTGTATCGGATTACCGAATTTTCGTACAGGAATACAAAAGAAAGAAGGGGATATAGTGAATAAATTTGCCTTATGGATCGAGAGCCAGGACAAAAAGCAAAGAGGCGTAGCGCAGAAATTAGGCATAAGTACCTCTACTCTGCACGATATCTTGAGACAGGGTCAGATGCCAAGCTTACGCCTTGCCTACGAGATAGAGAAATACACAAAAGGGGCTATAACCGTTTACGACTGGCTAGATGGTGATGCAAGAAGCGAGAAAAAAACTATGAGTAAAATCACGACCCAAGAGATAGCAAAAAACATTAGTACATAGATAATCAGCGGCATGGACTTCAGCCCGTGCCAAATTTCTCTTCCCGTGGCCTTCCAAGCCTCCCATTCGTCTTCATTCATATAGATACCTCACTATCCAAAACCTAACGGATAAATGAAAGGCATTGCAATTATTATTTGAAAATATTATGAGAAGTAGGTGCAGCCCGACGCCAATCAGACTGCACCAGAGACTAGAATACCATCAAACAAAACGCCAAAGCGAAGGAGGAGAGACAAAGGAGCAAAACCTAAAATCCCGCAAACCTTCGGGGAAAGCGAATATTTGACTGCACCAAACATACGCTCTCCTCGATAAATAAAACAACAAATATTTAACGAGAAGAAAGCATCCTTGGAAACAGAAGATCCCACGCACGTAGATACACCAAAGAAAAAAAAGCCTCCATATAAGGTAGGCGAGACGAAGGCGCACATCATAGTCAAAAAATGGGGAAAAGAGACGAAGGAACGCGTCCTCTATACCTATAAGGATTTTGAGTATGACGCTGACGGTTGGACGGAAAGCGCCAAGTACCTTCCAGAAGACTACGATCTCGTTTATATGCGCTTGGCTATAGGCAAAACTATACCAGGATGGCATACAAACAGAACCTGGTACGGAGTCCGTTTAAAACAGGACGATGTCGTTCTTCTGTGGAAGAGAAAAGAAGAGGAGAGATATTGATGCAAGCCGATTACAGTGAATTTCCTCCATTAAAGTATCTGACAAGAGTCATGAAAACCTGTCCTAATAGCGCGTTGTTATACGTGCAGCTCTGGGATAAACGGGGTAAAAATATGCACATAGAGACAGAGAAAAAGCATGTGCGTAAGGAATATCTTATATCCCCCACATTATTCCGCAATTTGCTCGCCCCCTTGATGTATCTGAACTTGATTCATTTCGTTGAAAACGAGGGACTTTTTCAGATAGACGTCTTGGGCCCGCAAGCCAATGACTAGTAAAGACATTTATTGCATTGCAGTCATTGAGTGTGATACTTTTGGAAACGAAAACGCCCCGTTTACTAGGCGGGGCGTTTTTGCGAACCGTAGGGGTTTCGCTAATGGAGCACAACCAGATGCTCCCATAATAACACTCCCCTACAAACGAATCAATACCTTTGTGGAGTGTTATGGCTGAAAGATTTCTAAAGTTTATCCCCTCCGAAGAAGCCTTTTGGCTGATCGAACACAAACCAAATGCCTTTCGTCTACTCACTTACATAGCCAACACAGCTCGACGTACTTCCGGATCACCAGACGGCTTGGGCATTGGTCAGTGTCACTTACAGCATTGGCGTTCCTATAAATTGAGCGAGCAGGAATACCGAACGGCGAAAAAGATCCTTGTGGATCGTAAACATATTTTGATTTTAAAAACAAATCGAACACGTCAAAAATCAACGCCCGGATCAACGACCAATTCCACGCTAGTACAGATCATAAGCTCAAGCATTTACGACATAAATCCAGAATCATATAACGACCGAATCAACGACCGATCAACGACCGATCAACGACCGATCAACGACAAACAAGAAAGAATAAGAATGATAAGAATGATAAGAAAAGATCATCCCTCAGTCCCTTCAAACGGGGACAGACTGACGACTGATGACTTTTCTTTCGAAAAGATCGACGTTGGATCAGGCGTTTTCATGAGCAAAGAGCAGCTGGATGCCTGTGTGAAAATCCGAGGAGACGTGGAGCGTGTCAAGCAAGCCGTGGCTTTCATCATGAAGAGTCCGAAGAGGAAAACAGAAATCACGGACTGGCCGAATGCGATAGCTCGATGGAAAATTGAAGACAAAGCAAAGGTTTCCATAGAGAAAAATATCGCCCTGGCCGAGAGATTATGCAATCAGTTTCATAACTTTTCTCAAGGGAACGGGTGGCAATGCCGTTTGTACACGGATCGGCAAAAAGACCAGAAAGGAATTCTTTTCGAGTGTTCTAATCCACATCAAGCAGCAGTTTTTATCTCCTTGGTCGATGGAGAGTTTGAAAAAAAATGCCGAGAAACTGTCGGCGAAAAAATAGCAGGGAAAAAATGAAAAATGATACCGCAATGGAAAATATTTATTGCTTTAAAGAAATTTTTTCTCTTAACACCAAAAAACATAGGAGAAAATTATGAGAGCATTTGATTTTGTAAACCACGAGAGCTATCCCGAGGACCAGTACGTCGCAGAGAGCGTTACTCTATGCCTCGAGGGAAAATATCGCGTAACTTACCTGAGGAAAAAAATGCAAAATGGCGGCATGTTCTGGGATGTGATTTCTGCCGCTGTCAAGCACCATGGAGAGAAAAAATATCTCAAGAGCTTTTCGCAGGATAGCAATTTCCTCGCTGACGACATCAAGGCTTTTCTCGAGGCTCGCTCCTGGGAAAAAGGACGAACGGGAGGGTCGTTACCAAGCCAAGGTTTCCAAAATGAAGAAGTTCCGTTTTGAGTTCGAAACCAGAAACCACAATGGCCCAAATTCAATCAGAAAGGTACCTAGATTGCGTCAAAAGAGGTCGAGTAATGTGAAGGTAGCGGGTCGAGTTAAAAAGCGATCCTACGCCAAATTAGACATGTTTTCAGAGGTTTCACAAAATTCCCTGAGGGTGACGCTGCCGATCAGGACGATCTCGGAAGCTAATTCCTTCGAGCCGTGGCGGGTGAAGTATGCTAGGCACAAGGAGCAGAAGCGTCTCGTGGCCTTAGGGCTTAATCCCTTGAGGCAGCATGTAAAACTCCCATGTCGACTCATGTTGACGCGCTTCGCGCCGGACGCGCTAGACGTTTTTGATAATTTGCCCATGAGTTTTAAGTACATAGTCGATGCCGTTTGCGCAATAATCACAGGAGATTACCGTGCAGGCCACGCAGATAGCGATACGAGAATATCTATCGCCTGCGATCAAGAAAAAAGCGATGCCTATGGAATCAGAATCGTCATCACATGGTAATAGTTCCGCGGCATATGTTTCGCTCAAGGAGGGACAGACGATCATGCAGCTCCGAGTATTTACGAGCCAAGTCGCCATGACGGGCGAAAAGGCTTTTGCGTACTTTATCACTGCTCTCTCGCACTTCTTTGCGAAGGCAGTCCATGGGATCTGGAGGAAAAAATTCCAATTGTGCGCTCATAAGCGAGTACCTCGTAAAATTGAGAGATTATATACACAGGGCAATATTTTGCAAAGGCAAAGAAAACATTCGTAAAAACAAGACAAATAAGGAGATTAGATATGCTTACCCCAGTAGCTAAAAGAGTCATCGTCAAACCAGTAGAGAGCGCCCCAGGAAAGCTGCTCCTTACAAATCAAAAACCTACCCGCTTCACCGTAATCGCAATAGGCAATGAAGTCATAACGGTCAAGAGCGGGGATGTTATTTTTCTTGAGAAACATTATGGAGTCGAAATTGACCATGATGGGGAAAAGTTCCTTGTTATTGATGAAGGAACGATATTAGCTAAAATTACCTCTTGACAAGATAGTATTTTATTATCAACTGTGAGCCTCATAGATATCGGAGGCTCATGTGAGTGAAATTACTGTGATACTAAAGGATAAATCTAGAAGTTATAAGCAAGACTTCTTGATTTATGAGAAGTACACAGTAGCCGATGACGATCCGATCATAGTGAAATGCAAAGAGGATGCCTTGAGAAACTTTCAGGGACGTCCTGAGTCAATAGCAGTAAAAATCCATATGCAACTTGAATAGTATGCCAGTAGGAAGACCACGAACAGCAACCCCAGAAAAGGCCGAATTAATCGAGCTAGGAAAGGATCTGGTTCGTTGGGCTCAGGCTAAGCAAAAAGAAGGCGAGTCACTTAGGGTGCGTTTTTGTGATTGGTACACAGAACAAGGCTTTATTCGCAAACAATGGGAACATATGCGAGAAAAGCCAGAATTTCAGTGGTATTATGAAAGAGCACGTACTTTATTAGGACTTAGATATGTTGATGGAACTGTTAATCAAAGTATCGCACATCGTTATTTAAGAATATATGATCCAGAGGTAAGAGATGCAGAAGATGAAGACGACAAAAACGCTCAGCTTCGGAAAGCTGCCGCCCTTAAAGGGGAAAATGGAACCGTTACGGCGCTTGCCCTCGAAATCCTCAACGAAGTCGACAGGAACAAAAGGAAACCGAAATGAGAGGCGTAACGCAACTCACTCTTTTTCCAATGCAGGAAGAAGAGTTCCCCAGAGCGGACATTTGTCCTAGAGATACCAGGAAGTGGAACGCCTTTATGCGCTTCCATAAGAGCCATCCAGAGGTTTATGACTTCTTTTGCAATGCCGCAGTTCAAGCTCGCATGAAGGGCTATTCTAAGATAGGAGCTCGCCTTCTCATTGAAAGGGTTCGTTGGGAATGCTACATAGAGCGCAAAAGAGAGAATTACAAGATCAATAACAATAACTTTCCTTTTTATGCTCGCATATTTGTTTTAAACCACCCTGAATATGATGGGTTTTTTGAATTTAGGAAACTAAAGGAATAACATGGCTAAGAAATGGATTCAGAAAGCGATCAAACATCCAGGGGCGCTTCATAAAGAGCTCGGAGTTCCTCAAGGAAAGAAGATTCCTGCGAAGAAACTAGCCGCTGCTGCTAAGAAAGGCGGCAAGATTGGGAAGCGTGCAATTTTGGCAGAAACTTTATCAAAATTCCACAAGAAATGATATAATCTTCCTCTTTACAAAGAGAGAGATTATGGAAACTAAGAAATGCCTTGGCTGCCAAAAAGACTTTATAAACAAGCCTACTCAAAAACTTTATTGTACTCGCTCTTGTCGCGCAAAATTCAGAGGAGAACCAAGAACCTGTACCCGATGTTCTAAAACATACATCGGGCGAAGTAAAAGAAAGTTTTGTAGCATGAAATGCTTTGGGTTATCTCACGCTCAAGAAACAACTGATAGAAATATCCGTAACAGAAAATACCCTCAGATCAAGGGACTTACAAGGCAACAGGTATATTGGAGAAATAATCCTGAATGTAAGGATAAGTGCCTCAAAAGAGATTCGGATAAAAGATTTGCTTTAATAAGAATTTTGGGGGATCAGTGCCAGAGATGTGCCTATAAAGAAGACAAAAGGGCTTTAGTTTTGGATCATATTAACGGAGACGGAAAGGCTGATCGGAAAAGAATAGGCGCGAGAATATATAGATACTATATTAAGAATCTTGACGAGGCGAAAAAGAACATACAGGTATTGTGCGCCAACTGCAATCTCATAAAAAGTTTCGAAAACAATGAGCATAATATCAGCAGGCGAGTTTAATGAGACCAAGTGAATATATTCCAACAAGAGAGCAGCTTTGCAACAAGCTCTGGCGCCTGACAAATCTTTACTGCATCACGAACAAGGCCGGAGAAGAGATACTCTTCGATCTCAATTGGGCTCAAAAGGAGCTTTATGAAAAAGAATGGCATCAGATGCTTGTTCTTAAGGCTCGTCAGCTCGGCGTTACGACTTACTTTTCAATTAATTTCCTCGATGATTGTTTTTGGCACCGTAATACTCATGCGGGCATTATTGCTCATAGAAAGGAAGATGCCGAAGATATATTCAAAAAGAAGGTGAAATACGCTTATGACAGAATGCCTCAATGGAGCCGAACATTTAACAGCGCAACAAACGATAGAAGCGGCGAGCTCGCTTTTAAAAATGGCTCATCTTATAGAGTCTCTACCGGTTTCCGCTCTGGAACATATCAACGGCTACTTGTTAGTGAATTCGGAAAGATTTGCGCCAAGTCTCCCGATGTCGCAAAAGAAATCGTTACTGGCTCACTCAATACGGTTAGCACGGATCAGGTTATTGCGATCGAATCTACAGCCGAAGGGAGAGAAGGATACTTCTACGACTTCTCCAAAAGAGCAGAAGAGCTGGCGGGACTTTCCGTCGATCTGTCACCAATGCAAATGCGCTTCTTCTTCTTTCCGTGGTATGAAGAACCAGGATACCGCGAATCTGGAGAAGGAATAGTGGTTAGCAAAGAGACGCAAGAATATCTAGATAGGATTGAAATTGAAAGGCAGCGCAAGCTCGACGAAGAGCAGCGGCGCTGGTACGAGATGAAGCAGCGCATGCTAGGCGATAGCATGAAGCAGGAATATCCATCGACGCCAAGTGAGGCTTTTGAAAGTGCTAATGAAGGGCTTTATTTTGGGACTCAGCTTGCTAAGTTACGGGCTAATGGCAGCATTACTCGTGTTCCCTATGACGAGGCGCTCCCTGTTCATACAGCTTGGGATATCGGCCTTGATGATTTTACTGCTATATGGGTTTTTCAAATAGGACGAGGTGGATGTGTATCAATTATCAACTACTATGAAAACTGGGACGAGGGAGCATCTCATTACTGTGACTGGCTTAATAAGCAAAGATACCGTTTTGGGCGCCATATCTTCCCTCATGATGCAAGAAAGAGAGACATGGGAGCTAAGACGCAATATCTTGACCACGTTACTCCGCTACTCGAAGGTAAGTTCGCGGTACTGGATATCAAGGAGTGTGACAAACTGGAAGGTATTCAAACCGTCCGTTCGATGCTGGCTCGATGTGTCTTTGATGAAGAGAAGACATCTAAAGGTTTTAAACATCTCGAAGCTTATAAAAAAATATGGGATGATCGACTCGGCTGTTATCAGAACCGTCCGTTGCACGATGAACATTCTCACGCGGCCGATGCCTTTAGGTATTTAGCCGTCGGCTTGAAAAATCTTGAGAACAGTTATCGTGGAAGTGCGGAAAATGACATAAAAGCTGTAGGGAGATATTTTAATAATTGAAATCATATTTTTCTATTATCTCAAACTGAATTAAATTATAATGGAGTTATGGGAATATGCAAAATTTGTGGAAGCGATCTTATACGGCGTCGCCAAAGGAACTTCTGTAGCAGGAAATGTAAAGACCAGCATTTTAATTGCATTTATCAGAGAAGACTCTATGAAAGTCCCAATAGAAGGCAGATTCTAAACGAAAGACTGATAAAGAGAAGATTGAAGCAAGGTATTCCACTGGATCAGCCAGTGCGAAAAGTAGCAAAAAGGGGTTCGGGATATATAGCGAAATCAGGATACAAATTTATCGCTGGAGTAGCTGAGCACGTTCTTGTTATGAGCCAATATTTGAAGCGTCCTTTAAATAAGGGTGAATTTGTTCATCACAAAAATGGGATTAGATTAGACAATCGAATTGAAAATTTAGAGTTATGGAGCAAATCTCAGCCAAGCGGTCAACGAGTCGAAGATAAGATCAAATGGTGCATAGATTTTCTTGAGCAATATGGAATTAAGGTAGATTCATGAACCAATGCCAGATTAGGGGCTGCCGAAAGCTAGAATGGAAATGCGCAGATTGCGGACAAACGGTATCTACGGCAACGCTTATTCTACGGGGCCAATGGATCAGTGTGAAAGACGGGCCGCCTCCCCCTATGGAAACCGTTTTGCTTTGCGTCGACGAGAACGTTATTGTAGACTGGAACGAGTCCACTCAAGCCAATGAAGATCCTTCCTATTGCTCTTGGGAATCATGGCCCGAGGCTTTCATATCAGGAGAAGGAGTTACTCATTGGATGGCATTACCTGAGCCGCCAAAGGATTCTCGTGACTGACGCCGAACTATTCGATTTAATGGAAAAAAATTCTAGTCGCTTTCAGACTGAGAAAAACATTCTGTATGATGAATTCCAAAAAATGGATCACTTTATTAAAGAGGGGCTTAAAAGAAACGCGACTCATAGACATTTCAAAACACAAAGAGAAATGCGCGAAGTTATGATGCGTGACTTTAACCCGTACAATACTTTTTCTTTCGGAAAAAAGGGGAAACAATGAAAGATGAATGTGTTTCTCCTCCTCAAGATAATTGTATTGACATATCATCTTGGGAATTATGTGAGTATTGTAAAAACAGGCTCATTAATCAATTCATAAAACAAATGAAGATGAATGAATTCATTGAAAAAAAGGAGAAACAATGAAAACAATTATTCTTATCACCATTGCTTTAACTAACGTAGCTTATTAGGGCGGACTTCCAGAAGAGGATTCAATAGACATTCCGATTGTGGATTTTCCAATCGATCTTTGCGATCCCGATGATGAAGATTGCGCGGAAAAGGAACTCAGGAGTTAGCAAGCGGAAGCTCGATGTAGAGAATTTCTACATCGACGAAAACGGTCAGAAATGGGTGAAGGCTTCCGTGTAAATATTTAAACTTTTTCTGTACAAGTAAAAATCCTTGTGGCAAACAGAAAAGATAGCAGACGCCAAACAAAATTGCTAAGGACTAGAATATGGATAATGAAGTCGCTCAAGAAACAGTGCCATATGCCGAAAAAAAAGATCAAGTTTCAGCTCCTCAAGCTAAGCCAAAATCCAAAAGGGATATCGTTTATTTTGCTAGTGAAAAACCTACCGCCATCAATTTCGACCACGTTGCGATCATGCGACAGGAAGGGAAAACCCTCTTTTTCGACTTCCACAACAAGACGCTGCCGGTTGAGCTGGCAGACGAAGATTCCGCCAAGAGTGCGTACCAGTCTCTTTTGAACCTTTGGTCAGGAGAGGCAAATAGTGTTTTGGCATGATTTAAAAGATATAAAAAAGCGCCTCGATAGTATAGATGAATGGATGGTGGCTATTTCAGATAAAATAATTGATCTGAGCCTAAGTTACGATAGCATTTTGGAAGAACATGAGCGCACAGGAAGTCTTTGCGAGAAATCAATCGATAAAGAGGAAGAAGGAAAAGTAAAAAAGAAAATCAAGAGGCAGGCAAAATGATCGACCCTAAGCTACTCGTTGCTCGAGTTGTCGACGGTATAGTGAAAATAACCCTCCTAGGCTTTATTTGCACAGCTGCTCTAGGCGCTATTTTAGGGTTTTTTTCTTTTTTTGGGTGAAGTAGATTAGGAATTTGGTTTCTTGATCTGAAAGTTTTTAATCGTTTCGTCTATTACTCGAACAAACATATTTCTATATACTATTATCTCTTCCATGGTGCTACATTGAGAGAAACAGCAATTAATACTAGCGCTAATAATAGCAGAAATAGCTAGTGTCGTCTGATTTCCATTCAAAATCTCTCCTATGGCCAACTCAAGCTTGTCAGTTAGCTCCATGACGTCTTGAATATCATCTTGAGAAACGGAATGAGGTTCCATAGGGGATTTAGTTCCTTGCCTATAATAATTTTTATCCTACAGCATGAGAGTAATAAAGCGCTATGAGGATAAACGTGCCCTTTTCAATGCTTCAAGAGCCGCCTCCTTTGTTTCAAATTCTCCAATTAAAACATTCTGGTAGTTTCTCATGTATCTTGCACGCCATCGGCCGGTTTCTTTTCGAAAAGATATTCCTTTATTTTTCCCTCTTGATCTGTTTAAGCGGCCTTTTCGGATCATGTCATGAGTATTCTCTTGAAAGGTTCCTAAAAAGAGATGAAGCGGATTTACACACGCTGGATTGTCGCATTTATGACAGATCACTTTATCCAAGGGGATTCTTCCATAAGCAAGCTCATAAGCTACTCGATGAGCGCGATAGTCTTTTCCTTTCAAAATGTAATGGCCATAACCGCTGTCAAAAAGGACAGAATTCCATATCCAGCAAAAACCTATATAAGTTTTTTTATAATGTTGATCTTTTGTTTGATCGCAAATACGAACCTTCATCCAAAATTTGGCGATGTCAAAGGGACTCATGTTTTCCATGTCTCTATGATAGAGTATTTCGACATTTTGGCCCAGAGTTATCAATGGAGGCTTTGTTTTGAGAAACAATTCACCGATTTTCTGGCCGGAAGATAGTCTTAATGTGTCTTTGCGCCAGGCCATGGAAAAGAATTATTCCGATAGCATCAATATCCTTCAGACGCAATGGTATCAGGCCGATCTAAATCAGCGCTTTACCATGAATGACCAGGAAGTCTGGGGGCTCATTTTTCCAGGGGTTGCGACGTATCGCCGCAAGATTTGGAACTTCAATATCATGAATCCAATCAGCGAGGCGATAAGCGGCCAACAGAGACAGACGCGCAAAAGCTCTGCTGTCATTCCGATTCATAATGGAATGCAAAAGACGGCAGATCAGCTAACAAAGTGCCTCTATCACAATCACAAATGCGGCTTTCACGAGACTTTTAGCGATTGTTTCCAGCAGGGGGCGATCATTCAAGGCTTAGGTTTCATGTATCTTTACGGAGATTCAACAAAAGATCCGATAAGCCCTGATCCTCGATGGCGCTACATAGACATGAAGGCGACGCTCTTTGATCCCTATTTCCGCAAAGCCGACATGAGCGATGCCCGTTTCTGGTGGGTAAGAACCTTCTTCGATGCTCAGGAAGCGGCGATTATATATCCGCAATTTGGCGATGAAATCCTCTCTTTGCCAAAAGGAACGTATCGCGATGATAAATTTTACTATATGCCCGAAGTCTATCAAATCCAATTTCCTAATCTTATTGCTTTTGATGAATATTGGTATCTTACGAATCGAGAAGCTAAATTCCTTGTGGATAAGAAAACTGAGGAATGCCAGGAATTTCAAGGGACAGAAGAGCAGCTCAAAGAAATCATGCAAGCCTTCAAAGGAAAGCTCGCCGTGGTTAAAAAAAATGTTCCTACTGTGCGACGCAGTATTATTTTAAATGACCGCGTCATTGTCGATGAGCCGAATCCCTATGGCATGGATCGCTACCCTGTCGTACCTCTTATGAGCCTCTGCAACATGGATTCTCCCTATTACGCTTACAAATTCAATAGCCCCATGACCATGCTTAGGGATTGCCAGTACCTTTTGAACCGCCTCAAAATTTCTAACCTAGAAATACTCGATGCTCAACAACAGGGATTAAAGGTTAAAAAGGGCGCTCTTGTAACGCCAGAAGATTCATTAAACCAAGGTCATGGTCGCGTTCTTTCGATTGATCCAGATTTTCAAATGGATGATGTGCAACCTATGCCTATCGTTCCTCCTTCGCCTGTCATGTTACAAATGGAAGAGATGCTTAAAGGCATCTTCTACAACGTAGCTGGCATCGATCCTAGCGCCATGGGCATGGATATCGATGACAAGGCAGGCATCATTTCTATGATGAGACAGGCAGCTACGGCAAGGAATTTGCAGCGCCTCTTCGATCAAGTAGATACAGCGCAACGTCTTTGCAGCAATATCGAAGTCGAATACATTCAGAGGAATTGGACTTATGGCAAGGTGCGGCAAGTCATAGGCGAAGAGCCTACGGCCGAATTTGATAGCAAAATCTTCTTTAAATACGGCTGTAAGGTCGTTCAGGCCGCTCTTACCGAAACGCAACAACAGCTAGAGCTTGCTCAAATACTGCACTTCCAGCAGCTATATCCTGATCTCGTGCCTCCCGATGAAGTCTTAGAGCGTATGACAATCCAGAATAAAGATAGCCTCGTTGAGAAGGTGCTGGCTAAACAGAAAGCCGCTGCTGACCAGCAACAGAAGGTCGAGCAATTGCAAATGCAGCAGATGCAGATCGATAACATGACGAAGGTAGCTTATGCGCATAGTCAAGAAGGACTAGCCGCCGAGCGCGTTGCTAAGATCAAGACCGATAACGCCGTTGCCGAAGATAAGCTGCGCAGAGCTCACCAAGAGGATACAAATAGCTTGCTCAATGTAGTCAAGGCGATTAAGGAGCTAAAAGGTATTGATCTCGATCACATCATGCAGCAAGTCGAGATTTTAAATGCTTTAAGTCCTGCAGCTAATCCAGAAAAGGAAACAGTTGAAAATAAACAAACTGTTGCATGACATTAAGTTTAAACCCAGGAGAGGTGATTTATGAAAGAAGCAATGGCAAAAAGAGGCTACGAACAAGGGGACATGAAACCCACGGTTGAAAGCTATCAAAAACCTGAAAAAGACTTTTCTCAGCGAGGTTTCAATAAAACCACTGAGTATGTCGAGCGCCAAGACAAAAGGCAAGCTGGCATGGCAAAAGACGTGAATAAGCAATCTTATCAAGGCCGTTATTCCTAATCGGGAGCTCTTTGTATGGCAAAAAAAGAAAGATCGTCGCCTAGAGAGCCCGTTGAGGTGCAACAAGGCCCTATAAGCATGAATGAGCAATATTCGCTCAACTATCGCAGAGAGCCTGAGCACACGATGCGGGATATCCAAGAAAATGCTATGCGTCATGACGGTAAGCGCTTGACTCTACATGAGCCCAAGCAATAGTTTATTGTCTTATTACTTGTGACTGATAACCGCAAGTAGGGGTGCGGATGCCTGTGAGCCATCGGCCCCATTTTACCATGGCATGATAGTTCAGGTAGTAGAACGTAGTCAGGGTTATGACCTGGCTAAGGCGTAAGCGCAAGTCTTACTCGTGCCTTTTTCTATTTGATTTCCATATTCCTTCTATATATCCTACCTATATCAAGCATATAGGAGATATATGATCTTGGTCATAGGAGGAATCAAGGGCGGTAGCGGCAAGACCACAATTGCCACGAATCTTGCAGTCATGAGAGCTGCTTCTAAGAAAGTCCTTTTAGTCGATGCGGACGAACAAAAGAGCGCCTGGGATTGGTCACAGCAACGAGATTGCCTCGTGGGCGACATTTTGGGTGCTTCTTTTGTCACGGTATGCATGTCGGGTAAATCGATCCATGCCAATTTGAAAAAGCTCAAAGACGACTATGACGACATAATCGTAGATACGGGGGGTAGAGATACTACAAGTCAGCGCTCGGCTCTTTGCATTGCCGATAAGCTGCTTCTTCCTTTCAAGCCATCTTCGATTGACATTTGGACGATGTCGCCTATCCGCGTGATCCTTTCAGAATGCGTAAACGTCTATCTCAGAGCCTTTGCTGTCATTTGCCAGGCTGATCCTCAAGGAAACGATAACGAAGAGGCTAGGGCCATATTGAAGGAATTCGCCGAAATAGAAGTGCTTCCCTGCACTATCGGCAATCGAAAAGCTTTTCGCAATGCAGCTGCTGAAGGACTTGGCATCGGAGAAATGCGCCCTAGAGACAAGAAGGCTTGGAAAGAGATGCAAGCTTTATACGCAGCTCTATACAATTAACATACAGAGGATATATAGGAATTATATGGCAGTTAAGAAAAGAAAGGAAGCCTCCGTTCAGGATTTCATTGACAAGGGAGCGGATGTCAAGGCAAGTGAAGAAAAGAGTTTTAAGAACGTGCTCATCAGAATGCCTGTGTGTATTTTAGATGAAGTAGATCAGGCGCTTAAAAAAAAGCCTTGGTCAAATAGGACTCAATGGATAATAGATGCTATTTACGAGAAGGTAAAATTTGAGGGTTAATTTGTGTCCTCAGAATGCATTCTAGAAAATGTTTGTTCTCAAGGGTGTCCCTGTAAACAGGGAGAACACTTCACGCATCTGAATGTAATCAGGAAATCGAACAATGAAGTGAAATACGTCAATATTAGGGGTCGCTTCGAGCATGAGGCGCTGATAAAAGATAAAGATTGGTGTAAGGAACTTGGCCTAGATCAGGAATATGAAATTGCCGCCTATCTGCGCCGCTGGGGATCTTGGTTAAGCGAGTAAAATCTTCGACTTTTTCTCTTGCTGAGGCTGGCCCATGAGATAATCGCCTCGATAGAGCTCGTTTTCTACCCAATTGCCTTCGCCGTCCTTCTTAAAGCCGAAGTACTCGAGCTGAATGTTTTCCCAGCGCTTCAGTAGTAGCACTTGCTCAGGGGGGTAGAGGTTCTCGTTCGCAATGATATTCATCATCTGTGTCCTATGAGGAAGCTCCCAGCAGAAGTAAACCTCGCCTTCAGGATAGACGTGAAAGAGCATCATGTCTTGCTCTGGATAGGGACGGTATTTGGTGATCTTCGGTATTCTCACATGCCCATGCTTTAACATTAGATCGTATTTCTCATAGATAGCGAGATAGAAGGGCTTTCCTTTGAATTCGCTCGATGCCAAGCCTTGCTCTATGGCTTCATTGATATCCTTCACTAAATCCTTCTTGATTTCGTGATTTACGTCTCCAATAACCACGCCTTCTTCGGCGTGAATCTGCGCATCACGGTATATCTTCCCGACCGTCTCTCTAGAGGGATCAATTTTTGATATGTGCTGCATTTCGTTGCCTCGCCTTTGATTTTTCTAGTCCAGTGATTCTCTAGCTGCTCCTTATGTCCATTTGAAGCGCAAGAAAGTGAGCAAAAAACCGTTCTGTGACGTTTCTTTTCGTCCATGTCTTGCGTTATTTCTTGCCCGCAGGAGCGGCAAAGCTGTTTTTTCTGAGTTCGCTTCTTTGGTTCATTTTCTAGCTTTATCCGATACATACAGTGAAAGCAAAATTTCTGCTTATTTATAAAGTCAGTTTCTTTTCTTTCAGAATTGCAATTATCGCAGAACATAATCATTAAGTTTTATTAGACATATATTATTTTTATTAAACAAAGTCAATGTAAGGCGTACAAAAGTCGGAGTAGCCTTCCGGCACGGCGTAATACGTGGAGCTAGCCAGCCACCTACAAAAGAGGAAATTCATGACTGCGACTGCAATGCAAAACCCAGACAGCGAAGTTAAAGAGGTAGCACCTCAGGTTGATGCGAACCAGATCAATGAAGTGAAAGAGGCGCAAGCGCCAGCTCAAGAGCCGGTAACGAACCAGCACTTGAAGGCCATGCGTCTAAAGAATGCCGAACTCGAAAGAGAGCTGAAGCAATTGCGTGAAACGCAGATGCAGATGATGCAGGCTCAGTTAGCCCAGCAAAGTCAAGCGCCTGTGCGGCAAGAGCTCGATGAGTTGGACAAAATCGGCGATGAAGAGTTCATTCCCTTAGGTAAGGTGAAAAAGCTAGCTGAGAAAAGCTCTCAGAAAGCACTCCAAGGTGCCGAAAATCTTGTGCGTCAAGAAGTCGAAAGGCAGATCAAGAAGCATCAAGATACTCAATTCATGGATCGTTTGCAGCGTCAATACTCAGATTTCTCCGAGGTCGTCAATCCTGAAACTTTATCAATTTTGGAAGAAAAGGAACCGGAACTGGCGGCTACGATTGCGGACTTAAAAGATCCGTACAAAATCGGAGTACAGAGCTACAAATACATCAAGGCCATGGGGCTTTCCCAAACGGCTAAGGAAGTGCGTAGAGAGAAGGAAATAGACAAGGCTATCGAGAAGCAAGAGAAGGCGGTGACGTCTCCCATGGCTTACGATAAGCGGCCTATTGCCCAAGCTTTCAAGCTGACCGATGCCATGAAGAAAGACTTATACCGTGAAATGCATGGATATGCAGCTTTAGCCGGATCGGTTCCCGAAATGACCTAATAGGTCAAAGGGAACACTATGTCGGTATCAATTGCAACGTTGCCACCGCAAATTCAACAGCGGTACAACGCAAAGTTACTGTCTACTCCCGAGCACAACCTGATTCACCAGTTGTTTGCTACCCCCGTGGAGTTGCCAGATAACCAAGGCTTCATTGATCGGCAGTCACGCTATGACAGGCTCGACCTGTTTGAAGTGCCTCTCGACGATGGCCAAAACAACCCACCACCTCAACATCTTAATCGCGTTGACGTGGACTGCCGTGTACGCGTCTATGCGACTTATATCGTATTGACCCGTCAAGTCACGATCACCAACGAAGATCCAGTACTTAACTCTGCGGCAGCGCGCCTTGGACAGTCTCTCCGAGAGACTCAAGATGCTCTGCAAAGAGACAACTTGGAATCTTCTGCGTCAATCATCAACTGCGTAGGCGGAAGTAATGGTGACATCCCAACAGAGATGACCATAACCGACGTCGACGACGTCTTTACCGTTCTCCAAAACAACTCAGGCGAATACATAACAAATATCGTAGAAGCCGAGCTTCGTTTTGGAACATCACCAATAGGCGATGCGTACGGATGCATGTTGACGACTCGCATGATCCCAGTCCTCTACAACATGACCGGTTTCATCAAGAAGTTCCAGTATCCAAACATATCTCAGACTTTGAGCGTTGAGATAGGCGGAGCGAATAACGTGCGCTTCTTTGCTTCGGAACAAGGTTCTGTCAGCCCCAATGCTTCAGTGCTTGGAAATGACATAGCTAACTGTTTCGTAGCAGCTAAAGAAGCTTACAAAGTTGTGTGGCAAGCAGGGGGTAAAGCTCGCTTTATCTATCTGCCTCCAGGATATAACAACGACCCTTGCATGTTGAGACATACTGCGGGTTGCTCGTTCTATCAAGGGCAGTGCATCACCAACGACCTCTGGGTTCAAAACCTACGCTCAACAGGTATTTAAGGAGGTCATTATGTTGCCATTTTCTTTTATTGGGATGTGGACTTACACAAACCCTGCAACCGTCGTCGCAGTGAACATACCCATGACCGCAAAGCCCGATTGGGTTTTCGTCAAGGATACGACCAACTGGGGCGCACAAAGCACAGCTGCTAATCCGATCTATGCCGAATGGTTTAGCTTCATGGCTGCTGGCTCTTATCTTGCTCTTGGACAACCAAGCAGCACGACTACAGGCGTAACCACCTATACCTCTCAGGGTACATCTGGTGGCTTTACTTTCATTAACCAAACGAATCTGCCTACCTTTACAAAGGTGGCTGTAACTGCGGTCAACGGAAGCTCGTTTGTTGTTTCAACTGGTACTACAACTGGGATTAACGTGGGTGACCTCGTTCGTCTTATCAATATTACCGGTGCGAAACAAATCAGCGGCCCGAACCTGTATCAAGTCACTGCTGTTTCTGCTGCCACGAGCATTACGCTTGGATACGCTGCAACTGCTGCAACTGCAGGTTTAGTTGTTGCTAACGGAACGACTGGATTTTACCAAAAAGTATATCCAAGTCAGTTTCTGCCAAACACGCTGCCTGTAGCTTATATCACACAAGCTACCCAAGCAGTTGTGTACTTCTTCAGACAGAACCCATACACACCAGGGGAACTCGTCGATTTCCAAATCCCAACGCCTTACGGCATGACCCAGTTGAGCAATTTGACTGGCAAATCGGGAAGCGGACCATTTACGAGCAACCCAGCAGGTGCGGCTAGGGTATTGAGTGTAACGAATTCGTCTACAGAGTCATCGATCACCATCGATGTCGATACGACAGGATTCACTGCATTCCAGTATCCAACATCGGCCAACTTTGCCTCTGGAGCATCTCCAGCTGTGTGTATTCCTGCCGGTTCAGGCGTTGTACCTCTTAGCGGAAGCGCAACGATCCCTGCATCGCCTCCAGGAACCAACTTGGCGGACGCCTTCGATAACAAGGCTCAGTACGTCATGAACATTGGTACATCTGCTGCAGGAGTGGCAAGCGCCAACATGGTAGTCATGGCGTTCAAAGCTGATTTCGTCAATGGAATCACGAACGCATAACAAAACCAAAGGAGGGGGATCTTTTGTCCCCCTCCTCTAATTCAAGGAATACATCACATGGAAGTCAGAGAATTACATAAGAAACTACCCAATACCCTCCCTGCACAAGAGCGGGATGAATTGATTAAGAAAATGCGTAGGGAAGACGACAAAGTTCGAAAAGGCATGTTCGAATTCCTCGATGCACAAGGCGGATGGCTCGAATTCTCCTATCGCAAATATCCAGGGGAAGCGATTCAGATGATTAAGCTCGTTCATGGAGAGATATGCGATTTGACCATGGGGCTTATTAAGCATTTGAACAACACGAAACGAAAGGTCAGACGCTACTCTTTAGAGCTACCGGCTGCAGGAGGTCGTGTGCCTCGTCATTATGAAACAGTGTCTAGAGTTCGATTTACACCCGTGGATGTTCTGTAATGCAAAATTCGAGCCCACATGTCGTTCCAGGAGGTCCTAGCAACTATGGGCCTCCCTTTGGAGCGAATTTCATCCCGAATTTGCAGTACATAACGAACATAACGCAGGCCAATCCTGCGGTCGTTACCTTCTTGGACGATACGAACTTTACCGTGGCGGAGTGGATCGGCTTTAGGATTCCTCCGCCTAACGGCATGATTCAATTGAATAATCAAAAAGCACAGATAATTTCACTAACGCCTAATACAGCCACAATAGCCATAGACACACGCAATTTTTATCCGTTTATATACGTACAAGATCCGCAAGTGCCCTGTGTGGCCGTTCCTGTAGCCTCAGGAATCATCCAGGGAACAACGGCGATAACGCTAGAAGATGCATTTGATAACGAGCCGACAACATGAGCACATTTGTCCCTACATATCCTCTCTATCCGACTCTCGCTAATGCGATAACGAAGACGAGGAAGCTCACTGGCTCTAGCAATGCCTTCCAGGTAACGGATTCTTACATTGTGCAGCAAATGCATAGCTTTTATGCCTACGATTTGCCAGCAAAGTTTCGCTCTTTAAAGCTTCAGGATGTCTATTCCTTCAATACGAACGTGGGTCAAGAGACATATCCCTTCAATAGCGAGCTTTATACGACTGTTAATCAGCCGGCAACATGCGCTAAAAGGGAATTGCGTTGGTTTAATACTCCTAGTTCCTTTTATGCAAATAATTACAACTGGCAAAGCTTTACCAATTTCGCTACTGGGGATGGAACTACAGGCCCTTATAGCGGCTTTACGACCGCTTTTCCTTTTGTTGCGAGTATTAACAATGATCCAGGGACTCAGACAGCAAGGAACCTTTTCTTTCCTCAAGGAAGGGTTCAAAACATACTCATAACGGCCAATGTCATAGGAGCCAATGGCGTAGGAGAAACGCAGAACGTCACGGATGATGGTCAAGGCAATCTGATTCAAATCTTCCAGACGAGCAATAGCGGCAATCAGGAGTATGCCTGGACGTACTATCGGCAGTACGCCTCTTCAACGCCCACGGTGCCAGGAAATGCCACGATCAATTATCAAACTGGTGAAATCACCGGATTGATCTTTGCTCAGGCGATTCCTTCAGGAACACCGATACAGGTACAGTACAATCCGAAGCAGTTTTCGATCCCGCTTGCGATTCTCTTCTTCCAGAATCAATTCACGCTCGCCCCTGTGCCCGATGCCGGTTATACCATTGAAATGACCTGCTATAGACAGCCAATCCAGGCTCTTTTAGCAGCCGATCAAGCCGGCAATCCCGAACTCTCTGAATGGTGGGAAATCCTCGCTGTAGGGGCTTCTAAAAAAATCTTCGAAGAGAGACTAGATAGCGATGGTGTCATCTTCATCGACAAGATGCTGAAGGAGCGCTACGACATCATCGAGACAAGGACATACGCTCAGATCGGACAAGAAAGTATCAACACAATTTATAGCGACCAGCTGAAATATCAATGGGGCTCTGGTGGTTTAGCGCCCTTTGGATCGATCTGATGAAGAATGACAAAAAAGTTAAAAGAAACCGAGCTGCTGTCCTTTTGAAAAGAGATAACAAGAAGAAGATAAAACCTTTGCCAAACAAAAGAATCCCTCTAGGAGGAGGGCCCTTTGTAGGGCGTCACACAACAGGGTGAACGTGTTTATGGTAGTCATCAAAGGAAAAGAAAAAGTACTGAAAAAGCCCCTTTCTCCAGCGAATGCAAAGCTGAGCAAGAAAGCGAAGAAACAATTGAAAAACCCTAGGCCAGAGCAGCCTATTCCAACGGTATGCGTGAGCTAAGGAGAGACTATGGCGATTCCAACATACACACCAGGATATCCACCCGATGGTTCATCCTTGGGGCAAACAAAGACTGCGATCAGAAACAATCTCGACGGAACTTTTCAAACCCTGAACGTCGATCACGTGAATAACAACGGTCAACCAGGATCTAATCCTGCGGGATATCACACGGTCATACACGAGGTCACCCAAACTGCCGTTACATCAATCAGTGGAGTCAATCAAGTCTTCTCGGGCGTTCCTGGCACCCTTACCTATACCGTTGGAATGACTACCAAGACAACTCCCACGATTCCTAACAATGGGGATACGCAGCTGTATTCCTTAACAGGGGCTGGTGTCTTGGCTCAATTGACAGGCTATAGCTTTACAACACCTTCTGGGCCGAACAACCAATCTAGCGGCTATGC